>Ga0265297_10003878_pt1 | contig 25798 bp, 25 predicted proteins | sample Munlanlwell13791_FD_192502 | JGI IMG/M metagenome (GOLD analysis project Ga0265297, IMG submission 192502) | Leachate microbial communities from a municipal landfill in Southern Ontario, Canada - Leachate well 137-91 | ecosystem: Engineered > Solid waste > Landfill > Unclassified | place...
AACACGGCGTGAATTTTACAGACTTTTTAGTGATGAGGATAGGTATTATACCATTCAATCCGCTAAGTATCAAAATTCAGAAGCTAAAGTAGATTTCTCCAATGTGCAATTTATTTTGACCGCAAATCCCTTGAGCTCAGACCGTTATCTCACAGATGATATGAAACGGTTATCTAACGCAGAATCAAGAAGACTGGTAATTTTGTATCAGGATTATAGTAAAGAACCGAAGACTATCACAAAGATATTAAAATCGCTTATTGCCAAGAAGCCTGCATATCAAAAACTAAAACAGAAAATTCCTGACATAGACCAGCAGATAAATTGGAAACTTGGAGTTGACATATTCAAAGCTCTTACGGATACAATAGAAGGCGATTCGCTTGGCTGGGACATCGGCTACAGCCCAATTGCGGACTTTTTGTGGACATCAACTTTGAGGCAACATCAACCGCAAAGGTATATCATAGCTCTTTCAGAGCATATTCTTAATGCAATCCCGGACATAAATATCCGTTCTCTTGCTTGTGAAAGGATAAGACAGGCAGTTAATATTGTAATTCCGAAAGAGTTTGTTGTAAGAGGTGCATGATGGAAAGGAATGAAATTCTTGAAGCGAATAGACCTTTAGTCTTATATGGAGGAGCGCAATGGGCTGACGCTATACCGGAATGGATGATAACAGCGATAAAAGAAGAACGGGTATCCTATTCAGCAATGGGAAAAAATGAAGCCGGTGACTGTGAATGTTTAGCATATCTTGTTACAGCTTCTCTAATGATGCCTCTTTCGGATGAATGGTATAGAGCATATATGTTTCTTGCCTCAAGGGTATTTAGGAAGAAAGGGATGAAAGAACTGCCTGATTTTCTACAGGATACCGAATTATCCGAATATAACCAACAGGGACTAAATGGACTCAGGGGTTGGATTTATGAGCAAAGTATGAAAGCATTCAAGCTAAGAAAATCTATTGATGCTCAATCCATCCCACAGTTAAAACTATTTGCAGTTGAACGGAGGTGTCAATGAAACTATCCCTTGCAGATTATATAAGGCACTATACCAAAAGAGTAATTGGGCTTTCTGTTCCTATCGAAGATTCGCCACAACCTTGTGCAGTTTATAAGCCGAAACAAGTATTGGGATTGCCAATATCGGATGCAACTTTGGGAAAATTTCTTGGCGAAGAGTTCGTGTTAAATGCAAGCAAGGAACTGCTTTTCTCTATTGTTGTAGGGCTATCATATCACGAATCTGCACATCTGTTATCAGGCGAGGATAATATTACGAAACCACACATATTAAATAATGTTATTTGCGACTCTAATGATTTTAACTTTGTGCCTAATACTTGGCCCGGTTCAGTCCCGTTTACACTTTCCCTTGTGAACACCACCTATCAGCAGAGTCCGGATATTGCAACTATACCATTGAATACAAAAAAAGACAAACTATCTGCTTTGATTGAGCTTTCAGTAGAGTTTATGCGTAAACGGAAAATAAAGTTTGATGGTAAGGATGTAAAAAATCTGCCAGACAGTCATCCACTTCATGATACCTTCGAAAAGATAAAGCCAATAGCCAAGGGAGCAAGGAAATCCCAAATTAAAGACAGACCAAAACTTGTCAAAAAATTGTTTGAAGCGATAAAGGATTACTGGGTGGAGGAAGAGAAACAAAAAGGTAAAAAGAAGGGCAAGCCTTCACCAGAACTTACGCCTGAGCTATTAGACAAATTAACAAAGTCTGCCGGTGCAGGAAGGAAGTTAGATAAATCCGATGCCTCGAAACTACAACAACTGGCAGAACAAAGTGGTGTACTACGTAAATGTAGGGAATTAATGCAAAGAGCAGAAAAGGAAATTGCTAAAGAATCCCTTGAACGAATCCATTCCTGTATTGATAAGCCCTATGATTTACACGAACAAAAAGAAACTGCACCTTACAGTCCACAAATAAATGACTCTATTGTGTCAGAGATAAGGAACAGTCTAAGATCTATCCTATTCCAGAGAAGTATAAGAAGAATGGCACCATCAGTTGTAGGGATACGATTTAATTCTTCGCATTTTCATGAGATTAAAACCAATCCGGAAGAGCCAAGAATAAGGAGAGAAGTGAAACGAATAGCCCGAATTATAGATGAAACCAGCATAGTTCTATGCTTTGACCGCTCTGGAAGCATGGCAGGGGAAAAACAGGAAACTACAATTCAGATAGCAAGCAATCTCTACAAAGCTCTTTCCACTATACCAAAGGTAAAGACAGCGTTATTAGGTTTTAATGATACACCACAATTAATAAAAGGGAATAGAGCTGCATCTCTTGATACCATATTACGGAGAATACCTATGGGGTTACAAGCACAAGGAGGAACGAATTTCGCCTTGGCATTGAAGGAATGTTTACGATTGGCGAAAGAAACACAAGCACACAAAAAACTTGTCATTATTTTGACAGACGGTGATTTGAACGGCACTTTCGACATAGATGACTTACTTCAGTATGCAGAAGAATACAGAATTGAAGTAATTTGCGTAGGCATAAAAGGCAGTAGCGTTTTTGAATTGAAACTGCATTTTGATAAATCAATATATGTGGATAGGATTGCGGAATTACCCCGTAAATTAAAAGAAGTCACACTATCACATATATAAATTATCTACCAATAATATCAACAAAATTTAACAAAGGGAGGAGAGATGAATATCATAGAAGGATTTAGATTGGATTCTTTGGAAGTCCACTTCGGGCGCACCGTAAAGACGGGAGATTTTGAGAATATAAGGGCTGATTTGACAATCGGTGGAGCAATTACCGCACAGAAAGATGTTACAGAAGTCAGTACTCAACTGTTCCAGTTACTGGATAAGCAAATATCAGAACAGCTGAAGACTTCTCCTACAAACCCTACGCCAAAAGAACCCCCTAAAACTCCTACTCCAACAGGTAGCGGGAAACCAGGACAGGGGACAAGACAGAGTTCCGGCAGAACAGGTCGAAGTTCACAAGGTGATGGGGAAGAAAAACTCTGCACAGAGAAACAATCAAAAAAAGTCTGGGCCATGTTGTATAACGAAAATTTAACGAAGGATGAGATCGTCCAACGGCTTGAAGAAAGGTTTGGCACATCAGATATTACTGATAACATATCCTGTGCGGATGTAAGCGATTTCATAGAAGAGTTGCAATCAGCTGCCGTATAACCACGATTATTACTACAAAAGGGGCTGCTTGAGGATTCGGTAGCCCCAAACATTTTATACGGAAAGGAGGAAAACTACTATGGTAACAGAACCTTTCAGCGTATCCAGAATTAATTTATTTGACCAATGTAGCCTTGCATGGAAGAGAAAATATGTTGAACACATTCCCGATGTGTCCGGAAAAGAGGCACAAGTTGGCAGCGCTGCACACAAAGCAATTCAGATTTACACGGAGAATCTTACAAACGGGCATAAAAGGAGTTTGAATTCAATTATCGGTGAAGGAGTAGCAAGCGTGGGGAATATCGACATCCTCAAGGAAGTTACGGAAATCATTGAGACATTTGTTGTAACACACCACAATCTGGATGTGGAAACAATTGTCGGCATTGAAGAAAATATAGAGAAACCTATTGATAAATACAACTTTCGGGGAATTATTGATTTGTTGCAAGTGAATGAAACCACTGGACTTATCACGGACTACAAGAGTTCTCGGAAAATAATTTCTCAAACTGAAATTGATAATAACCTGCAACTATCGTCCTACGCGATGTTGGCACACAAAAAATACCCCACACTCAAGCGTTTTATTTGCAGATTGGATTTTATAAGATACGGACAATTGGTCGAGACTGAGCGGAATCTGGAGGATATTCAACTTACGGAACAATTTCTTGGACAAAAAATGAAAACCATTAGCAAAGCGATAGATGAAAACAAGTTTGACCCAAAACCGAATTCTTATTGTAAATGGTGTTCATATATAGATACTTGTCCTGTACACCCTAAGACCTCAACTCCGAAAGAAGTGGCAAGTCAGGTGCTTGTCCTTGAAGCCCTACTAAAAAGGGAAAAAGAAACGCTAAAAGCCATGGTAGCCAAGCAAGGAGCGGTAACCGTAAATGACATGGTATTTGACTTTTATCCTGCAAGCTCGGACGTGTTCCCGATAGATAAAGTAATACAAGTGCTTGCGGAATACAAGATAAACAATCCCAATAATTACCTAAAGGTAAATACAAAAGAGTTAGAAAATCTTGATCCCAGGATTTATGAAAAGCTGTTACTTTTATCAGAGCAAAAAACGACTACAAGATTTGACCATAAAAGGCAGGTGGCACAATGAGAATAAAATTTCCCAAAGGACCACTTTGGATAACGATAATCGTTTTAACTCTGGAAACAGCCGACCTACTTATGAAATGGATACGAGAATCTCGCTTGAGGCAGGAGATGCTGCGAGAGGAGGAGTCCAGGGATTCCAAGAACTATGTGCTTAAAAAATGCTTGCAAATTCTGTCCGAACGGCAGGATAGGGAGGGGGGATGAAAGCTCAAGATGATGAATTAACAAGACCCGAAGGAATTTCGCTATCAATATTTTTGGAAGCAGAAAAACACCGGCATTTAGAAGATGTTCAAATGATAGAAGGTGCATTGAGCCAGCTTACCCGTAAGTTCTGTTTTTCAGAAGACGAACAGGAAAAAATAAAAGAACGGAGTAGACGTTATATTAAATTTTAGGAGGGGAGATGAATAACCATTATATATGGCTTTTCGTAATCAACCCGCTTGTATGTATTTTAATCTTATGGGTATTATGCAAAGTAGTGTTTAGTCAACTGTTGTTGAAACAAATAACGGCAGAAAGCATGGGAAAGATGCTGAAAAAACTATTACCGGTAAATCAAATAGTTGAAGGTCTTGTCCCATTAGGACAGGAATTACAGCTAAGTGTTAATGAAAGCATTCCTGGGTTTGCGAAATTCTTTTGCAGGAGATGGTATAGAGAGGTATCGGAAATCACGGAGGGTTTGGGTAATGTGGACAAATTGCAAGAGCTTGTAAAAACAGTTATAGATGAGATAAACCTGTCGGAAATTATCCGGCAGAATGCAGAGAAACAAAATCCGGGAGTTGTATGTAAACTTCTGGATTCGGCATTTCCAACATCGGTGATAATAACCGCAGGTATCATTATGGGAACGATTATATCTCTTTTACAGTTAGTAATTTTAAAAGCATAATAACGGGGGCAGGTCCTGGCGTTAAAGAGAGACGGATAAAAAGATTATGCCAGACCGTCTTACTGTCCTAACGGGCTTATTATCTGTGTAATTTACTTATCAGGTTCTGCACGCCATTCTTCTTAAAAGAAGATAAAGCACGGTAAAGACTGGGAATTGGTAGCCAGTTACCTGGCCATCACAGGAGGTATGGGCATGTACAAGGGATTGGAAGTTCAAATTCAGATGGTGCGAGAAACAAGTGAAAAATTAGGACCTTCTATAAAAACCCCACAAACTGTATGGGAATTACTTTTAGACCTTCGCAAAAAAGATAGGGAATATTTTGTGGTTCTCTGTTTGGATTGTAAGAATAGGGTGCTGTGTATTAACACGGTTAGCATTGGAACTTTGAATGCGAGTATGGTGCATCCGAGAGAAGTCTTCAAACCTGCTATTCTGGCAAACTCGGCAAGCATAATTCTTGCGCACAACCATCCAAGCGGAGATCCAGGACCAAGCAGTTCCGATAAAGAAATTACAAAACAAATCATAGCGGCAGGGGAAATATTGAATATTCCTGTGTTAGACCACGTGATAATAGGCAAAGACAGTTGGATATCTTTGAAGATTGAAAAATTAATGTAAAAAGGAGGAGAGATGAAAAACGGTGATAATAACGATGTTACGGTAAAACTTCGTGAAAAGGCAGAGAAGATACTGCTTTCAAAATATGACAGAGCAGTCGCAAAGTTCAAAAAAGAGCACGCTGAAGCAACAACAGAGCTTAAGAAACAGATAATTTCAGAATGGGGACTTGATAAAATAGTGCAAGAGATTCTGAAACTAAAGAATACTCAGGATGGATTGGAAGAACAGGTAAAAGGAAAATTGGGATTTACTCACGGCTATCATGAGTTGAGCCAGTGGGAAAGAGGTATCTTTCAGGGAGATAAACTTGGAAAAGAAGTGGCACTACGAGGCAAATCCGATATTGATATTGAGAAAGAGGAACTACGATTGAGGGAATTAAAGGATGAACTGCTTGAACGACTCTGGTTATGTGGACAATCCAAAGAAGTGCGGGACGTGCTTTCTAAGATGATTTGACAAAAACAACAGCGGGTGGGGATTAAGAGCCTTGCCCGCTGTGTTAATTTTTATTTAATTAGTGTAAGTTTTTTTGTGGTTTTGTAATTACCGGCAACAAATTTGATAAAATAAATACCCGATGATAACTTCCTATCCAGTCCATTATTAACATCCCAACGCATAGTATAATTACCGGGCTCTACATTTTTATCAAGCAATACCTTTATTAATTTCCCCGAAATGTCATAAATAGATATAGAAACATTTGTATTTTCTGAAATACTATATCCGATTGTTGTTGAATTGCGAAGAGGATTTGGTAAAATCTGGATTTCAGGTTTGTATAAACTTGCTTTTTCTTCTATTCCGTGAAAAGATAGATCAACCGTTCCATATATGTCATTATCTGTTCCTGTTCCAAAGTCGGTATCCCAGGCCATAAGATTATTTGTACTGTTCCCACTGATTTGAAGATAAGCTCCCCCATTGTTGGTTATTAGATAATTAGTGTCTTGCAACACTCCTCCACTTGTAATTTTTTGTCCATAGACGTACCCGCAGAAATAATACCATGCTACTATATAATTTGCTCCGTACTCTGCTACGACCGGTAAAAAAATATCGTAACTTAGATTACTGTTGGAAATTCTAAAATTATTTCCTATTAAGCTGCCACTTGAAGATATAAGTTGTCCATAAGCCGCCTCGTGACTTCCCCTATTGTCCCACCATACAACCATACAATTTGCACTCCCTTTGGCAACTCTTGGATAATCTTGTGAGAAACTATTTATACAAATAGAAATTTGATTCCCTACCAATAATCCTCCGGAAGATACACGTTGACCATAAATATCATTAGAAGAATTATAACTTCTATATACAATAAGATAATTCGAACCATCATATACCATATCACATTGATCATTTATTCCCGGGAGACTAATTGTATCTCCCATCAAGCTTCCTGTTGATGAGATTCTTTGGCCGCAATTGCCTGAAACTGCAAGAAAGTTTGTACCATCAGAAGCTACTACTGCCTCCGTCGCCCCCTCAAATATTAAAAATGCGCTTCCAGAAAGAGTTCCATTTGTATTAATTAACTGTCCTACTGCCCTAGTGTTAACGGTAACGAAAGGACCTTTTGCCCACACCACAAGGTATTTATTGTTCCCATATGCTATATCACAACTATGCCACTGCTGGTTTATTGAATCGCCTATAATAAATTCATTGCCAACTAGTCCTCCGCTTTGAGATACAAGCTGTCCATAAATTTTAGCATAGCCAATCCCGTCCCCTGCTCTATGGTCTATCCATGTTACTAAGTAATTAGAACTTCCCAACACTACCCTTGGATATTCCTGGTCTTTATTTGCAGTACATATTTGGAAATCTCCTCCTCCAAATACAATGTTAGGTAATAGCAACAATGCTATTACTGATAAGTTAAATAATGTTTTCATCTTCTCCTCCTCTAATAAAGTCTACGGCTGTATCCCAAAACCTTTTTTTTGATTTTCGCTCATATTATCCTTTATTTATTATCTCCGATAATTCAGTTACGTTGAAATACCCTCTTCCTTTTGCTATATCGATAAAAATATATGGTATTGGGAGTTCATCATCTATTTTTATTCCCATATCCCCCGCCCTGCATATTTTGTGTTTGTTGATATCAATTGTTTTTCCTAAAAGTTTAATTGCATTTATGTCTTGTTCCGGTATAAATATCCCATAGTATCCAACCAATAGCCCTGGTTCGTGTATTGGATTTATTGGATTGGTTTCAGGTGTGCACCAGAATAAGTCGGTCGTTTTCATAGAATCCATTTTTTGTTTTAACAAAGCATTTTTTTGCTGTAATTCTTGTCGGCATTTTATTACCACAACTTTAGTGGTAACGACTATAGTTATAAGTATACTTGCTATCAGAAGTATTATTAGAGTTATCATGTTTATATTTCCTCCTATTTTAATTCTTTCTATGGCTACCCCCTCAAGAGAATGTGTCCCCAGCGTTAAAGATTTATTATTCGTAACAGGCTCCGCTAATTTTACAGGTTGTCTTTTTGATACAGTGTCACTAGTGGCAGAGATACTTATTTTTGAAGTATCTATTTTTGTTCTAACGATAGATGTGTTTGTCGTATCCATAGATATATTTGTTTTATATTCTGGAAGACTATATGTATTAAACAGTAAGTATTTAGTATCTTTTATTTCGGGATAAATAAGAGTCCCTTTAAAAAAATTCAAGGAAAACAAAAGTATAACTAAAGATATAACACTAAATACAATTCCCCCGATGCTCACTTCAAAACAGTCTAGTATCGGTCTCCATTGTTGATATTCTTCCCAGAGTTTAAATCCCGCATGTAATCCACGAAGGCTGTTGCAAATACTCCATAAAATAATTAACCATATAGTAATCCTGAATGGCCATAGATTATTAGAATGTTTAGAGATAAGTAAAGCGATAATAATGATACCAATTTGTATAAATAATCCTTTAACATTTGCCAAAACACTTTTATGTAGTTCTTCTTGTAATTGTTTATATATTAATGCACGATATTGTTTTTCTTCAATTATTTTTCTACCTTCAGCAGCTATTGCCTCAAGATTAGTTAATGTTTTTCCAACTCTTTGAAAAAAATTCATATATTCCTTCCATTATGACGTCAGGGACAGTGCCCGCTGTTTACCTAATGAACTCTGCCCAAGTGCTAATCTAAGCTTCAGTAGCTACTCCGACGTTTGTACCAATTATCTCTTCTTTATTTTTATTCCTGCCATCTCTCTTCCTTGCCTGCAAATAAAAAGAGGTACTTTTTACTCACGCACAGGCTCGATGAGAAATCCATTTTTTCCAGCATTAACTTTCCACGTAAGTCCTAAAACCCTTAATATAGTTAATCCTCCCGTTGCAATTAGTACAACACCACCAGCCAGTAAGATGGCTAATCGACTAGTAGGCTCTTGGTCAAGAATAGCAGCCCCAATTAACACAAGACCTATAAGACACAAACCTAGCCCTGTAAGAACAGCACATATTTTCTTCCATGAAATGCCTACCTGTTTAGCTTTTTTTATTAAAGAAAGTCCTGAAGTTAGATCAGATTCTTTTACTCCTAATTTGGCATCATCTTTCATAAGAAAATTTTCTTTATCTTTATAATAACTTATTGCTTTCTTAAACCACTCTGGATCCGATGTTTTTATGATTTTTCTATTCGCAATAAACACCCCTAACACTAGACATAAGAGAATTGTTATCACGATAAGGATTGTTTTAACAAATACCATCTTCTCCCTCCCTTCAAGCTTCCGCCTGAATTAAATCCTCCCTATCTCAAATGCCACAAAAAATATGGCATAAGAAGTATAGTGAGAAAGATATATCCTTCTCAACTTTATTGCCCCCGGCAAATAAAAAAGGGGCACACCATTACCCAGCCATAACCGAAATTATGACTACCCTTGGAAAGACTAAAGGGTAACAGCACACCCCCGAATTATCGGGGACTTACTTGGCTTTCCAAGGGCTTTAAACAAGTAAGCGATAATTTACATTTTAGGTTTCAAAGAACGATAAATACAGACTTCTTCAAGTTAAATACGATTGTCAGAAAAGTCAAATTGTTTTTTAGAAAAAAGGCAGGACACCACAAGAAGCTATAACTTAACTGCATGGCAAAGAAGCTTTGCCAAATTCATAGTTAAAACTATCTACAACTTCAAACGACAATACTTAAAGTAAGCAACGCCCACTTTAAGCATGTTATGTCCTGCCAAGTTGACTATATTATATGAATACAAGAAGTCAAGAAAGTTTTTTTTGACTTTTTTTCTGGCGCATTTGCCAGCGCAGGTTGTTTTTCAAATCACATTATTTATTTTCATTTGACTTCTAATGTATTCTATATTATCTTCAAAAAGTTAAGTAGCACTTTGTTATAAAAAATGAGCCGACTAAACCGAACCAAGTCAAAATCCAGAAAGTGCTTAAAATCAACCTTAAACAAAGCTTCCCTACATCCTAATCATATCATGAACAAAATATTGATATTCTCAAATAGGATATGTAATGATAACGCAAGTAAAAAAATTCGGGCAGATGAAAATATAAATGATATTAAATCTTTTTATTATTCTGTAGCGGATATTTCCTTACTTGATTATTCAGGTTTAATAATAGATTTACAATTAAAAGAAGACACAACAGAACCCAAATTAGAGCCAATAGTTGTTGTTCCATCGCACAGGTTTGTTGTTCCAGATTTTGATTTTGATATGGAAAAGAAAATAGAAGATGCGAGACAGGAAATGAAACAAGAAAGAGAAAATACGAAGTGGGAAAGATTTCTTGATAATATTCCTGTATGGTTAGACGATGGCAATGTTATTGTATTATTGGATGGAAATGGTATAAGTGACCTTCCTACTATGCCTAAATTTGTTTGCCACCCAAGTATGGAGCATTCGGAGACAAATATACTTGAGAGTCTTCCTGAAAACACCTCCGTTTTTGATCATGGGCATAGAACCCCGGAAGAAATTCTTAAGACATTAGATATTAATTCACATATATTATTAAAACCTACATCAGAGATAAAGATAATATCCTCCGATATTTCGGGATTTAACCCCCAGAAAATGATAGCTTACCGAACAATAGATACAGAGAAAGAAAGTGAAGTAAAGCAAATAGCCGTAATAGATGGAAGAGGGATGATAGTATCTTGTGCTATAAAGCGCGGAAAAGGGTATATTATTTTCTTGCCTAAAATTACAGGTAAAGATTATTTTCAAAATATACTCAAAGTATTAAATTATTATATGCAAAAAATAACTACTGAAAAAGAAACAAAAAAAGAACTTATTTTTAAGCTCCAGTTAAGACCTAAAAGTCGTCCTCACAAAAGCTTTTTTGCCGAACTTGTTATCTTTCCTGGTAGAGGAGAAGAAGAAAAAACTTGCCCCCTTGGACCCAGGACGTTCCGTTTCCTTCATCTTGTTTTGGATGGAAAATTCAAAGTAAATGAATGGATTGATGCCGAAACTCTTGAATCGGAGTTACATTACGACAATTCAAAAAATCCTTATTGGTTTTCTAGGCGTATTAGCTCTATAAAAGACTGGCTTAATGCCCGGAAGATAATAAAATATTTTGAATTTCAAAAATCTGAAAAGAGAGAACAAGTAAGAACAACTCTGTTAAGAGAGCAATTCATAGTAGATATCCCTGATTACGAAGAAGCAAAAAAGAGAACCAAAATTCACTCGCGTGGAGAAAATTTTCATTAAAAAGAAGCAAAAAAAAGAACCAAAATTTACCCACATAGAGAAAATCTTTTATCCTAATAAAATAAACTTCCCCACCTACTAAGGAAAATTTCCTCACCTATTCCACTTTAATAAGTTTTCCTGTAAACCCCATATACATAATATTCTACGAGTTTTATTTTTTTATTGATTTTTTTTAGTTCCTCTTATTACAAGGAAGTGATTTTCCCTATAGGATAAGCTCATAATAATTATTAAATGAAAAAAAAAGAGACAAGCGATTTTTCGGATGAAAAAGGAGGAAGATATGGATAAACAAAAGGTTATTTCGGAAAAGACTATAAAAAGGCTACGGACGGAAAGGAAACAGTTTGCTGAAAACAGCTACAAGCGTGGAGAAAAAGATGGCAAGGCATTTGCAGAGGGAACAGGATACGAAGAGCTACTTATTTACAATAAGCAGGCAGAAATAGTAAGAGAAGGATATACGGAAGACATTCGAATCGACGAAGTAGAGGAGAATATAGCTGAATACGAAACAGATGAAGATCCCGTCAATCGAGATTCCTATTATCGCGGGTGGTTAAACGCAATCGTTGAAGTTTTAGAATTAATATAACAAAAAAAAGTAAACCCGAAGAATCGCTTGTCAAGGGTTTTGAAAAAGGGGGAAAAATGGCAGAATTGAAGCAGATGGAAAAATTACAAGATTTAATTAGGCCGTTAACATCAGAGGAACTCGATGATCTTAGAAGAAGCATCGAAATGTTTGGATTAAAAAACCCCATTTTGGTTTGGGAAGAAAAAAATGAGATTATCGATGGCTGGCATCGATACCAAATTATGGAAGAGAGGGGGGAACACTGTCCAATAGCTACGGCAAACATTGAAAATGAAGCAGACGCGATAAAACTTGGATTAGCACTTAATCTTGCACGCCGACAACTGTCGGTAGAAGACAAAAAACAACTGGAGAAGAAAAACCCAGAAATTGTAAAAGCATTAAGAGATATCGGATTTACTCAGAAAGAAACAGGAAAAACTATTGGATTAAGCCAACCCAGAGTTTCGCAAATAGAAAAAGAGGGGCAGATAGAATCTAAAAACGAACAAGAAAAAAAAGAAATGTCAACCAACACGAATACTCCGGAAATAGCAGTAGCAACCGAAGATAACAGCGAAAAGACTGACTCCACTAATAATAGTGGTCAAAAACCGGCAGATCTGCGAACAAAGTTAAGCCCGGAGCAGAAAGCAGAAATCCGTGAGGCATTAAAAAGAGGCGAGGATCAACAGGAACTTGCCGATGAATATAATGTTAGCAAACAAACGATAAGCAAAATCAAAGTAACCCAAAAGCTCCAATCACCGGATGAAAAATTGAAAACCAAGGTTGAAATGTTCATAAATAAGCAGCTGAAGATTGGTACTATTCATGGCGAAAAAGAAAAGATTATTGATGCGGTCATAAATGCTCTGAGCGAGTTTAAGGCAGCATAAAATTTAATTTTGAGGACAGAAGCAATGAAAAACTATTATTTGGTGGAAGGATACTTGGTATTTTTTACGGGAGGTGTTTTATGTTTTCTTTGATAGAAGAAATAAATGCCCTGAAAGAAGGCGTATGGGTTCAGAAAATATTCGTAAAAATCACAAATGATGATTTAGTGGCCGGGATATTATTATCTCAAATCGTATCTTGGTATTCTCCTTCAAAAAGTGGAGGTACAAAATTGAGGGTGCAAAGAGACGGAAAGTTTTGGTTGGTCAAAAAAAGAACAGATTGGTTTAATGAATGCTATATTTCCGATAAGCAATACGATAGAGCCATAAAAATCTTAAAAAAACTGGACTTGTTAGAATGCAGATTAATTAAATTTAATGGGGTACCAAATGTTGGAATTTTCTTGCATAAAGATGTATTGCTTTCTAATGTAAATTCATATATCCAAGAAAATGAATTTTACCTAAACAGTAAAGTCCATTCTACCCAAACAGTAAACTCCATTTTACCTAAAGAGCAAAATCCTATTACAGAACATACATCATCATCATCTACAGAAACTACCTCTTTTAAACATCATGGGAAAACAGAAGAAAGAAGGGGAGCTGAATTTGCAAATGATGATGATGCGAATGTTAATGTCAAGCCCCCCAACCCAACCCTTCCCCCCAACAATTATGATGTATACCTCCCAGAAGATCCTTCTTACTATAATTGGGATAAAATTATGAATATATTAAAAAAGCTTGGTTTCCGGAGTCCCACAGATTTTATGAATCAATTTCAAATTAGTAATATACGGTATGGGATTCATGCGCTTCGTGTGGAGAGGCAAAAGCGAAGAATAAAAAATCAGGGTGCGTGGCTTAGGAAAACAGTTGAGGCCATAGTCCAAGAGGAATATAATCCCGAGACTATGTGTGACGAAGTACAAAACAGTCCAACTATTTATACTATTGATCCGACAGGAGGCGCTTTTTGAAATGAAAATCAAATACATAAAAAAGGAGGTGATGTTTAATGCATAATAGATGGGAGACTTCGGGAAAAATAAACGCCGGAGCAACAAACAAATTAGTACAACCGGGCTATATGGCCCAAGGGAGGGAGCGATGAAGAAGTTAGAAATGTTGCCGTTGGGACAAATCATTCCAAACAGTTATAACCCGAATGATATGTCAGAAGAGAGTTTCGAAGAACTCAAGAAGGAAATAGAGCACAGAGGAAGTCCATCGAAACCAATCGTCGTTAGGAAAACAGATGAACAACACTATACGATTGTGGACGGGGAACATGAGTTCACTGCCGTAAAGGAACTTGGCTATACAGAGGTCCTTTGCGAAATCGTTGACATCGACGAGACTGAATCGATGCGACAGACATACAAGAGGAACCTAGGTGGAGAGAACAATAAGGTAAAGTTGGGCAAAATGTTTCAGGATGTTTTGAAGAAAAATGGTTGGACCCAACGAGAACTAGCAAAAGAATTCAATATCGGCAAAGATTTCGTGGGCAATTCCATACTTTATGCAGAAGCTGCTGAAAATGCAGTGTCTGACAGTGCGACAATATCGAAACTTTCAATAAGACAATTACACGCATATATGGCATTCCCACCTGAAATCCGCGATAAATGGATTACTGCAGGTGCCGACATAGACATTTTATCCGGCAATGCAAGAAAAATTAAAGGACTACAACGTGTTTTTGATGCTGGTTTAACAGACCTAATCGACGGTAGCACCTCACAAGGTTTTATGGATTCGATAGGCCCCGCAATCCTTTTTGTAGACGAAGAGGCTGCACTTTGTGTTGGAAAGGATGAAGCTTTTAGGGGGAAACTACGGGAGTATATGAAGTCTTGTGCTGAACACTCAAGGCGGTTTGCCTCTATTTTTGGACTTATTTATGACCAAAAGAAAAACCAATTTTTCATAACATCACAGGAGTTTGCGGGTGTGATTGAACATTGCCAAAGAGATGCGAAAGCTAGGGGAAGCTTATATTACTGTTATGAAGAAAACGTAAAGCCCGCTTTAATAGAAGTATTGCAAGGCAAAGGGATTGTAATTAATCCAAATGATTTGTCTTCTTCTTGGGACCAAATGAAACGTGAGATAAAAGAAAAAGCAATAGATTGCATTAAAAACTCCAGTCTTTCTGTAAGATGCAAATGGGCATTATATAAAATTCAATCTTCTGAAAAAGGACCGCATGTTCATGAGGCAATAATCGAAACGATTAAAGAAATGAAAGAGATATATAAAAGTGAAGATTCTTCTCCGACCGTATTATCTGTCGAACATCGTTTCGATAGACATATACAAATTATCGAGGAGCGAGAAGCAATCAGACAAATACCGGAGGAACAACTGGTTGACCGAATCATAGGTAACATGGAGCTTTATGCGGATGACACGGAAAACTATAAGCGTCTCGCTGAGATTTTAAATAAACTGACCCTCTCGGAAAAACAGCTGTTAGAAAGAATAACAAGTAAATTTAAGGGATGGGATGAAATAATGAAAAGTGCTATATCTGGCTTGCAGAAAGCTGGTTTATACAAAGGCAGATAATGCATTATCTGGAGTTCAGATTTGTTGGCATAGGTAAGATATGCCATGTAAGGAAATCAGAACGACCGAAACAAATTAATAAGTTAGTAGTTGTTACGTTATCGTAACATAAAGCTCTGTGTTTACGGGCGATAACGAGAGCTTCTCTCGTATTTTATTTGGCTTGTAATTGCCCGTCCCCCAAAATGGGGCGTGGTGATTCATTAGAAATATTTTTTCTCCTTATTAAGGGGAAAACGTATAAAAATGCGGGGGAACTGTGTTAAATCAGGAATCTGTAAAGCTCAACAATTTGCTAAACATAGAACAAGTAGCAGATCTATTGGGTATAAAAAAATCTACGGTTTATTCATATACACACTACAAGACCATTCCTTTTGTCAAGATTGGTCGTCTCGTAAAATTTGAAGTTTCCAAGATATTGGAGTGGAAAGATAAGATGCCTTCATGTGACGGCAAACCCCTTTCTGATTGTGGTATAAGAAAATTGAGGAAGGAAAATCAAGGTTTAAATTCACAACAAGTTACTACCTCGAAACCTTGCAAACCACCCTCAGATACCAATATCAGGGAGGTTTTAATGAAAGGTGTTTATAAAATAGTAAATAAATCCGGCGTCAGATATGGCATAGATTATGTTGACTCGGCATCAGGCAAGAGAGTGAAACGGATAGTATCTTTATCCAAAGAAAAAGCAGAGCAAATGTATAGGAAAATACAAGTAGAAATGGATGAGGGGAAATGGCCAGGGACTAAACGTAAAGCGCCACTATTTGAGGATTTTGTGGATACTTATCTTGAATCATGTAAGAATCAAGATAGTAGGACGCATTATGTTGGCAAACTACAATGTCTCAAAAAAGATGCAGCGAAGGCATTTAATGGGATACGGCTAGATCAGATTTCTATTGCCATGATAGAAAGATTTAAAAATCAAAGAGCAAGCGCTGTCAGTAATTCCACGTGCAACAGGGGATTATCTTACCTTCGGCATTTTTTTAATAAAGCAATTGACTATGAGTATATAAAAACTAACCCGTGTTCTAAGGTTAAATTATTTAAAGAACCACCGGGACGCACTAGATACCTTACACGCGAAGAAATAGTTCTATTGCTTGATAACTGTGCCGAAGAAATAAAACCGATAATAATCGTTGCCTTGAACTCCGGCATGAGAAAAGGTGAAATATTTAACTTGAAATGGCAGGACGTAGATTTACAAAATAGATTCATAAGCATTCAGCAGAGCAAATCCAATACGAAACGGATGATTCCTATTAATGATGCTGTATACAAAGTCTTTGATGGCTTGCAGAAAACTAATGATAAAGTATTTAAGGTGCAGAATTTCCGGATATTATTCGAGAGAGCAGTTAATAAAGCCGGGATAAAAGACTTTACTTTTCATGGATGTAGGCATTCGTTCGCAAGTCATATGGCAATGTCAGGAGCGAACTTAACGACTATCAAGGAATTGCTGGGACATGCCTCGATTAAAATGACACTCAGATATGCACATCTCTGCAATGGATACCTCGGAGATGCGGTAAAGAAACTGCAAATTACGCCATAATATGCAGTATATGTGTAAAACAGGGACAGTTATTGAATCCCTGTTTTTATGACTTTTCTTGACAAGTAAATTATTTAGTATAAATTTCATAATAATAAAATGAAAATGCGTTATAAAAATGGAAGAATTTTGGAGAAAAACTGGAAAGATTTTGGAAGAAAAACGGAAGAAATGGGTTTTTGCAATTTGGAAAAAGGCTGTAAGGCCTTATAAATAAAGTAATGGAGAGATGGCCGAGCGGCTTAAGGCAAACGATTGCTAAGCGGATCCGGGCATTTTCGTAACCCCCAGTAAATTCAAGCAAACCCCTTGTTAATTCTAACGAAATCACCTTTTTTTTGACGATTTTGTTTTGATGAATTTTGATGAATTTTGACCAATTTATGTAAGAAATTTGGCAGAAATTTTTATCACTCAATTTTCTCGAAATTTACAGGAGAGATTTTCGTAAATCTTTACCCCAAATTTTGCACAGGAATTTCACCCTCAATTTTTTGATTTTATAGAGGGAATGAAAAAAGTGGTGATTAAAGATTGACAAAGATAAGTTTTAAGAATATTTAAGTGTAAAGATACTTGTTGATGAAATAAAAGTAGGAGTCAAACTATGAAAAAATATCTTATATTAATTGCTTTTGCTTTTCTATTTCCCTACTGCACACAATTATATGCAAACACTTGGACTAAAACTTTCGGCGGAACGGGCGATGATTATTGCGGTTCTGTTCAACAGACTTCTGATAAGGGATATATTATGTGTGGAATGACAGAGTGTAACGCATGGCTAATAAAAACAGATAGTTTAGGAAATACAGTTTGGACAAAAACTTATGGCGGGACTGATTATGATGAAGGCAGTTCAGTACAGCAGACAGAAGATGGGGGATATATCGTAGCCGGGACAACACATCTTGACAGTAGTGATTACGGAAATGCGTGGCTTATAAAAACTAACTCAATGGGAGACACATTATGGACAAGAAGATTCGGAGGAAGCATGTTTGATGCTGGCAGGTCAGTTCAGCAAACAAAAGATAAAGGGTATATCATAGCCGGACAAACAGGTTCTTATGGGGCTGGTAATAGTGATGTATGGCTTATAAAAACAGATTCTATTGGAGATACATTATGGACAAGAACATTCGGAGGCACTGGACGGGATGAGGGACGTTCAGTCCGGCAGACAATCGATGGTGGATATATCGTAGGAGGATTAACATACTCTTATGGGGCTGGCATCAGTGATATGTGGTTAATAAAAACTGACTCGGCAGGAAATTCCTTATGGACAAAAACATTTGGAGGAGATAGCTGCGATGAGGGTGGTTCGGTTCAGCAAACAACAGATGGAGGATATATAATTACAGGATTTACATGGTTTTATAGTACAAGTGGGTGGAAGATATACTCATCTTTAATAAAAACCAATAACTCAGGCGATACTGTTTGGACAAGAATATTCAATGAGACTGGAGTTGACTATATTCTGTCAGCTCAACAGACAAGAGACAGTGGGTATATCCTGACTGGAGTTATCGGATGGACAGGTTCTTACAAGACTGGCAACGGCGATGTATGGCTAATCAAAACTAATTCTTCGGGGGATACTTTGTGGACGAGAACTTTTGGTGGGGATACACTTGACGGAGGTAGTTCAGTCCAACAAACGGCAGACGGTGGTTTTATCATCGTAGGTTCTACATACTCTTTTGGTGCAGGCAATGAAGATGTCTATCTCATTAAAACAGATTCCTTAGGGAATGTAGGAGTGGAGGAGAATACCCCGTTGTCAGGGCGGGATGTTGCTACGCTCCAAATAACTAAGAATCCGTTTGTTAAATCTACAGTTATAAAGTATTTCATCCCCGTTAGAACTCGAGTGATATTAAGTGTTTACGATATTTCCGGCAGTTGTGTTAAAACATTAGTAGACGGAGAGAAAGCAGCGGGGAGTTATAGTAGTACCCTAAACGCAAAAGAACTAAAAACAGGAATATATTTTGTGAGACTAACAACAGATATACATAAACTAACAAAGAAGTTAATTTTGATGAAATAAATTTAAGAGGGAAATAATGAAAAAATACATTAGTTGTCTTGTGCTATTTTTGTTATTCACCAACGCAATCGCAGACAGTTTTACCATACTTTCCCCAAATGGAGGAGAGAACTGGGTCAGAGGAAATCCTTATCCCATAACATGGGCGAGTGAAGGAGTGACGGGAAACATAAAAATAGAACTTTATAGAGGCGGGGCATTCAAGTTCATTATAGCAAGTAACGCTGCAAATACTGGTACATACAGCTGGTGGGTACCGGGGGGGGATGACACCCGGGACAGACTATAAGATAAAGATGGCGAGTACGTATAATATTTCTATTTTCGACCAGAGTGACAGTAATTTCACTATTGTAGCACCAAGCATTACCGTAGTCTCCCCAAACGGAGGGGAGAAATGGGTTGGCGATTCCATTTATCCTATAATGTGGACATCCGTCGGAGCAAGAATTTCCTGCTACAGACTTCTATATTCTACCAACAATGATAGCACTTATACTGATACACTTGTAAAAGATTTATCTTCGGATAGCACGAGATGGAATTGGAAAGTCCCGGTTATAAATTCTAACACTTGTCGCATAAAAGTTCAAATGATGGACTCGTTAAATAGAATTATTGTCGAAGGTAAAAGTGATTCATGCTTTTTAATACAAAAAGAAGGGATAGAAGAACCTTCAATTTTGGATCGCGGATTTGGGAATGCGGGATTGAAAATAATAAAAGAAAAGATTTATTTGGATATTTCGAAGAAAATGGATGCGGATATAAAATTATATGATTTGTGTGGCAGAATAAAAGAGGTTATTTATACAGGTACGTTAGGGAAAGGAAATTATACATTTACACCGAATATTCATAAAAACGGGATATATTTTGTGAGACTGACAGCAGGTACATTAAAAACTACAAAGAAAATTACATTTATAAGATAAAAATAGGGGGGGAAAAAACTATGAAAAAGTTATTTATTCTATCAATAGGATTTATATTATCAACACAGATTTTTGGGCAGGAGTGGGCAGCAAGATACAATGGGCAGGGTGATAGCACTGATGGGGCAACTGCAATTGCATTAGACACGGATGGTAATGTGTATGTGACAGGAAGAAGTTACGGTTTAGGCACTAATTATGACTATGCGACAATAAAATATAATTCATCAGGTGATACAATGTGGGTCAGGAGATATAACGGACCGGCTAATAGCGACGATAAGGCAAGTGCAATCGCATTAGATAAGAATGGGAATATCTATGTAACAGGATATAGTTATGGTTCAGGCACTGATGAAGACTATGTAACGATAAAATACAATTCGTCAGGTGATACAATGTGGACACGAAGATATAATGGAACGGGGAATGGTGATGATGAGGCAATTGCAATTGCATTGGACGGGAATGGGAATATCTATGTAACAGGAAATAGCATTGATTCAGGCACTGGGTATGACTACGCCACAATAAAGTATAATTCGTTAGGCGATACAATGTGGATAAGAAGATATAATGGGCCGGGGAATAGCTGTGATTACGCCACCGCAATTGCAGTGGATGGGAATGGGAATGCCTATGTGACAGGATACGGTTGGTGTTCAGTCGCTTATAAATATGCGACAATAAAGTATGATTCATCGGGTGATACAATGTGGGCACGAATATATGGGTTGGGAGATGATAATGAGGCAATTGCAATTGCAGTAGATAGTAATGGGAATGTGTATGTGACAGGACGGAGTTGCGAGGACTGTGCGACAATAAAGTACAATTCATTGGGCGATACAATGTGGACACGAAGATATAATGGACCGGGAAATGGCAGTGATTGGGCAAGAGCAATTGTATTAGAAAGGAATGGAGTTGTATATGTGGCGGGAGTAAGTAATTATGACTATGTGACAATAAAATATGACTCATCAGGTGATACAATGTGGGCACGAAGATATAATGAAAATGCTAATGATTATGCAAATGCAATTTCATTAGATACGGATGGAAATGTGTATGTGACAGGACAAAGTTACGGTTCTGGCACTGCTTATGACTATGCGACAATAAAATATAATTCATCAGGTGATGCAATGTGGGCACAAAGATATAACGGACCAGGAAATGGCGGTGATTGTGCAAATGCAATTGCATTGGACGGGAATGGATATGTGTATGTGACAGGATTGAGCATAGGTTCAGGCACTGGATATGACTATGCGACAATAAAGTATTCTTGTGAAGGCATAGAAGAATACTCAAATATCAAAACCCCTTCGACTACGCTCAGTGTAAGTCAAAATCCAGTTATTAAAAATACGATTGTTAGTTATTCAATCCCTATTGAAACGAAGGTTTTATTGAGTATTTACGACCTTTCCGGGAGTTGTGTGAAGACATTAGTTAACGGAGAAAAAGAGACGGGGAATTATAGTATTCGTCTGAACGCAAAAGAACTAAAAACAGGAGTCTATTTTGTGAGACTGACAGCTGGTACATCCAAAACAACAAGGAAGATTACGGTTATAAGGTAAAAACAAGGAGGGATTATGAATAAAAATTTAGGAGTTTGGGTTTTGATGGGAATGGGTTTAATTACAGCCAATCCCGTAAATGCAGGATGGACAAAAACTTATGGTGGGAATAAAGATGATGGCGGCAATTCAGTTCAACAAACTACCGACAACGGGTATATAGTTGCAGGAGGAACATGGTCATACGGCACAAGTGGCCCGGATGTTTACCTTATAAAGACAAATTCCTCGGGAGACACCTTATGGAAACGGATTTATGGGGGGAATAATGGAGATTATGGCCGGTCGGTTCAGCAGACTAATGATGGCGGTTATATAGTTGCGGGATGGACATACTCATATGGTGCAGGAGCAGGAGATTTTTATCTTGTAAAAACAAATTCGACAGGCGATACAATGTGGACAAGAACATATGGTGGAACCGGCAATGACGGAGGCTACGCAGTCCAGCAAACAAAAGACAGCGGTTATATAATTTCAGGAATGACAGGCTCTTACGGTGCAGGTGCTCCAATATATACCAATGTTTATCTCGTAAAAACAAACTCAATGGGAGATACTTTATGGACAAGGGCTTATGGCGGGAATAACAACGATGGAAGTTATTCAGTTCAGCAGACTAGTGATGGCGGTTATATAGTTGCGGGATATACAAACTCCTACGGTATAGGAGGGACTAATGTTTATCTTATAAAAACGAATTCGAGTGGTGATAGTTTATGGACAAGAGTTTATGGAGGGACGAGCACTGATGGAAGTTATTCAGTCCAACAAACGACGGATAACGGCTATATAGTTGCAGGGATAACAAGCTCTTACGGTGTAGGTACTCCAACTTGTTTTAATGCTTATATTATAAAAACAAATTCAGCAGGAGATACTTTGTGGACGAGAGCTTATGGTGGAACCGGCACTGAATATGGAAATTCAATTCAACAGACCATTGATAACGGATATATAATAGCAGGCGAGACCGGTTCTTATGGGGCAGGCGGTTATGATGTATGGCTTATAAAGATTAATTCAACGGGAGATACATTATGGACACGGACTTTTGGTGGGACTGACGGGGATTGCGCTAATGCAGTTCAACAAACTGCGGATAAAGGTTATATAGTTGCAGGATATACGTACTCTTTCGGTACAGGCACGCCGGATTCTGCAAATGTATATCTTATAAAGACTGACTCATTAGGTTATGTAGGAATAGAAGAAAATTTATCGCCAGTGCGGGATGTCGCTTCACTTGAAATCTCTCAAAACCCGTTTATTAAATCAACAATTATCAAATATTTCATACCCGTTAGAACTCAAGTTGTATTAAGCGTTTACGACATTTCTGGAAGTTGTGTAAAAACACTTATAAATGGAGAGAAAACGACGGGGAGTTATAATACAACCCTCAACGCAAAGGAATTAAGGGCGGGAGTGTATTTTGTGAGACTGAGTGCGGGGAATTATAAAGAAATGAAGAAGTTGGTTTTAATGCGATAAACTATTAAATATTTTGGAAATACAAATGTATAAATATCTTAGAGCATTAAGTCTTTTTCTTATTATAAGTTCACCTCTTATAGCAATCCAAAGACATGTATACGAATCGAACGGAGCTCAAGGGATACAGGATTCAATAAATGTGTCTTCGACCTATGATACAGTGATGGTGCATAAGGGGATTTATTATGTGCGGGATATAGATTCTTTGGGTATAACTATGAAAGATAGTATCATCTTATTCAGTCCAAATCCAGACAGTGTTACTTTAAACGGTCTAAACTCTACTGGAACAGATACTGCATATCATGTAATTTACTGTGATTTTGGCAACTCAGATTCTTCAGGTGCTTTAATAAAAGGATTTAAAATAACTGGTGGAAACGCGTCGGGTGATGGTCACCCTAATGGTTTTGGAGGAGGAATTTGTTGTCTAAACTCTTCACCTGTAATAGAATCTTGTATTATAACTGATAATTATGCTAAAAGTGGTGGTGGAATATATTCGTACTGTGGTTCTCCTATTATTGTAAAAAACAGTATAGCTAATAATTCTTGTTCTCAGTGTGGAGGAGGAATGCGCTTATTATATGGAACCCCTATTGTTGTAGAAAATAGTATAATTAACAATTATTCAAATTGGCTTGGGGGAGGGATATTTTCTGATTACAGTGCCTCTACTATTCTTAGAAATACTATTAATCATAACTCTGCTCACTGGGATGGAGGAGGTGTGTGGCTTAATGCTGGAAATATTATTCTTAGAGATAATATTATAATTAATGACTCGGCTCGAGATTATGGGGGAGGAATATATTTAGAAAGAGCAAATGTTACGATTGAAGAAAATACTATAGTGAATAATCATGCTAAATTCGGAGGAGGAATATATTCTTGTGGTTTTCCTAAAATCAAATATAATATTATAATTGATACCACTTTTTGTGCTATATACATCAAAACAGACAGTGCTTTTATTGATAGTAACAACATCTACGCAACCGGATATGCGGTGTCTAACAGCGATTCCTTTGATATAGATGCTCGTTATAATTATTGGGGAACAGTAGACACTAATACTATCAATGCGAAAATCTATGATTTCTATGACAACTCTACAATGGGAATAGTTTGTTATCAGCCATTTCTTACTGATTCACTAAAATTTGGCATAGAAGAGAAAAAAATAGAAAACATAAAGACAAACTTATCGATTTATCCCAATCCATCTTTTGGCAATAGCATTATTAAATATGGATTGCCCGAGAAAGCAACTGTAAGTTTAACCCTATATGACATATCCGGTAGATTAGTCCAAACTATGTATTCAGGGACTCAAAAAGCAGGGGATCATACAATCAATATAAATAGCTATAAAATTGCTAAGGGGATTTATTTCGCAAAACTTAATGCCGGAGATTTCAAAGCAACAAAGAAACTCATACTAATGAGATAGGAGAAAACTATGAAAAAGCTATTAATCGGAATATTTATGATAGGCTTATTTTCAAACCTCAGTTTTGCACAAGTTGTGCCGGTAGGGATTATACCACTCGGTCCGGCAGGAGGAAATGGAACGTATCCTATAGGGGCATGTGTAAATCCTAATACAAATAGAATATATGTTGCAAATGCAGGCAGTAATAATGTATCTGTAATAAATGGTTCAACGGATTCAATAATAAACACTATAAATGTTGCGGAAGGTCCTTATGAAATAACTGTTAATCCCTCAACCAATATGATATATATTGCGCATAGTAACAACGATATTGTTTCCGTAATAAATGGGGCAACCAATTCAGTAGTAGGAACTATAGGGGTTGGAGGATGTCCGTGGGACATTAAAGTCAATTCCAAAACTAATAAAATATATGTTACAAATCAGGACAGCAATACTGTTTCTGTAATCGATGGCGTTACCAACTCGGTAATAGCGACTGTAGCAGTTGGCGCTAACCCCAAAGGTATTGATGTAGATTCAAATACTAATAAAATATATCTTACAAGTACAGGTAGTGTCTATGTAATAGATGGGGCAAATGATTCAGTTATAAAGGAAATAAACATTAATGGTGGACTTTCAGGTGTTGCTATCAATACAGTAACCAATAAAGCATATGTTACCGATGATATTTTTGGTTATGTTTTTGTAATAAACAGCTCAACAGATTCAGTAGTAGATAGTATAAAGGTTGGTATGTGGCCATATGCATTGGCAATAAACCAGAAGTCTAATAAAATATATATTTCAGATAGATATAATGATAGCATTTTTGTTATAAATGGTTCTAATGATTCTGTTGTAGTAGCTATAATAGATGCTAACTTTACCTCTTCTTTCTGGGGAATTGATGTCAATCCGGAAACAAATAAAATATATCGTACAAATTGCCAGAGTAACACTATTTCTGTAATAAGCGGGTCAACAGATTCGGTAATAGCTACTATCCTTGCTGGTAGAATGCCT
>Ga0265297_10003879_pt1 | contig 25792 bp, 19 predicted proteins | sample Munlanlwell13791_FD_192502 | JGI IMG/M metagenome (GOLD analysis project Ga0265297, IMG submission 192502) | Leachate microbial communities from a municipal landfill in Southern Ontario, Canada - Leachate well 137-91 | ecosystem: Engineered > Solid waste > Landfill > Unclassified | place...
CCGGGGTCGCCTTCATCGGCGTTGCAGATGACATATTTCTCATCACTGGGGGCTGCCTGGGCTTCCGACCATTTACGTCCCGTTGGGAAACCGCCGCCGCCCCTGCCACGGAGTCCTGCGGCTTTTATCTCATTGATAACATCCAAAGGAGCGAGGTCTTTTAGTACCTTCGCCAGCGCCGCATATCCTCCAACCGCTATATAATCTTCAATCGAGCAGGAATCAACCTGCCGGTTATGTGATAGTATCTGTTGATCCTGTTTTTTATAAAATGGCATTTCAGCCATTGTCTTTATATGTTTACCGGTTGCAGGGTCAATGTAAAGGAGCCTTTCAATAACTTTTTTTCCGGCTAACGTTTGCGAAACTATTTCATACGCGTCATCCGGAGAAATACGGCAATAACAAATATTGCCCGGTTCAATAACCATTAAAGGCCCTTCCTCACAAAAACCCAGGCAGCCAGTGACTATCAGACGTACTTGAGAGTCAAGTCCCTGCGATGCTAATTCCCGTCTTAAGGCGTCAACGACCTCCCTGGAATGGGAGGCATGGCAACCTGGGCCGCCGCACACCATTACCGTGGTGGTATATTTGGCAAACCGTTCAGTAAGTTGACCGCGCAGGTGTTCCAGTTCACGGTAGCTGTTTAGTCTGGGCATTTATTTAACCTCCGCTTTCTGACGCAGGGTCTCGATGAGTTTATGGAGTTTCAAAGGATTCATGTGGTCATGATACGTGCCATTCTGGGCAACAATGGGACCTTGAGCGCAGGCGCCAAGGCAATTGACCGATTCGATAGAAAACAGCCCATCGGAGGTTACTTCGCCAGGCTTTATATTTAATTGTTCGATGGCATACTCAATAAGTAATTTGGAATTGCGCACATGGCAGGCTGTGCCGGTACAAAACGTGAGTACATATTTGCCTGCGGGCTGCAATCTGAAAGCCTTATAGAAAGAAGCGACTCTATAGACGTCAATAAGCGGCACGCCAAGCTCATTGGATAGAGTTCTTATCGCTTCTTCAGATACATAACCGAATTTTTCCTGGATATCCTGCATGGCCTCGATGAGTTGTTGGGGCTGACTGCGGCGGTTTTCCAGGATTTGAGCATAAGTTGAGGATGTCATAATTACCCCCTGCGGTAAACATTCGCTTGATTACTCTTACGATAACTGATAACATAGTCTGAGTAAATACGGAATTATTACATACATAATGCCTATTATTTATAGGCATTAGATTGAAGGGTTTATGACTGATAAGGACGGTAAAATAAACTCTGGAGAGTCTTCTTCTTTTATCCCGAAAGACCTGGCCAAATTGTGGCGTATCCCCTTCCCCAGCGATACCGAAAATTATAAGGTTGAAGTAGCCTTACATGAGCGCATTAAAGAATTGAACTGCCTTTATGGCATCTCGCAGCTTGCGGAACGCAATTTGGATTCACTTGATAACCTGCTCCAGGAACTGGTGAATTTTTTACCTTTTTCCTGGCAATATCCGGAAGTAACCGCCGCACGCATACTATTCAAAGGAAAAACTTACACCAGCACCAGTTTCACCATGACCAACTGGCGGCAATCAGCGCAAATCTACATGTATCATGAACCGGTTGGAGAATGTTGTATTGTCTATCTTGAAGAATGCCCGCCGTCAGACGAAGGCCCGTTTATGAAGGAAGAACGTGCCCTGCTGGATGCGGTAGCCGAACAAATCGGCACTATTGCCACCAGGATTTCCGCCGACCTGGAATTGCTGGAAACCAACCGGCAACTAACACTGGAGCGGAAAGCTTTACAGGAAACCAATACTGCTTTACGGACTTTAATGGCGCGCATAGAGCAGGAAAAACAGGAAATCCACCGCGATATTATGATGAATGTTGAAAAAATCCTGATGCCCATCATCAATGCCTTAACGCCGCAGCTATCGCCAGCCCAGGGCAACTACATGGAATTACTGAAAAAGAATTTAGGCGAAATAACCTCGCCGTTCATTAGTAAATTATCGCTTGCCTATCAGTCCTTAACGCCCACGGAAAACGTCATCTGCAATATGATACGAAACGGTATGGGCACTAAAGAAATTGCCGCAATGAGAGGGGTTGCCGAAGCCACGATAAACCATCACCGGGAAAAAATCCGGCGGAAACTAAATATTACAAATCAAAGTATCAATTTAGCGACATTTTTACAGTCAAATATCTTGGATGCCAAACAAGATATTCTCAATTAGTTTTTTAAGAACTATTGTTTCTACTACATCGTTATTATTTATGTAGTAATGATTTGACAAAGTAGTTAAAAACAACCTATTATAGAGTTGTCTCCAGTTGACAAATAACACTTGAATGCGAGTATTAAACTGGTGAACAAAAAAACATCTTATTTTTTATTACTTCCTTTATTCTTGTTAGCAGTGGTATCTATATTTATAGGACCCCTCACACAGCCCACCGATGCAGCCACCGCTGAAAAGCTATTTTATTCAATAGGCACAGGCGACCTTTCTATTCACCGGATTGATACTGATAACACCAATGATACTATGCTTTTTGACCCGGAATATACAACCTCATTCATGGCAGTAGACTCGATCCGGGCCAAGTTATACTGGTGGGATAATTACAATGATAAAATTTGGATATCTGATCTGGACGGTTCCAATCAAGTTGAATGGATGGCTTGTTCTTCGGAACCGTGGGGTTTAACTGCTTATAACGGCAAGGTTTACTATTGCCCGGTAGAAGCGGGCAATCCTATGAAATGGCGTAGCGAGGATGGTTTATCAAGCGGCACCATCGTTACCTATGCCGACGCTAATGACTGGAACACCTACATTGCCATTGATGAAGCAACTGATTACATGTATTATGATTTTAAAGACGATTCCGCTGGTTTCACTTATATTTACCGCACCACCGTCGCCGACCCGAAAGGGCCTTATGACGGCGCCACCCAGATAATCACCATCAATCATGACATCTGGTCGCTCGCGGCGTATGACAGCAAGGTATATATCGGCTACGGCAATGAATTAGAGTCCGGCAGGGAATGGGAATTATGGCGCGCCAATTATGACGGCACCAGCCAGACGCTGGTCTATGACCCGTCCGGTTCCGGTTCATGTACTACCATCGCCTTCTCTCAAGCCGAAAGTAAAATGTACTGGTACCAGTCCGATGAGAACAATGTCTACCGAATTAATCTTGATGCCTCTCTACCCGTCACCAATCCCCCTGTTTTCATGGCAACGTCCGTCTCCGCTATTGAGATTTATTCACCGCCGCCTGCCCCTGAAATGTCTGTGTTTGGCAACGGTATTGAGATAGTTGACGGAGATGCTTCTCCTTCCTCTACTGACCACACTGACTTTGGGCATATCAATATTAACTCCGGTTCAATAACGCGCACCTTTACTATCTATAATACGGGCGGGGCAGACCTCACACTGACTGATGCCGGGAACAACTATGTGGTTGTTATCGGCGATGGCTTTTCGCTGACTACTCCCCCCGCGCTAACGACAATACCTAGTGGCGGCAACACTACCTTTCAAGTGACTTTTGATCCCAGTGCCAGCGGCGTATCAAACGGGACTATTTCTATAGCCAATGATGATACCGATGAAAATCCGTATAACTTCAGTATTACAGGACTGGGGACGGCCACACCAACGATATCAAATCTTAACGGGGATACCGTTACTTATGTTGAAAATAGCAGCCCCGTCAAACTGGATGCGGGCGGCAATGCGGCGGCTAATGATAACGACGGACTGGGCTGGGACGGCGGTTATGTTGATGCAACCGTCTCCGGCACTTTCCCTAATTCCGTGATTGGCATTGATGGCACTATTGTTCAAGCAGGCGGCGATGGCGTTATTGCCGCAGGCGAGACCATCACCGTCAGCGGGACAGATATCGGCACGGCAGATGGTACGAGTTACGGCCAGGATGGTTCCCTGATAATTCACCTAAACTCCAACGCTACCAACGCGCTGGTTACTACTCTGCTGCAAAACATTACCTACAGAAACACCTCGGAAGATCCTTCGGGGTATGGTGACGTAATATTTTATGTTCAAGACACTTACGAAACATCAAGCGCCTCAACAGTGAGGGTAAACCTGACCGGCGTTAATGACCCGCCGACTCTGACGGCTACTGGCACCAACCCGACCTTTACCGAGGGCGGGGGTTCAGTTGACCTTTACAGCGGAGTGAGTATCAGCACGATAGAATCAGGTCAAACCATATTACAAATCGTTTTCACCATAACCAACATCAATGACGGTTCTTACGAAATTATGAACATTGACGGCACCGATGTCACCCTGACGGATGGATTTTCAACGACTACCGCCACCAATAGCATGACGGTGAATGTTAGCGTCACCGGGACTACGGCTACGGTAACCGTAGCCAAAATCGGGGGCATTAGCACAGCCGCGATGCAGACTTTGATAGACACCATGACCTACATGAATACCAGCGAGAATCCCAACACGTCAAACCGTGTGGTGACCCTGACTTCGATACAGGATAACGGCGGCACGGACAACGGCGGGGTTAATACCACAGCGCTTTCGGTCGTGTCTACGGTAACGGTTGTTGCCGTCAACGACCGTCCGGTTGTCAGCAACCTAAACGGAGACACAGTTAGTGTGATTGCCGCAGGCGCCGCGGTGCTGATTGATTTGGGCAGCAATGTTACTGTAACTGATGTAGATTCAACGGATTTTAACGGCGGCTGGTTAAACATCTCACAGGCATCAGGAACGGCAAATGGCAATTTTAGTTTTGACGGAACTAACGTAACCTCCGGCGGCGACGGGGTAATCACAGCGGGTGAGACCGTTGCCGTGGGTGGGATAGACATCGGTACTATTCATGCAGTAAATGACGGGCAGGGAGGCAATAATTTAATTATTGATTTTAATGCCAACGCCACCCCGGCTCGTATAGCTACACTCATCCGTAACTTGATGTATAACGCCCCTTCAGGTGTGGGGGCACGCAGCTTCGACCTTACAGTTGACGACGGTGACGGCGGGACCTCAACTAGTTTAGTCGCCGCCTTCACGATTAATGTTTTAGCTAACCCTCCGGTCATCACCAACCTTGATGGCGATACCTCAATTTACGACCCATTTGCCGGCGGCGAGGTGATTTTTGATGTGGGCACCGATGCAGCTGTCACCGACCCTGATAATACTAACTTCAACGGCGGCAACGTTACCGTCACCGTTAGCGCCGGCGGCACCCCCGCTGAGGATGTGCTGGGCATTTCTACTACCGGCACAATTACCTTAGGCGCCGGATTAACGGTGGGCAGCCACGTATCGGTGGGTGGGGTGGATATCGGGACGATTACTGCCGTCAGCGGCAGTGAACTAGTGATTACCTTCAATTCAGACGCCACACTGGCGCGGGTAGCTTTACTACTGCGTGCCTTAACCTATGAAAACACCAATAACGTCACTCCTTCACTGACAGGGCGTACGATACAGGTAGTTATCAGTGACGCCGCGGCTCCTAATAACGGGGACAGCGCCCCGGCCGAGGTCAACATCAACATGGGGCAGCCGGAGATAAACCTGCAGCAAAACGGCACTTCGATTGCCAGCGGCGGCACTTACGACTTCGGTAATCACTCACCCGGCAGCGATACGGATGTCACCTTCACCATCCAGAATACCGGACCGGTTGACCTTACACTTAACGGGTTACCATTAGTGCTGGGCGGGCCCGATACCGGTGAATTCAGCATTCAACTGCAGCCGGTATCGCCGGTGGCCGGCAGCGGTACCACGACCTTTATCATACGCTTTACCCCGACGACTGCAGGACTGAAGACGGTGACCATATCCATCGCCAACAGCGATAGTGATGAAGACCCTTATAATCTAACGCTAACCGGTACGGGAATGAACCCGCCGGTGGCTGGGCCAATCACCGACCTCAACCTCATCGGCAATACCGTCGCCATATTGACTGATAGCAATGGTATAGTATTAGTGAATTACGTCATCACTTCATCCAACGGTAAGCTGACCATCACGATACCCATGGGCACGGTGGCTCTGGATGAAAACGGCAATCCTATCACCACCATTACGATAGAAATCCTTGACGATGTTCCACCGCCGCCACCGGGCTTGAATATCATCTTGCCGGCGTTCAGTATTTCACCCAGCCCGTGTTCCTTTACGCCGCCGATAACTATAACCCTGCACTATAACGACGGTGACATACCGCCGGGTGTAGATGAAACCAGCCTTAAGATAGGCTACTACAACGAAGCTACGGGCGAATGGGAAGTGCTGGAGGGAATCGTGAACCCGTTGACCAATACCATCACCATTACCAGGGGAAGCTTCTCGGTGTACAGCCTTGCTTATACCACCACGACCGATTCACCGAACAACAATCCTCCCGCTGATCAAAACGATAACGACTACCAGGCGCCGGCTAATCCCACGACACCTGCGCCCACCGTACCGCCAACAGTACCATCGGCTCCGTTAACGACTTCTACCGCGCCGGGACCTGCGATAAACTGGTGGTTAATCGCGGTTATTACTGCGGCCGGGGTTACAATCATCAGCTTGATTCTGTGGCGGGTAACAAAGAAATCCAGGTACTAAAACTGCAAGAAAATCTTTTTAAAAACAATCCCGGACGTTAAACCGCCCGGGATTATTTATTTTCTGAATTAACTTAGTAAGCTATTATTCTTCGGCCTCAAGGTCGCATCTAAGGCACCGCGAGGCTTCTATCCTGGCCTCTTCCATCGAGTAAGGCATAATCGCTTCCTCAAAAGAGGCTTTTCTTTCTTTCAGGGGTATTTCGTGAATGCCAATTCTCGGTCTTTCCTTGGTATCGGCTTCATCGGGCAATTTATCGGAAATTTCAACCGACTTATGACCATTGCGCGATACCAAAGGCGATAACTCCTGCCCTCTAAGATATCTACGTATGGACGAGGCGGCTCGCTGCCCCGAGGCTACCGCTTCGATTACTGTAGCCGGACCGGTAAAGGCGTCACCGGCCACAAAAACCCCCTTGCTTCCGGTCAGGAGCGTTCGGCTGTCAGCAACGATTCTGCCGTTTTTAGCCCGCTGGGTTTCACCGAGTTTCATGTTCTGCGTATCCGGTTCCTGCCCGATAGCTTCAATCAGCATATCGGCTTTGACGATGTATTCCGAACCGCTTATCGGGCTGGGATTCCTGCGGCCGGATTTGCCAAATTCTTTAGGCTCCATCCTGATGCATTGAACGCCGGTGATATGCCCGTTTTCCCCGATAATTTTCGTCGGGGTGGTTAACTGGTGAATGTGTACGCCTTCCTGTTGTGCCGAAATTATTTCGTCTTCGTCCGCCGGCATGTCGCCTTTCTCACGGCGATAGAGGATGTTGACCTCTTTAGCGCCCTTGCGGATAGCCACCCGCGCCGCGTCAATGGCCGAGTTTCCTCCGCCGATGATACTCACCCTTTGCCCTACCTTAATCGACTCGCCCATGTGAATGCCGCGCAGAAAATCAATTGCGTCAATCACGCCGTTCAGGTCCTCTCCCGGGATGCCCAGGTTGTTGCCTTTATGCGCGCCAACAGCAATCAGCACGGCATTATAGCCCTGCTTAAAGAGCGACTGCACGTCTTCAACGCGGGTATTAAGCTTCAGGTCAACGCCCAAGCTTAATATGTTCTCGATTTCCCAATTAAGATATTTATTAGGCAGGCGGTACTCCGGAATGCCTACCGCCAGCATACCGCCGGCAACCGGCAGCGCTTCAAAAACGGTGACGTGATAACCTTCTATCGATAAATCCCAGGCGGCGGAGAGTCCGGCAGGCCCTGCCCCGATTATCGCCACCTTTTCTGTTTTCCAGCTCTTAATCTCGGGGTGGTACTCAATATCGTGCTCGTAGGCATAATCTGCGGCGAATCTCTTCAGGTGTCTTATCGCCACGGCTTCATCCACCTGGCTACGCTGGCATTTTCTCTCGCAAGGAGCCGGGCACACCCTGCCCACGCTAAGTGGGAAGGGCATCTTCTGCATGATGACTTTGAAGGCTTCTTCATATTTGCCCTCTTTTATTAAAGAGACATAGCCGGGGACGTCCAATTCCGCCGGGCAGGTATGCTGGCAGGGGGCTTTGAAAAGCGCCTGGCAGACCGCTGAGGGGCATTTCTCATCGATAATGTGTGCTTCGTATTCGTCTCTGAAATAGCGCAGGGTGGTCAGCACGGGATTCGGTGAAGTCTGACCCAAGCCGCAAATGGAAGCGCTCTTAATCAGCCCGGCAAGCTCTTCCAGCACGTTGAGGTCATTCATCGTGGCTTTGCCCTCGCTGATTTTACCGAGGATATCGTACATCTTGGGATTGCCGACGCGGCAGGATATACACTTGCCGCAGGACTCGCCTTTGGTGAAGTCGAGGAAGTACTTAGCAACATCTACCATACAGCTGTCCTCGTCCATGACCACCATGCCGCCCGAGCCCATAATGGCACCCAGGGGCGGAATGGAATCGTAATCAACCGGTGTATTTAAATACTCGGCGGGAATAACGCCACCCGAAGGTCCGCCAATCTGGACGCCTTTGAATTTTTTATCATTCTGGATGCCGCCGCCAAGGTCGAAGATAATCTGGCCCAGCGTCGTTCCCAACGGCACTTCGATTAACCCCGTATCCTTAACCTTTCCAACGAGGCACAACGTCTTGGTACCTTTGCTTTTTTCGCTGCCAACACTGGCAAACCAGTCAGCGCCGTTTAAAATAATAAGAGGTATGTTGGAATAAGTTTCAACGTTGTTGAGGTCGGTAGGCTTATCGTAGAGGCCGGAGTTGGCCGGGAAGGGCGGTCTTTGCTTTGGGGTGCCCCGTTTACCCTCTATCGAGGTAAGCAAGGCTGTTTCCTCACCGCAGACAAAAGCCCCGGCTCCGGGGAATATCTCCAGGTCGAAATCAAGCCCCGTCCCCAGTATATTTTTTCCCAGCAGACCGTATTCTTTAGCTTTATCAATAGCGTATTGAAGGGTTCTAATAGCCAGCGGATACTCGGCGCGGACGTAAGCAAAACCGCGGCGCACGTTGCCGATGGTATAGGCGGCGATGGTCATGCCTTCCACGATGGAGTGCGGGTTGCCTTCTAAAACAGCACGGTTCATATAGGCTCCGGGGTCGCCTTCATCGCCGTTGCAGACTACGTATTTTTCATCACCTTTGGCGTTGCGCACGAATTCCCACTTCGTTGCCGTGGGGAAGCCCGCTCCGCCTCTGCCCTTAAGACCGGCTCTCTTTATTTCATCTACAACATCTTCCGGTTTCATCTCGAAGAGCGCCCTGGCCAGCGAGGCGTAACCACCCCGGGCAATATACTCGTCGATGTTCATGGGGTCGATGTCCTGATTGTGCAGGACTCTAATTTCTTGAAGTTTAAATCTAGGGCTGTTGACATCCAGCGTCCATTCGTCAACTGCCTTGTTCATTACAAAATGCTGCTCCACTACCTTGTGAACTTTATCTTCCGACAGGCTGTGGTATATTACCTTGCCCAGTCGCGGGTGTATTACCGTTACCGTGGGCTCTTTGCCGCAATGCCCGATGCACGATGCTCTGGAAACAATTACGTTATCTAACTTAAGCCCGGCAACTTCTTTCTCAAAAGCCGCCAGCGTTTTATCGGCGCCAGAAGATATACCGCAGGTGCCCAGATGCACCTTAACCTGTATTTTCTCTTCGTTTTTCGCCTGTTTCTTTAAAATTTGGTCTTTTAGTTTCCCAAAAGCTTCAACGGATGCCAATGCCTTCATATGCCAATCTCCTATTTGTAACCGCTCAATATGTCCTTTATCTGGCCGGGTTTTACTTTACGATAGACATCATCGCCAACCGCCATAACTGGCGATAGGCCGCAGCAACCCAGGCACCTCACCATGTCCAGCGAGAACTTGCCGTCGGCGGTAATCCCGCCCGGCGCCAAGTTGAATTCCTTGTGTAAACTATCGAGGATTTTTTGCCCGCCCTTTACATAGCAGGCGGTCCCTTTACAAACCTGAATAACATATTTCCCTTTGGGCACTGTGGTAAAGAAATGATAGAAGGATAGTATGCTGTATAACTGGCTGAAAGAGATATCCAGTTCCTTAGATATTACCTCCAGAACCGGCAGCGGCAGATAGCCGCAGTATTCTTGAGTCAGCTGCATGATGCGGATGGGAGCCCCTACCGCGTTGCGGTGCCCATCAATGATTTCCTGCACTTTATTATAGAGTTTCAGTTTTTGGTCTTTGCTCTCAAAGCCTTTAATGTCTCCCGCCAAAACAGATGTAGTCATTTAACTCCTCCGGGGGTATTAGTCGATTTTATTTGGCTGATAACGTTTGAGTAACTTTATAGTGCCAAAGGCGACGATGCCGCCAGCTAAAGCGGTAACCAGCTGCGGCCAGCTCATCATATTGGCGACCGACGGCGCTAACCTTTCATCCAGCAACAGCCCGGTGACGATGCTGCTCGTTCCGTAAAGAAATCCGAACTTCAACAGGGCGGCGCTTACGGCGCCCAGCCAGTAGTTGAATTTACTCAAGTAGCTGAATGTTAGGACAAGGATGGCATTGCTTAATATGATAAAAGGAAGCATCGGCGCCAACGCCGGGTTCAGCATACCGGTTGCCAGCGCTATCGAGCTGGGGATCAAACCTATAAGTAATCCTTCCCTTACACCAAGCCAGGCAGTCCCGATTAACAGCGTCGCGTTGACGATGGTGCCGGTTATGTACTGCTGTTTGACCAACGGGGCGGCAATGGCTATGCCCAGCAGTACCATAAAGGTTAAGATGGCCTCTCTCCTGATTACCAGAGTTGAAGTGATATTTTTCATCGCAGTTTCCTTTCTAACGGCTCTTTAAGTTTGCCAGTATATTCTTCAGTTTGGATACATTGTCCTGCGGCGTGTATTTTGTATGCAGCAGGTGGTGTGATTTTTCGCCGAGCGGTTCGGTGAGGTAGTCTTCATATATTTTCTTAATGGACGGATTCTCGTGTGATTTACGTACCGTTGAGAATTTGTCTTCTGAATACAGAGTTTCACCGCGTAAACTTCTTATTGCCATATCGAAGCCGATGGGTTGTCCGCCGCCTCCAACGCAGCCGCCAGGGCAAGCCATAATCTCAATAAAGTGGTAGGGGGATTTACCGGCACGGATTTCGTCTAAAATCGGGCGGGCATTGCCCAGCCCGTGGGCTACGGCAACTTTAACCTTTAAACCGCCGACGTCCACTGTGGCTGTCTTGACGCCTGACATACCCCTGACCGGCATGATGTCTATTTTTTCCAGTTCTTCGCCGGTAATTATCTTATATGCCGAGCGTATTGCCGCCTCCATAACGCCACCGGTAGCGCCGAATATCGTTGCCGCCCCGGAATAAGCCCCCATAAGGCTTTCGGCGGGTTTATCCGGCAGTTCCGCAAAGTTTATCCCGGCTTCCCGAATCATCCTGGCGATTTCGCGGGTGGTTAACACATAATCAACATCCCGGTATCCGCTGCTGCACATTTCCGGCCTCTGGGCTTCATATTTCTTCGCCGTGCAAGGCATTACCGATACCGACACTATCCGGGAAGGGTCAATGTCGGCCGCCCCGGCAAAATAGGTTTTCGCCAGCGCCCCGAACATCTGCTGCGGCGATTTGCAGGTGGAGACATTAGGTATCAGGTCCGGGTAAAATTCCTCCATGAACTTTATCCAGCCGGGGCAGCAGGAGGTAATCATCGGCAAAGTACCGCTTTCCTTCACCCTTTTTACTAATTCGTTGCCTTCCTCGATGATAGTCAAATCGGCGGCAAAATTGGTATCGAAAACCGTATCGAAACCCAGTTTCCTTAAAGCTGTATGCATCTTACCAGCGACTAGAGTCCCCGGAGGCAGTCCCAGCTCTTCGCCCAGGGCGACGCGTACGGCCGGAGCTTCCTGAACGACGACGTGCTTTTCTGCGTTATCAATGGCGTCCCAGACTTCATTAATGCAGCTTTTTTCGGTGATGGCCGCTACCGGGCAAACGTGAATACACTGCCCGCAATTTACGCAGTTACTTTCGCCCAAGCCTTTATCTGCGCCGGGCCCTACAATTAATGTGTCGCCACGGTTAACAAAGTCTATCGCCTCCACGGTCTGGACGCCGCTGCAAACGCGGATACAGCGCCCGCAGAGTACGCATTTGTTGGGATCACGGACAATGGCTACGCTGGAATCATCTATTGCAAATTTCGGCGGTTTGGTATCAAAGCGTATGTCTTTAACGCCCAGCGTTGACGCCAGGTCTTTAAGCTCGCAGGTTTCTCCCCGCTCACAAACAAAACACTCGGCGGGGTGGTTGGAAAGTAGCAGCTCCACCAGCATCTCGCGGATATTTCTTAACGTGGGGGTATTGGTGTGTACCTTCATGCCCTGCTGGACAGGCCGGACGCAGGAACGGGTGATGGTTCGCTCACCTTCTACTTCAACTACACAGACGCCGCAGGCGCCGTGGGGTATCAGCCCCTGTAAATAGCATAAACTAGGGATGCGGATGCTTACCTGCTTAGCCGCATCCATAATAGTCGTTCCTTCCGCAACCGTTACTTGCTCGCCGTCAATTGTTAACGTTACCATAGCTTCATTCCTGTCTTATTATTTTGTTAATTTATCTCACAATGCGTTTATTACCTGGAATTTGGCGCAGAATTATAGAAAAAGTAGTATTTTGTGGGGGGAAAAGCGGGTGCCGAACGTAAAAAACCATAATATATACCCACTATTATATTGGTAGTATATCTTTTAAATATCAATGACCGATATACCTATATGGTACACGTATTTATACGTATTGGTTATTATGTAAAGATACTTACAGTCAACGTAGCGGCTGCTTATATCAAAAACCGGTGCAATAGAATAAAAAGGAAATCGGCGAATAGGTATCATTTACATCACCCCAACCCCCAAAACTGCGTTATTTTCCTCCCCTTCAATATAGCCTCATTATCATTATCGTTGTATAATAGGGTTAAATATCAAGTATCTAATTGACAAGGAGGTATAAATCTAATGCCGCTTACACCTAGTGAACGGAAGAAGATTTATGAAGAAGAAAAAGCCCGCATTGAAGCCCAGGAACAGCTAAAGCGAGAAAAACACCAGGCGTCTGAATCCACGATTAACCTTAGTTCAAACGTCGTCGGGGTGCTGTGCTATCTGGGTATCTGGGTTACCGGCATCGTCTTCTTCGTCCTGGAACAGAAAAACAAATGGATACGCTTCCACGCCTGCCAGTCGATAGTGGTTTTTGGCGGCTTGAGCATACTTACCGCTATCTTTGGCTGGATACCTTTAGTCGGTTGGGTTTTCTCGACCATTATCTGGATTTGCGGTTTTGTCCTCTGGTTAATACTAATGGCTAAAGCCTACCAGGGGGAACGCTTTAAACTGCCCTTTGCCGGAGATATTGCCGAAGCAATGGTCGGAATTACCTTCAACACATCGGATGACACGTCAGATAAAGCATCCACTCCCCCGCCTACGCCGGGAAAAAAAGCTAAAGCGCCTCCGGCAGCCAAAGCAGCTGCCGCAGCAGCAACCCCGATTGCCGCAGGCGCTATTGAAGAAAAACCCGAAGTAAAAACTCATATTCACCGTCACGTTCACCGGCAGGAAAGAAGCATCGCGGGGCCGTCTTTCGGCATCTTCTGGAGTATTGTCCTGCTGATAGTATTCAACTTTTTTCACCAATACATCGCTTACTACACCTACCATGCGGCAACCAAGTCCTGGACGTGGCAGTCGTTTTTCACCAATGATATCAGCGTCTGGCTGCCAGTACTTAATGCCGCGCTGGCGGTTACCATTGCTGGGAATATAGTGCTTATAGTCGTTAACAACAAAATCGTGCATAATGCGATACACTTTTTAATGAACGGCTTAAGTCTGGCTTCGGTACTGACCCTGCTGATTGTTTTCCCCTTTAACTTCGACGTCATTCCTAACAGCGAAGCCGCCGGCTGGACGACGCTGGGCGTCAGGATATTCTTAATCATCGTTGCTGTTGGCATCGGCATCGCCTTAATAACCAGGTTCGCTAAGCTACTGGTTCATACAGTTAATGCGTCAACGGCATCGGACTAATTTATTTGACAGTATAACGAAATATCTTATATGCTGTGGTTAGAATAGTATAACAAGTATAGTAAACCTGATGCAGGAGGGTAAAAATATGGCGACTAATGGTAATTACATACGGGAAAAAGCTAGGGACACCAAGGTCATGCGCCAGTGCGACGTCGTGGTCGTTGGCGGCGGGCCGGGAGGCATTGGGGCGGCGGTGGCTGCGGCCAGAAACGGCGCAGATACTGTTCTTATTGAACGTTATGGACACCTCGGCGGCATGGGCACCGGCGGTTTGGTAACCATTATCCCGCAGCTGGCGGACTTAACCGGCAAACAGCAGATAGCCGGCATCACCCAGGAATGGATTGACCGCCTGGCTGCCCGCAATGCTGTAGATATGCCCAAGAAAGAGCACTGGGGCTCTTTAGATAAAGAACTCGTGCAGTACTACTTTAAACGCAGTTTTTTCTACGCGCGGCTCGACCGTGTTTCTTACGCCGCGCTTATTGACGCCGAAATTTCTAAAATCATCCTCAACGAGATGATGGAGGAAGCCGGCGTTAAGGTTATCCTCCACGCCTGGGGGACCGAGCCCATCATGGATGGTAAGCACTGCAAGGGCGTGATTTTTGAAAGCAAGTCCGGCCGCCAGGCCATCCTCGCCAAAGTGGTGATTGACTCCACTGGCGACGGCGACCTCTTCCCTTACGCTGACATCGAGTGCGAGACCGATATCCCGGCGCACTACCGCATCGCCAACCTAGCCGTTTGCTTTTGGGTGGCAGGGGTTGACCATAAAAAGATGATGGACTTCCGCGATAATAACATGAAAGAGTTCATGGACCTGATGCGCAAAGCCAACGAATACGGCGGTCAGGGCGGCTTTATGACCAGCAACCTCCCTGACCAGGAATCGGTGGTCTGGTTCCACAGCCGCTACCCCAACAAAAGCCAGACTGACGTTGAAGAACTGACCCGCGTTGAAATTCTGGGGCATAAAATCGCCGGCAAGACGATAGAATTTTACCGCAAGAACGTCCCCGGTTTTGAGAAGGCGTTCCTCGTCCTCACCGACCCCCAGCTCGGCACGCGTTCCAGCCGCCGCATGGTGGGTGAATACTGGCTGACCGAAAAAGACCTCTCAAACAACCAGCCCTTCGAAGACACTATCGCCACCTTCCCCGACCTTGACCGCGGCGATGATTCACTCGCCCATCCTAATATGTATATTCCTTACCGCTCCTTACTACCCAAGAATGTGGACAACTTCTTCGTAGCTTGCCGCGCTTTCTCCTCCGATAAACATGTTCAGGATTACTTCAACCTCATCCCGCACTGCATCGCCTTCGGCGAGGCCGCCGGCACCGCTTCCGCGATGGCATTAAGCGCCGGTGTGCCGATTAAGAAAGTGGACATTAAAGCCCTCCAGAAACAGCTCGCCAAGCAAGGTGTGCCGCTGCCGGACGTTACTAAAAAAGTTGACTATAAATACGAAGGCCCGGCACTGGTGGGGCGTCCCTTCACACCGCCGCACTAGACGGATTTTTCAGCAACGACTATTATTAGGGGGTAGCAAAACTACCCCCTTTTATTTGGAGGACACCATGAAAACAGTCAGAGAACCAGCGCGTGATATCAAGGTCTGGCGTGAAGTGGATGTAGTAGTGGTGGGCGGGGGGCCGGGCGGCGTGGCTTCAGCCATCAGCGCTGCCAGAACCGGCGCCAAAACGGTGCTGATTGAAAGATACGGCCACCTGGGCGGTATGGCTACAGGCGGCCTGGTCAACATTTTTCCCAACCTCTCCGACATCACCGGAAAACAGCACATTTACGGCTTGACGATGGAACTCCTCAACCGGCTGGATAAGCATGGCGCGACTTCCTACCCCAAGAAAAAAGACCGCGGCTCCGCCGACAAAAAAGCCGTGGACTATTACCTTAACGCCAATTTGGGGTGGTTTTTTGTTAGAAAAGACTTAGCCGGACAGCAGCACGTGCTTTACTCCGCTGTAGTTGACCCGGAAATTCTTAAAGCGGAACTGAACGATATGGTGCTGGGGGCGGGGTCGGAGCTGTTACTGCACTCCTGGGGCACGCAGGTAATCACGGAGAACAACGCCGTCCGGGGTGTATTTTTCGAGAGTAAGAGCGGACGGCAGGCTATTTTGGGTAAGGTCATTATTGATGCCACCGGCGACGGCGATATGTTCGTGGCGGCGGGGGCGGAGTGTGATAACGCTTGCGATAATAAACGCCGTACGGCCTGGCTCGCTTTAGTCTGGTGGATGACCAATGTTAACTTGAGGAAGTTCGATAAGTTTAAAGCCTCACAGCCGGAAAAGTATAAAGAATTGATGGATGAACTGGTAAAATTGGGGGGCTACCCGTTTTCCTTTAGGGGTATTCTTAAAAACCAACCCAACACCCTCTGGTATCATTCCATGCAGCCGCAACCCCAGCGCACCGACGCTATGGATGTGGAGCAATTGACGAAAATAGACATTGAGGCAAGGCGGCGCGCCGTTGTCACCCATGACTTTATGAAGAAATACGTCCCCGGTTTTGAAAAAGCGTTTATTATGTTAACTTCCCCACAACTGGGCACGCAGGGCGGCAGGCGCATTATCGGGGAGTATACTTTAAGTGAAAAGGACATGGAAACCGACGAGGTTTTCGAGGATACAATAGCCGTGATTGCCAACAACGACTACGGAGATATCTCTAATAAACACCCATCCCTTTGCATCCCCTACCGCTGTCTGGTGCCAAAGAGCGTGGACGGGCTTTTAGTGGCGGGACGCGCCTTTTCTTCGGCGGACACGGTTAACGAAACATTCAACATTATCCCGCACTGTATTGCGTATGGACAGGCGGCGGGCACGGCGGCGGCTTTAGCTATAAAAGAAGGTGTAGAACCCCGTAAAATTGATTATAAAGCGTTACGTGATAACCTGGTAAAACAAGGTGTGAACCTGCCTAAGATTGAGAAGTCAGTTGGGTCGGTTGCCAGTAACGATGTTAAAAAAGATTATTTTCAGAAATATAGAAGCCAATAAAAAACACCCCGAAAATAATCGGGGTGTTATGCTAACTATTTCTAAAATTTACTTCGCGGTTGCCAGCGCCTTTTTGACGATATCATACCCAAGGTCGAAGGCTTTGATGTTAATCTCCCCCACCTTGGCTTTAAATCGTCCCAGAATCGCTTCTTTAGCCGTTTCTTCCTTAATCGGCATCAAGCCAGTCCCAAAAAGCGCCCCCAGCATCACCACGTTAGCCGCCTGCCCACTCCCTGCCTCTTTAGCCAACCCGCTGGCGTCCATCGTAATAATGCGGCTGGTGACCTTCTTCAGCTTTTCCACGATTTGTTCCGGAGTTGGGTAGCCGCTTTTACCGAGGTACACAGTGTAAGGCATTACCGTGGTGGTATTAAGAACGACGACGCTGTTCTTCGCCAGGTACTGGATATTCCTCAAAGCTTCCGAAGGCTCCACGGCGATAAGCACATCGCACTTGCCGTCCGGGGTCATCGGGGCAATAACGTCACCGCCGAGTCTCAAGTTACTAAAAACGGAGCCGCCGCGCTGTGCCATACCCAGAACCTCCGAGCCTTTAACCGCCACGCCGCCCCTCACGGCCGCACTGCCCAGAAGCTCCGACACCAGCACCACACCCTGTCCGCCGGTGCCACATATAATAATGTTGATTTCTCTATCGTTTTTTGCCATCTTACTCTCCTGGTTTTATTGCGTCGAAGGGGCAGACCTGGGCGCAGACACCGCAGCCTGGACAGTTCGGCGCATCCACCGCCACCTTGCCGTCATCGTCCAATATCAATGCCGGGCATGCCAGCATGTTGATACATATCTTGCAGTCGCACTGGAGGCAGCGCTCGGCTTCTTTAACCGCCATTTCTTTAGTCAGGCCAGTTTCAACCTCTTTAAAGTTACCTTCCCGTTTAGCGACGGGGATAGAGGGCGTTGCGGCGCGTGAAACTTCATTAATGCCCCAAGTGTCAACAATCAGTTTACTCTCAAAGACTTCTTCGCCTTCGCGGCCTTTGTCGAGCGGTTCGCCCTTAAAGTATTTATCAATGGACTTGGCGGCTTTACGCCCCGCCGCCAGCGCCTGGATAACCGTTGCCGCGCCGGTAACCACGTCACCGCCGGCAAAGACGCCTTTTACATCAGTTGCCAGCGTCACCGGGTCGGCTTTAATGTAGCCCTTGGATACTGCTTTAGCGGCGCCACCGGACATGAATTCAAGGTCGGATTCTTCACCTACCGCGGCGATAATTAATCCGGTTTCGATGATGAATTCCGAGCCTTTGACTGGTACCGGACGCCTTCGTCCGCTGGCATCAGGCTCACCGAGTTCCATTTTAATGCATTCCAGCCCGGCAACCTTACCGTTCTTTACCACGACCTTGCTGGGGCCGGACAGAAGGTTGAGTTTAACGCCCTCGTTCTCCGCCTCGTTGACCTCTTCAGCGATGGCGGGCATCTCGTTGCGGGAACGCCGGTAGGCTATGGTGACGTTTTTATATCCGAGTCGGACGCAGGTGCGCGCGCAGTCGATAGATACGTTGCCGCCACCCACCACCACGACCTTACCTTCCGGCTTAATCTTCTCACCGGTATTGACCTTATATAAAAACTCGGTGCCGTCAATCACGCCATCAGCGTGCTCATTCTCAATGCCGAGGCTGCGTCCCTTGTGCGTCCCGGCGGCAACGAAGACGGCATTATAGTCTTTCTGTAAATCCTCGAATTTCACGTCCTTGCCCACACGGCTGTTGAGCTTGATCTCCACGCCCAGCTTCTTAATGATGTCCGTTTCTTTAGCGAGGATATCACGAGGCAGGCGGAATTCAGGAATCCCTACCGCCATCATGCCGCCCAGCGTGGCGTTGGCTTCAAAGATGGTGACTTTATAACCCAGCTTGCGCAGGTCGTAAGCTGCCATCATGCCGGCTGGACCACCGCCAACAACGGCTACTTTTTCTTTCTTTTCTGCGACGACGGAGAGGTCGTCCGTATACTTGCCAAAATCAGCCGCAGCGCGCTTTAGCGCGTTGATGGAGATTGCCTCTTCAACCTCATTACGTTTGCACTTGGTCTCGCAGGGGTGAGTGCAAATGCGTCCGATTATACCGGGGAAAGGCAGTTTTTCTTTTATCAAGGCTAAAGCCTCGTCGAATTTACCTTTTTGAATCAACCCCACGTAACCCCGGATATCAATGTGCAACGGGCAGGTCGCCTGACAGGCAGGCGGCGCACCGGATAGACACTTTTCCGGGTCAACGACGTAGGGTAAGGTTTTTTCGCCGGTCTTGCGCTTTTCACGCTGGTCTAAAATATTGCAGAGCCGCCGGGCAACGATGACCGAAGGCCCATCGAACTTGATAGCTCTTTCCACGGTGTCAATCAGTTTAGGTAGGTCGAAGGAGTCAACCACCTCGACGAATTTAACGCCGCTGCCCCTCGCTACATCTTCAATCTTGACGTTGATGGAGGGATCGGGGTTAGCGCCGGGGTGCGGCTGAAAGCCCGTCATGCCGGTGGTCGAGTTATCCATGACGACCATCACCATTTTGGACTTGGTATAAACCGCGTTAATCATTGGGGGAATGCCGGAGTGGAAGAATGTGCCGTCGCCAAGGTGCGCTATAACCGGAACATCCAGTATATGCGCGAAGCCGTTACCTATCCCGAAAGACCCACCCATACAGATCGCAGTATCGTCGGAGCTAATCGGCGGGTTGGCAGCAAGGGCATAACACCCGATATCGCCCGTCTTTACGGGTTCTTTACCGGTTTCCTGCTGGTAGCGCCGGGCGGCGATGTTAATTGCATACGCCGAACCACGGTGCGGACAGCCGGCGCACATTGTCGGGGGGCGGAGGGGTAAAAGCGAGGCGGTTTCTTCTCTTAATTTATCAATCGACGCAAAATCAACGGGTGGTTTGACACCCGTCAGTTTACTTAAAACCTCGGCGACTACCCGCGTGCCGAGTTCCCCGGCTAAAGGAATCAGTCCCTTGCCGTTGATTTTCTTTATAATGCCATTCTGCTGGGCGACGACCTTGACCTCGTCTTCTACAAACGGCTCCAACTCTTCCACCACCAGTACTTCCGGCACGGCGTTCAGGAATTGCAGTGTGAGTTTTTCCGGCAAGGGGTACGGCGTCCCGATTTTCAGCACAGACACTTTGTCTTCCAGCCCCAGCCACTGAATGGCTTCCATGACATAGCCGTAGGAGATGCCGGAGGTAATGATGCCCAGCTTGGCGCCTTTCTTTATCGTAATATGGTTGTAAGGAAGGGTATCTACCATTTCCCTGATTTTTTCCATCCGCTTGATGACTAGGCGGCGGTTGACACGGTAATTGGCAGGGAGGCAGACGAGTTTTACGGGGTCTTTGACGAATTTTGCTTTTCTTTTGTTCGACTCGATGCCGCCGAGGACTACTTGACTGCGCGCGTGCCCGATGCGCGTTACGGAACGCAGCATGAACATCTGCCCAAACTCCTCGGAGAGGCGGAAGGCGTCAACCATCATGTCCTTGGCTTCCTGCGCCGAACATGGCTCCAGCACCGGAATATATGCCTGCCTTGCTAAATAGCGGTTGTCCTGTTCGTTCTGGGAGCTCCACTGCCCCGGGTCGTCGGCGGAGACAATCACAAAGCCACCGCGGCTGCCCATATAGCTGGCGGTCATTATCGGGTCGTGGGCGACGTTGGCTCCGACGTGTTTAAAAATCGAAAGCGAGCGCAGTCCGGCGATTGACCCCGCCAGCGCCACCTCGAACCCCACCTTCTCGTTAATCGACCACTCGGCGTACATGCCGGTGTTCTTCGAGCTATTCACCAGGGTTTCGGTAATCTCGCTGGACGGTGTGCCGGGATAAGCGGCGACGACCTGTACTCCCGCTTCAATAGCCCCACGAGCAATGGCTTCGTTACCAAGCATGAACATGGTGGCGCCAGGGGCGTCTGACGTTAAAGTGACTTCAGCTACTGTGTTCAAGGCAGTCCTCCTGACTGGAGCATGGATTTCTCCACGCTAATGTAATCATTTCAAAGGGGATTTTTAAGACACAAAAAAACTATTCTTTCAGTATATATTTTACACTCAATAACGTGTAGTTGGCAAACGTATTTATACCTGAAAAAATAGGCTTTTTTTTGACATATTTTTTGTTAAAACATTACCACATTGCGGATAACGTCGCCCTGTTCCGACGATGCTATGGCTTCGTTGACTTTAGCAAAGGGATAATGCCCGGACACCAGCTCGTCCAGCTTTAACCGCCCTGCCCTGTAAAGCTCGATTAACCGCGCGATGTCGATGCGCAGTTTCACCGCCCCCATCGCGCTGCCCGTCAGTTTTTTACCGCCCATAAAGTCCAGCGGCGTCCATTCCGTCATCTTTTCCCCAAAGCCGTGTCCAATAATACACGTTGTGCCGTCCCGGGCTGACATTAAAAATGCCTGTCTTAAAATATCCAGCCCCATCACCGCCACGATAACGTAATCCGCTCCGCGTCCGTATGTTATGTCAAATACTTTCTTAATGGGGTCTTTTTCCGCTTTAGTATTGACCGTATGCGTTGCCCCAAAAACTTTGGCGTTCTCCAACTTGTTGTCTCTAACGTCAACACCAATAATGGGATAAGCCCCTACGTATTTAGCCCCCTGTATCGCGTTAAGCCCCACGCCCCCGCAGCCGACTACCGCCACACTGCTGTTGACCGTCACTTTAGCGCGGTATAACACCGCCCCGAAACCCGATATCACACCACAGGCAAGCAGGCAGGCTTTATCTTCCGGCAAATCGTCGGGGACTTTTACCAGGTTGATTTCCGGAATCGTGGCGTACTCCGCAAGTCCCACCACCGAACCGGCGAACTGCGTTAGGCGTTCGCCTTTTTTATTAACGTATTTGCCCTCTTTATAAAGCGACAGTGTATTGGTCGTGCATTGGCTGGAAAGCCCGACGCGGCAGTAATAGCACTGCCCGCATCCCTCCGGAATAATACTCCCAATGACCTTATCGCCTTTTTTAACATAGGTGACACCTTCTCCCACTTCCTCCACATAGCCGCATAATTCATGGCCGGGAACAGCCGGAAGTTTAACGTTACCGTGCTCCCCTTTAAGCGAGTGTATATCGCTGTGGCAGATGGCACAGGCCGCCATTTTTATCTTAACCTCGCCCTTGCCCGGCGGGTCTAGCGTTACTTCTTCAATTACCAGAGGTTCCCCGACTTTATACAATATCGCCGCTTTCATCTTGCCCCTTTCGCATGAACTCTTCAGTAGTCTATCCATTGCCCTGTCTGATGTCAAACTCCCTCATTTGATTATTGCCACGTTTAAATGTAAACTAAGGTTTAATTATACGTCAGGAGGGCTGTTTAATGGCAGAAAAAAAGTACGCCAAATACATCTATGAGTACGACCCAAAAATGTTTCCCAAAGAGCGCCGCCCGGTGATGGCTTATATGGACAATAACCTGGCTAAGGGCAGCAACTTTTACCTGATTCACTGGATACTACCCGGCTTTGGTATGCAGAAAGAATGGGACTTTCCTTACGCCGGCCACCCGCCGCACATCCATAAGGACGCCGAGCTGCTTTTCCACATCGGCACCGACCCGGAAAACCCGATGGATTTGGGCGCGGAGGTTGTCATGTACCTGGGGCCGGAGCTAGAGGAGCACCACATCACCCGCACCTGCTGTATCTGGATTCCCCCCAATTTTATCCACTCCCCCTGGAAGCCTATCAGCTGCACTCGCCCGTGGATATTCATGGAATTCAACCAGGGCCCGGTGCATACCGAAAAATCTTACCGGCAAGTCCTGCCCGCGGCAGCGCGCGCCCAGATGGACTGGTCTATGTGGCCCGATGATAAATACCCGGAGATTTAGTAAAAACGATTTCAAATCAATTATTTACGGAGGACAAAGTGGCTTATAAGATAGATGGAACAAAATGCCTCAAGTGCGGGCTATGCGTTACGCAGGACTGCCCGGAACAAGCTTTCGTCGTCGTGAATAAAGTCAAAGAGGATGACGGGCTGATGCGCTACACCGTGAAAATCGACGAAAGCCGTTGCACCGAATGCGATACTTGTTTCTCCCTCGAATGGTGGTGCCCGGCTAAAGCGATTGTAAAAGGATAGTGTGATGAAATACAGCAAATACTTCCTGCACGAACTACCGGAAGAGCAGCGTAAAAAAGGCTTTGGTAAAATGCAGTCGATGGTTGCCTATACCGACAATGACATCATCGCCGGCAGTAAGTATTTTTCCGTCATGCTGATGGGCGAGGAAGCAACGAAAATCGGAGGGCACGGCCCCCATATTCATCGAGACCCTGAACTGCTCGTGGCGTTAGGCACCGACCCAGCCAATCCTAAAGACCTCGGCGCGGACATGGAGATGTGCATGGGGGAGGAGATGGAGAGCCACATCATCACCGAATCCACGATGATATGGATACCGGCTAACTTCATCCACTGCCCCTTCCGCATCCTCAAGGTGCGCCGCCCCTTCCTCTTTATCCAGTGCCAGTACGCCCCTAAATTGAATGAAACATCGCTGAAAAAACTGGTCAAGGAAGAGATGCGGGATAAAATGATATTCATTGACGCCGACGGCAACCAAAAGGATTAACTGAACGTTATAATATAGTAGTTGACGGGGCGTGTTCTATTGCTTTTAGGCGAGTTGACGTGTTACTATTAAGCTAATAAGTTTTGTGTAGTGAAAGGTTGAAAAAGGAGGTAGTATGTCAGAATATCAAACCATTACCCTCATCGTCATCGGGGTAGGAATAGTGGTTCTTCTAGTAACTCTGGCCATTGTCTGGTCTCATTTGAGAACCATCCTTAAAGGCTTAGATACATTATCACAGGACACCCGGGTCTTTAGCGAGAGCGCCCGCACTTTGAGCTTGGACGTCAAATCTTTCTCCATGAGTTTAAGCGCTTTTGGGCAGGATGTTAAAGGCATTAACCAGTATTCGGCTACCTTGAGCCAGAACATTAAAGAGTTCAACCAGAGCACGGACAATCTGGCGACGAAAATCGAAGGGCTTGGCGGCACTATCGGCGAGCTGCGCGACAGCCAGACCAAAATGACCGATGAAATGACGCAGGTGGAAACCCGCCAGGAAGATGCCGTCAAATCGATGGAAAAAATAGCCCGCCACTTCTCTGATTAACCCGGTTACTTTAAGGTAATTTAAAACAAAATATGTGAATAAGGAGGAGTCAGCAACTGACAGACGAACGTTGCGCTCCTCCTCGTGTTATTAAGGGAATCTAACTTGCCAAACGGCATAACATGAGAGTATACTAAATAAGTTTATTTATATTATCGGTTGGGAGGAGGGCCCCTATGGAACAGTTCAGTTTCCCTAAATGTCAAAAGTGCAACACCGGTGACCTTGTGCCTTTATCCGACTTCGGTAGTCAGGGAGCATCCATTCAGTTTAAAGCGTGGGTTTGCACCAATCCTGATTGCGGCTTCAATCTGAAAATCAGGAATGGTGATGTTTATAGAGACGAGCCTATCATGAGCGGCGCTCTACACAACTCCCGGCCCAGATAGTATTTTACCAGTCATCTAAATATTGTTAGCGGATGGCAGCCGTGCTTCCTCCAATAACTAAGCTAAAGAGGGTAGCACTTAATCTGTTTTTCCCGCCGTGGTGTATCGGCTGCGGGAGAGAAGGAGATTACATTTGCGATGTCTGCCGCCGCCAGCTATCTTTTATTTCCCCACCCGTCTGTGATATTTGCGGACGCCCCCTTACAGTTGACGGCACCTGCCCCGGCTGTATCGGCCAAGACGCCGTTATTGACGGCATCCGTGCTCCGTTTTTGTTCGGCGGCGTTATCCGCCAGGCTGTTCACCAGCTTAAGTACAATAACCTAAAAGTCGTCGCCCCTCTTTTAGCCGGTTTCCTCCATGAATTCTTCATTGAAAACCCCATACCCGGCAACGTCATCGTTCCGGTACCTGTTCACCAAAAAAGGGAACGTGAACGCGGCTATAATCAATCCTACTTAATCGCCCGCGAGTTAAGCCGTCTATCCGGTTTGCCGCTGGATACCGGTTGCCTCATCCGCAAAGTCAACACTCCACCACAGGTCCGCACCACCAGCGCTTTAGAACGGCAGATAAATATTGCCGACGCCTTTGCCTGTGTAGATAACCGTTTGGCAGGTAAAGACGTTCTGTTAATTGATGACGTCTCTACCTCCGGTGCTACACTGAATACCTGCGCACGCACACTGAAAGCCGCCGGAGCTGCCTCCGTTTGGGGACTAGTTATCGCTTTAGAGATATAAGAGCTGAATATTTGAGAGGAGGGACACAATGGAACTGCATATCACCGGCACCAATACGGAACTCACCCCGAGGGCACACAGTTACATTAAGCAAAAGTTGACTAAACTTAGCAAGCACCTTCCCGACATTATGAGTATCAAGGCAGAAATCGTTGAGGAGCCCACCAAGTCCAGGCAGCAGCGCTATGTGCTTAGAGCCACCGTCACCAGCGGCATCGGCAAGGCGCAATTTCACGCCGATGAAAGAGCGGAAGACCTCTTTAAAGCTACC
>Ga0265297_10003880_pt1 | contig 25774 bp, 51 predicted proteins | sample Munlanlwell13791_FD_192502 | JGI IMG/M metagenome (GOLD analysis project Ga0265297, IMG submission 192502) | Leachate microbial communities from a municipal landfill in Southern Ontario, Canada - Leachate well 137-91 | ecosystem: Engineered > Solid waste > Landfill > Unclassified | place...
TAATCATTTTATTGTTTATTTTTTTATATATATTAGTAGCAACATTTTATAGTTTATAAAATAAATAAGGATACGGAAATATCAACATGAAGAAAAGGAGAATGAATATGGTACGTCGGAATAACAGACTCGGAACGTATCTGATGCTGGTAGTCTTCGCATTCGCAGCCTATGGTAGCTATGTAATTTGGAACAAGAAGGAGACAAAGCGAGCGGTTACCAAGGTAGAACGAAGTGTTAAGGCGGCACAGGAAGCGTGGTAAGATGACCAAGATAGAAATTACAATTCTCGGAAGGATCCATTCATTCCCACACGAACCTATGATGTATCGTTTAATCAAGTTACTGAATGGATAATGGAGCGACAACAATAAAGTTAGATAAGTTTCTTTCTTGCTGGACAATTAATGACTTCATAAGGTGATATTATGGGAATCAAAGAAGTATTTTGGAGAAACTTTAAATTGGACTGTAGCGATGTCGATGTGGAGAGAGTTCTTATCCACGGAGACGAACAGCTCTATACTTGATAAAGATGAGCCAAACCGATCAAGAGTGGGAACTTCGCGAGTAGCAGATGAGTTTACCGGCAAAATATCTTCTCTGAGGACAGTGCTTTCGGATCGGCTTGTAATTTTAGATGCGATTCGGGAGTTGCTGTCAAAGAAATAGGTGAACGATGGACCAGACACAGAGATTTTGTTTTTGCGGGATGCTCCTCATAGATTGTAATAAGTGTCTGGATTTGGATGAGTCTGAGATTACTTTCATTGAAGATGATGAATATGAAATCATCGAAGACGAGGAGGAAGAATAGAACAGTCTTGGACCGTAGCTCAATTTACAGAGCAACTGGCTTTTTTGGAGTTCGATTCTCCACGATCTCACCAACGTAGTACAAGGATATATGAAATGAACGAAACCGATAGTCTCCTTCATCAAGCAGAGTTTGAGTATGGACAGGATCTTACGATTCAGTACTTGCTCTGTGGTAGGTTTAAATCGGAGTGTATCTGCCTCGATTTAGACTTGGATGACAGCTACTATGTTCCAGTTGATGAGGAGATAGAGCACTGGAATAGTCTTACGGCTGAGCAGAAGATTTCTTTTGGTGCTTCGCCTGAGATGGTTCGTGCCTGCTCTGTTTCTTTTCCACAGGTTTATCTTCCTGCTGGTTGGATGGTGTGGATGTGCTGCAACTCTCCTGGCTGTATCTACATCGGTCCAAAGTCTATTTACGACTGGCAGAATATCGGTGGAGCTTCTCCTCCGTATGAGTTGCCTTGGAATGTGGCATTGGGTTATTTGAATAGCTCCACGGAAGAAGATTCCTGGAATCTCCAAGTGATGAACAAAGAAACGGAGTAGCAAGGGAACGTGGGTACAAGCCCCATTTTTTTGTACCATAAAACTAAAATGTAGCTAGAAGTGTATCGACAACCAACAAACGATCTATTGGAGATGAAGATAATAAGCATCAATGGGATGGACAAGGCGAAGGTTCTTCTGGCTCTCTACAATCATCCAGGATGCAGGGAATGAGTTTTCTTGGTGCTTTCAATAAGCCTCTGACGGAAGAGGATTGTCGAGAGTTGCTGAAGACGCAGACGTATTTCGACTATCTAGGTGGCAAGGTGATGAAGATCAATCTGGCGGGAGACAGTCTGGACACGAGGTTGTACGACAGGGACAATGGAGAGGAAGCAGCGGAGTACGCAATCCTGGACGATCTGACCAAATCGGAGGATTAGATGCTGCTAATCATTCTTCTCGCTACATTGATTCCAGCCGTATGGTGTTTCGGAACAGGGTACACGGCGAAGCTTTACGATAAAGAAACCAATTGGTAAAGCGATGTAATTTGGTATGCTGCGATTTTCTTTTGGCCCGTGTTCCTTTTGGGTATGTGGGGATTCAAAACACATGAAAAGTTTTCCAACTGGCTAGAGAGACGCAGAAAAATCCATAAGTTGCCTCTAATCCAAATTAAGTCTGGCGCAAAGATAGCTAACTGGGATCAGTATAGTCAGTTAGTTGGTTTGTACACGGAGTTTGAAGCAACCAATGGAATTGACGACAAGAGTTTACTCGGGAGATAGACATGTTCACCAAGGCACAGTTGGTCCAAATAAAGATACTAGTTCTCAAAGAGCTAGATTATCTTTATGAATCTCACTACAAAGTTGGTCATGACCATGCAAGTGAGCTACTGAAACTTCAAAAAAATTGTGGCAATTCTGGAAGGAAATGGTGTGTAATATGGGAGCAATATTCGATATGTTTTTGGTTCTTGGGATGGTTGTCGGTTGGGTTTGTTTGAACGCACTTGTTCTGACGGTTCTGTGGGGATGGTTCATGATGCCTCTTGGTCTACACCCAATTGGAGTGGCAATGGCGATTGGACTTGGAACTATTGTTGCTCTCTTCTCAAATACGAACGAAAGCAAAGATAATAACCTGCTTCTTACCTATTTCATGAAGCTTGGATTGCTGTTGCTCATTGGTTGGATAGCCCACCAGTGTATATAAGGAGACGAAAATGAACATGAGAGATCTTTACCCACAGCGAGACGAAGAGTATTTTTTTGTCTGTAGCTATACCAGCCCATGGTCGATGCGATGGGCAAGGTCCTGGTTCAGGTCAGTGATAATGGCTACCAGGGAGACACTCGCGTTCTTTTGGAGCTGGATGGAAAGTTCGGTGTCCTGATTTTCGGCTGGGGCAGCTGTAGTGGATGTGATGCTCTTCAAGCCTGTGAAAGCTGGGATGACCTCTCGGATCTTTTTGACCGTTTACAAACTCAGGTCAAGTGGTTTGACAGTGCAGAAGAGACGTTCCGGTATTTCATGGGACATGACTGGGAAGGTGACTACAGCTGGCACAGCGATGAGATTCAGCGGTTCATCTCCGAGTGTAAGGAGAAGCTTGCTGAGTTGATTGGTGAAGAAGACCCAGAGGTTGCGCTTCAGAAGAGAGATGACGAAGAGGAAGACGCTTCTCTCAAGATGTATGTTTGCTTTCCGACTACACTCCTGGCATTGTGGTATCGGTGGCTTCAAGCCTCGGAGAGGCATTGTCTTTGGTTCGTATCAAGGATGAGGTTGCTTATGACCACATCAAGGATATTGAGCCGAAGTTGGTGACCAGCCCCGACGTATTTGTGGTGTACGGAGGGAGTTGATGGATAAATGACAAACGATAGACTTTTATGGTAAGACTCTGAAAGGAAAGAACAAAATTCACGAAGCTGGGACTAGAAAATGGACTGTGCTAGAGATTAGCAACAATGTATAATGTCTCAAGGGTCCTGGTGCTCTCATCGTTCCTATTGTTTCTGGAGAACCAAATAGAAACAAGATGCGGTGGGTTCGTCTAGAGAATGATCCTGATTTCGTAATCCACGACTGAAAGGAGACGAAAATGGACGACGAGCAAGAGCTGGTATACGAAGAGGAAGATAGTTTTCCACGAACCGAGGATGGCTATGACCAAGTGGACTGGAATGATGATGAATATCCTTCCCAGCCCGAGTCACCGAGCTATCCAGAGGAATGAGATGTACAAGTTAACAATCAAGAACGCATAGGAACGGAAATCTCTAAGTTTGTTGGCTGGGAGATACGAGTCTGCTGAGTTGCTGTACTACTGTGCGGGATGAAATCCCTAGTGAGGTTTCCGTTCCTGAACATGTAGCATGGGAAGTTCTTGACGTTACCGAAAGAGATGGAGCTGACAGGGGAATAGTTTCTTGTCTTGGTAGAAGATTGGGAGAAGAAATCCACAAGATATTAGAAGGAGTTGTGTAGATGAATATAACCAGGAAGCGACTTACTTCAAAGTGTGGCCTTGGCAATGGTCGTCAATGTTGTAGCTACCTTGGCATTGGCTCCAAAGGTTTCGTCTGTTTAAAACACAGCAAGTTTCGAAAGGAGATTGATCTCCGTAGAGATGCCGGTGAGATGATTGCAATGGGAGATAATTGTTCTGGACTGAAAAAGGTATTGAATTGAGGTTTAGGTTATCCAAAGAATCGATTGATAGGTCAACTCTCTACCTTGGAAATTTTTGGGCCGACTTACAAATGAAGTTGATATGAACAAATAAAATAAGCGTATAAGGGGAACTTGTAATTATATATAAGTTATGTAGGAAGCAAATGAATGTCTTTTGCGTTAAGACGTAATACGACAATAATTTTAGAGATGAGACTTTTGCTGATATTCTTAAAAAAAAGCAATTAAAGAGGATATTAAGCTTGCTCTCGAATATGATTAGTCTATAATTATTTAAAAATGGCAACGGAGTTTTTTTAGCCAAGAGTTTAGCCACAGCGAAACTAATAACGAAGTTTGGTTCAATATAGAAAGCATGTTGAAGCAACTTCCTAATACCTATATTCGGATCAAAAAAATGTAAGATCCGTAAAGTGAGTAATAATGGTTAACATTCCTGAGAATCCTTATGACAGAATTCTAACTTCTGATGAAATCAAAGAACTTACAAAAGATGGTTGGACACAAGTAAACAGTTTCAAATGTGATGAATGTTTTGGGACTGGATGTAAAAAATGTCATCAGAGTGGTATAATTTCAACTTATAGAAAAGAAGGAAAATATATTTTTGGATCTCCATATCTGTCTTTTCCAGACACCGTTGGAGCTATATGTAAATTTATTAATTTTGGGCATAAGATTAATTTTTGTGTTAGTGGTCATAATGGGTCAGCAGAATTATATTTCACCATTCCACAAATGGTAAAACTTATGAAAATGACCATCAATATGCTTGATAATATACAAGAAGATATAAAAGAAGAGTTCGGAATTGAGGCTCAATTTCGTGGCCCACCAGTTATGTTTGTCTCTTCTCTATCAAAAGATAGGGTAACGATGGCTACAATTTTAAATAAAAATCAACAAAAAGCTGTAGATCTTCTCTCTGGAGTTGGGTTGGAAAATGAAGCTATGTTTTTAAAATCTGCTTATGAGCACGAAATTTTCCGTGGCGACGAGGAAGAGAATCGAAAAGCCAGGGAAGCTATTGGAGAAGTTGAGCCTGGCACCATTTTCAGTCGCAAGTGAGACAAGGTGGTTGTTGTTGAATGAGTTGCAGTAAGCATTGATCCTAATCGAACGCTACTCAGCACATTAGGAGAGTTGAAATAGCTATTTACTTTTTTCTACGTGATTGTAAACAGCCTAAATACTAACTCCCAGCTGTTTAGCTAATGAAGAATAAGTAGAAGTTTTAAGATGTTATAGTAATTCTTCCATTGGTGGCTACAATTTTTGTCGGAGTGTTTTATAATCTATATTTGTCTTCACAGTTTTTGTACCTAATTGAACCTCGGGCCATTTTGTTTCCACACTCACATACTCGATATTTAGAATGATAACTGCTTCCGTTCTTTAAGGAGTTGCCGCCATAAGTCTCAGTTTGAGAATGTAAATTTGGACATATAAAACGTAAATTTTCTAAGCGATTATCATTTCTCATACCATTTATGTGATCGAGTTGAAGTGACAATGTTTAATTACACCAAGTATCAATTAAACCGTATTTGGCACAAGCATAGGGAATGAGGTTTTGTTTAATAATTATGTCTTTAAGTCTATAAGTATTGAAGTTGATATTAATCTTAAATACATCTTCATTGCTTATATGCTTTTGGCCATCTTCTTTTTTGAAATACGAAACATCTGATTTATATTTATTAATCACTTTTCTAATAGTATAATAATTACTACTATTGGCCATACTAAGTTTATACAAAACTTCTTTAATGGACTTGCTTTAATGGACTTGCTTTATGCAACAGCATCGATGATTAAACTGTCTAACATTTTTAAAATCTCTATTTTCAATAGAAAGAACTGCGAATCTAAAAATTCGACAATGGAGTTAAGACAATGATTCCAAAAGATAAATATATTTTCGTTGAGGGTGTCGGTGATGTAATAACCGATGAATTATTTTTACAGTATCATGATAATAATGAACATTCTATATTTTATCAATGGTTAAGATGTCAAACATATCTTTTAATGGATAATGGTAAAGCTGGCATCTATTCATGGGATTATGAAAGATGGATTCGCCAGGGGAAGAAGACGGAGCAGGGAAGGGACTGGGATTGATGAACAAAGATATGCGCTCTTATGAACCATTGAAATTTCATATTAATGGTATTGGTTATTTCTACCTCGATACGCTTTGTTGGTCTTGTAATTATTATCGTGAATACAATAATAATTGTAGACCAATAATGGAAGAAAATGGTGAATGTAGTATTTGTCATGGTAAAAAATTTATTTTAACCAAAACAGGTGAGGCGATTATGGAGCTAGTAAAACGACACGAAATACAACATGCCACTAAAGACGATAAGAAACTATGAAGTCTAAGATATTTGTCAAGGCTGATGGAAGTCGTGATTGTCATAATAACAGAAACTCAAGAAAGAAGAAGATCACGAAAAGTTTCAGAAAGAAGTTGTGAGCCCCAAGTTGTATAGAGGCTACGAGACTAGTAGATTTGAATCTAGTATGCTCACATTTATTGTTGGGCTTACAGTAATAAATAAATAAATAAGTTTGAAAGAGTATTATATTCATAGATTGATGGCGATGTACAGACTAAAATTTTGTATTTTACCGAGACATCATGAACTGTTTGATAATCACATTATATCAAATAGTACATGATGAGTATGTCAAAGCGTGCCCTTCCTATGGCTACCAATTAGGGTGTGTGGGGATAATAGTACCCGTACACCCATTTTTTTGGAAATGATAAATATAAACAGACTATTCGTGTATCCTGAGTAGTCAATCGCACGGAGAATAACAATGGTTTGTAAGATTCAAAGCTGTGGAAAACCAACCGTTGGTAAGTCAAGTTATTGTCGTGAACATCGTGTAGAGGTACATAAGAACTTCAAGGCTATAATTGCTGAGAAGGCTGAAGAGAAGGCACAGCGAGAAGTGGAGTTTCAAGAGTTGTGGCCTAGGGCTTGTGAAGCTGGTCAGCAAGCGGCTAAAACCCAACAGCAACAGATGGTTGTTGCTTTAGATGAAAAAGGGAGACCAGTTGGCGGTTCATTCCCGATTTGTGGCTTCGGTTTTGTAATTGTTAAGCCTGGAAATTCCGCTTTTGCAAACTGGCTTAAAAAGAATAACTATGCTCGCACTGATAGTTATTACGGAGGTGTCTGTATTTGGATCAGTAGCTATAATCAGAGCTACGATTTAAAATATGCACATGCCAAGGAAATGGCCAAGATTTTCTCAGAAGCCAATATAAAAGCCTATGCTTTTGGAGACCCGTGGTTGTCCTAAAGGATGGACTTGGGCGAAGGATGTTGAAAGCGTAATAGAAATAATTGAAAGTAGCGAAGTCGTTGAGATGTCACTTGATTGCGACATAGAGCATAACAAGTGGAATGGTTACGGTGAACCACTTACTCTTCAAGGTACTGACTTGGTAAAGTGGATTGTCAATAATCTTCCACCGGCTAAGTGGCCACATACTATCCGTATTCACAGCCGAAATATGGGAGACGGCATTAAGAATATGGAAAGTACTTTAAAGGACTACAAGCCGTTCTTCACTGAGATTATTGTGAAGATGTATGTTCCTGAAATGATTGAAGAACTCTCAGATAGAACTGCTAGAGAACTGATTGACGAGGCAAAAGTAGCAGGACAAGATTCTTTTGGCCTTGTCAATGACCCCGAGGCTGTTGCCATTTTAGATGAATTGGCGGCTAAAGATGAAAGTAAATCTTGATCTTACCAATACTTTGAAAGACTTTCCAAAACTGGTTGGATGGTATTTCAAATGTGATGGTGGGTGGTTCGGCCCATATAAGACTTTGGAAATGGCAGAAAGCGAAGCAAAGTCTATTATATGGCTAAATGCTAATACGTTTGTCTATTTAGACATAACAAAAGGATTTTGGAAAACGGAGTAAGAAAAATGCCATATACGTTTGATCTTATAAATAATATTGAACCTAAGAATTTTGAAAAACTGAAGAGAGTTAGTATTGTTGATGTAGTTAAGCATCGGCTCGGTAATGAGAGTTTTGAAGCTGTTGGGCTTACTGATAGAGACATTGTTGATAGCGAACCAATCAATGGTTTTGTGAGTGCTGCTCATTTAGCCTATGCTCGCCATCTTCCCCTTATTATCTCTCCTGACGACTTATGGTTGACAATTTCTCAAGGTCTCTCAAAACATATTGATGCTAATGCTGAAACATTACGTCATCAGTTTGTTTCATACGAGGGACAAGCAGTAATTGTTATTAGACGAGATGAGTTTGTCAAAGGAGGAACAAACGATTGGCCTGGTGTGTTCCACGAATTTTCGGATCAGATTGCTAGTTATATAAACAAGAAACGTGATCTTTTAGTAGCAGACTTTACTACCACTGGTCCACTTGAAAAGGTTGTCTCAGAAATTACTCTAATGGAGGCGATGAAGAATTATTTTAGCTACGAGGTTCGTACTCTTTGTGGTATTTCTCGTATCACACTTCTTGGAGAGACAAAAGACTGGGAGAATATCAAGCAGCGTGTAATAGCTATGGCTGAATTTGATTTGAATTGGTGGACAGATAGCTTGTTGCCTATCATTGATCAATTTATCGCAGCATCTAAGAGCAAAGTTGATGTTAATTTTTGGCAGCAACTCTACAAGAGGAGTAGAAGTTCTGGTGGACCATATATCAATGGTTGGATTAACCAGCTTTTTCCATATATTAACACAAGGAAAGGCAATGTAAGAAATGATGAAGTAGGGAAAGATTGGAATAAATCTTGTTATTTAGGTTGTCTTACAAGTGATATTTTACCGTCTGGTCTCTCTGTTGCTCCATTTATATGGAAATATTTCACAGAGACATTTCCTATGGAATTTGTCGGCGGGTTTTTTGGTGCGAGCCAAGAGAGTGATGGTTCGGTTAGAGCAAGAATAGGATGGGTGGTAAGACACCAAAATAAATAAAAGTAAAAGGAGAAAAAATGTAGAAAGTTTTAATCATACATACCAGTCGTCCAGATTTGAGAGAAGACATTGATGGCTGGTATATGGAGGATGGAGATAAAATAGTTGGCGTACACCAATGTATCCAGATGCACCTGTAGGTCTTACACCAGGTATAATATGGTAAATATGATCCAAAGACTCCGCTTCATGCTCTTGGTTGTGGTTGGAAACTTTTTACACCTTCACAACAGATGATCAATGATTATGGCAGTGTCCACAAGTATAAGGACATTAATGAAAAAGAGTATGAAGTGTGGACTTGGTGTTTTGTAAGAGAGGATTTGTAAAAGATGAGACACCTACCAGACGTTATCAATAAGATGCTTCACGAGATTCCTGGTATTGAGACTGACGATTGACAAGATATTGATTCCCAGGGAATGACTCGCATTTTTTTGGTAGAGTAGTATCCCAGGAGTAGCGGAACTGGCAGACGCGGCTTCTTGTAAGGAAATTAAAATAGAAAAGTTACTGGAGGAGAGCTGATCATTTTCTGGCCAGACTAGGTGAGATTCCTAGTATCTATTTTGTTTCCTGAACGAGGTTTTTTGCAGGTTCGATTCCTGTCTCTTGGGGCTAATGGAGGGTAAAAATGGATCCCGTTGTTCCTTATCGGAAGATGCCAAAAACTGGTGATATTATTTTCTTTTCAGAAATGACAAGAAAACGTCTTAGCAAAGATATGGCAGAAGAACTTGGTAAAGGTGGTATTACTGTTGTTTTAGAATGGAATATAAGTACATATTCTGGATTTATATATAACATAGTGATATCTTGCGGCACAGCACGACAAGAGTTTAGTATAAAAGAAGATGGAACACCTGGTTGGTATAGTTGTCTATACGAAACCTGGCATGTCTTTTACTGGCCAGATGAGAATAAAAAAATTGTCGCAAAGAAACTAATGACGCAAGATAAATTAAAAGCGTTCAATACTACACAGCAAGCAATTAAATGTGCGTATTGTGGTGCAGTTCTCAAAGACCCTGGACTTGGACCAATGTATAAGCATTGTCCGATTTGTGAACCATAATATTAAAAGGAGTAAACTATGAGTAAGAAAAGGAAAACAATGGATAAAGAAAAGTTACAAAAGCATATGGATGATTTATATCGGTTATACAACATGGACTTAGACTTTGCTGATGAAATTTGTAATGAACGAAATCGCAAAGATAGGTTAGCCGACAAAGCTAGACGAAATGGAGATGATCTAGACGGAATTCTGTGATGAACTATGAAATCTTTGTAAAATCTGGAATATTTGAGAAGGCAAATGTTGATGAAGTAAAAGACACTACTGAAGAAAACTTAATAGAAGAAAATACAAAATATAGAAAAGATGGTAGTAAAATTTTCTGTAGATGGTTTCCCACAAATTTCTTGAGTAAGAAATGGATAGACTAGCGACAGCCTGAACTTAAAGAAAAATTAAGGCGCGTCCATGAAGTAATAACTGGCAGAGTAGAAAAAGATTATAGAAAATATAAAGAGTCGATCCTCTCAAAAGACCCAAAGGAATTTATAAGTATTGTGGAAGAAGTTGAGGAGATATATTACTATGAACAAACAAAACTTTTTTCCATAGAAACCATCAAGAAAAAAAAGAAAGAAGTAGAGGTAAAGAAAGAAGTTACTTCTGCTATAAAGATAAAACCACTAAGCAATAGACCTTTTGAAATTAGAAAGACTAGGAAATATAAATGTTATATCGGAAACCTAGTACCTTTCTGGAATGAATCAAAAGAGCTTAGGGAAAAGATTTTATCTCTTATAAAAGAAGATGAAATAGAAATTTACATGGAGTACTAGGACAGGTCGCTTAGAGGCCAGAGCAGCAGACTGTAAATCTGCCACCCACAGGGAAAAGAACGGAGGTTCGAGTCCTCCCCTGTCCACCGTGCCAAAGACACAAGTCCTACGATAGACCTTATGGTGTACATCGTAGTTGATTGAGGTTCTGTTGCGACCGAGACACATGCACAAGGCGTGATGGATAAACCATTTACATTTTTTTATTCTTTTCCTTTTTTGGACCACATGCTGTAATCATTACTAGCGAATCATCTAATATATATGGATTTCCATTTGGATTGGGAATCCAGTCATTTTTCTTAGCAACTAATAAACATACTTCTTTAAAACATTGTATGCTATATACACTTTTCATTGTATTAACACATTTGTGTACCCATTGTACATTTCCCTTTATATATCCCAAATTAGAATCAATGCGATCAATAGAAGCTGTACCATTGTGGATTGGAATTATTGGAATGCCAGTCAAAGCACAACAGCCATTTTGAGATTTGAAAAGTTCCCACATGTATGGCAAATCAATATCAAAATCTAGTTTTCTCTTTTTTGCACTATCAATACACCACCGCCATAAAGTTCCACTTATATCTTCATATCCAGTAAATTGTTTACTATTTTTTCCGGTAATTTTTGAATACTGATCGCGCCTGCAGCCACACGATGTTGTATTGCCACTGGTTACACTTCCAAGAAGTGGTGAAGTTTCTTTGCCACATTTACAAATACATCTAGCTTTGTAACGCGGCTTGCCATTATACTTATCATCTCTGAAAATTTCAAGTATAGTTAATTTTTCAAATTGTTTACCAATAAGATTATCGTGATATTTTATACAAGATTTCATAAAAACCTCCTATTATTTTAAAAACAATATAATACTTTATCTTCGCTATAATATCCAATTATTAGTATAAAGTATGTTCAATTTATAAAAATGGAGAAACATTTAAAATGAGTTACAGTGGATTCTATCAAATTCTTTGTAAAGCTGGCCACTATTCTTGTGAGGATTGTTATAATTTTCCTGAGTTTCATGGATCATCTTATACACCTATTTGGAAATGTAGTTGTGGCGAGCCAGCAATCTGGTGGAATAGTGTGGATACTACAAATGGTAGTTACTGCGAGTCGTGGCAAGAAGGAAAATGCGTAGACGTAAAGCTAGAGGACTATGATGATTGTGGCGGAGAGTATCCATATCCATCTTGTGATGTAGAGCAGAAAGCCCGTTGTGAAAAGACTGAGGGACGCTGTGATGGATACATTGATCTGGAAAATCTTGAAGAGGCGGTGTTCAGCACTTGTGAATACTGTGGCTGTACCAAGCAACTTAAAGATTGCACCTACAAGATCCCTGAGAAGGGTGGACACAGGGTGGAATGATGACTGGTAAATGGGTTGGACACCATGATGATGGATGCCAAGAAAGACTTCTGATAAATGGTTGGTGCGAAAAGTGTAAACTTTTTCCAGACATGCAAAGCGTGCAGCTTTTGTTGTATTGTCCGAAATGTGACGTACAAGTAAAAGATGGAAGATGTCCTGAGTGTGGTAGAAAGATAGAACGACCTGACTGAGGAGAATAAAGTGAAGCTATCAGAGCCGGTTACCAACGACAATATTGCTGTCAAGTTTATGCGTAAAGTAATTCCAAGAGGAATGGTTACTACTCAAGAATTCTTTATAGCATTAATATTAGACACACAACTTAGAGCAATTGGTAGAGCCATACTTGTAGCTATGGGCACGGTTAATACCGTTGAAGTTCATTCAAGGGATATATTTCGAGAAGCGATTAAAAAGAACGCATATGGTATAATCTTAGCCCACAACCACCCTTCTGGTTCCTTAAAGCCTAGTTCGGAAGATGTAAAACTAGCTTGTAAGTTAGAAGAGAGTGGAAAGATTCTCGGAATACAAGTGCTCGATAATATTATTATAACAAAAGATAAACACATCTCTAAAGTTGAGGGAGGATGGGAGTGAGCCGTGTTCACCAGCGTCATTGGCGAAGCCATGCAAAAGAAAGATTTGAAGAACGGGTTGATGTAGGTATAAGTTACAATAAGTTTGAATGGAAATGGTTTCGTAAAGGCAAGTATCAAATCATTAAAAGTGATATTGACATTGCGATTTGTATAGCTTTAATTAATAACATCAAAGTATGGTTTATTGTTAAGACAAATAAAAGAAAACAATTTATAGCTACATTTTTAACAGAAGAGATGGCTATGTTAGCGATTGGAATTAATAATAATTTACATAAGTGCTAATTATTATACTGTGAATTTAAATAGGAACTGGTAATATATATTAGAGGCCAGTCTCAATTTTTTTACATCTAGAAAAATATACTTATAGGAAATATGAAACAACAACATCTTGTACTTAATTGTGATTGTACTTCATCTGAACATATAGTTAGATTTATAATTGATAATGATGAGGTTTATCCACATATTTATATAAATATTCAGCTGTCTTCTTCTCGTGTGTTTTTCTGTCGATTATGGAATGCTATTAAATATGTATTTGGATATGAATGTAAATATGGACATTGGGACGAAGTTATGTTAACTTCTTCAAGTGTCGAAGAGTTGAGAGATTTATGTAACGAACATTTAAAAAGCTTGAAGTAATATGAATTTGATACACCTTTATATTTACAAATCAAGAGGTGATCAGGATCATTTCGATAATTTACAACTAATGTATGTTTGATATAATAATAAAAGAAGCAATACAACTAAACTATAATATATTCGAAGCTTCCAGTATTAATTGAACAAAGTGAGGAATCTGTGCTATTAGAAGTATTGTAGATCGAGGCTTAGAATGAAATGCGTTGAATGTGGCAAAGATGCCACTTATGATGCGCCAGATCATTTTTGTGATTTCCATTGGCATCTGTGGTTATATAGCAGAGTTTTCGATGACTTAACACCAGAAGAGTTTGAACAATGTGAACCATCAGAAGATGAACGTCTTTGGTTTAGAGTTGTTCAAACCGGAGCAAGAGTCAAGAGTAAAGGCAAATAAAGGCGACCATTATGATTTCACAAAAAAGTTTAGATTACTTAATACATCTATATAGTAGGCCAGATAGATATTATCATAATATTATACACATCGCACACTGTTTGCGGGAGTTGTCTGAAGTCGAAAACGTCGACAATATGGCCGCAATGGAGATAGCTATTTGGTTTCATGATGCTGTCTATAATCCTATGTGTGATTATAACGAGAAAATGTCAGCCGATCTAGTTTCAAAAGTAATCGGTATTTCTTCTAAGGAGATAGAGAATCTAATTCTTGACACAAAACATGATAGGGAACCAGCAACACATGACGGCAAAACAATAACCGATATTGATCTAGCAATTCTTGGACAACAACAGGAAATTTTTAACGAATATGAAAGAAACATCCGTTTAGAGTATTCCTGAGTATTAGATGAAGATTTTTCTGTTGATAGGTCTGATATATTAAGAAAATTTCTTGGCCGACAAAATATTTATTGGACTGAGCATTTCAGAAATAAATATGAGCAACAGGCAAGAAGCAATATGGAGGCTTCTTTAAAGAGATTGTTAATTTCTGGAGGTTTTTATCCAGAGCATATAGATCATGAAACATTGGATCTCATTAAAAGGATGTAAGTCGTGTTATGTATATATCGAATCTTTGATAATAATGGTAATAGAACTACATAGACATTCAATCTATATGGAGAATTAGGAGAAGAAATAGTTTATCATAAATCAATCTCATCTCAATATACTATCAAGTCTTACCAAATGGATAGAAAGTAGGGTGGACTTTTGGCCTATTCTAAGTGGCGCTCTATTAGCGCAGACAATTGCCGTCCTTTCCAATGGAAAGCTATCTTCTTTTTCTATTTCAAAACCTAATAACATGTATGATAATTTGTGCCATGGTGGTGAGTTTAAGGAAATGTGGCGCGAAAAGACTTCGGAGAGAAATGGTGGTAAGATTTCTGTTATAGATGACGTGTTATATTATGGAAGAACTATAACACACGTACTAGAAACACTTGGTAACAAACCAATAGAAGCAACTGTAATCTTTAAAATAAATCCTAGATGGGAAAGACTACATGATGTACCAAACAAACTCAAAAGATATACACAAAAATTGTGTCTGGTACACGAAGAGAAAAACAAATGAACGAACAAGAAATTATAGAGTTGGCAGCAAAAGTTCATAAGTTTTATGATATGTATAAAGATAAGCTTAGTGTATCTGAAAGACACGGACTTATGAAATTGTATCTTACTTTGGATTTTTCAACAATATGTGAAGAGAATATAGAGAACAGCTAGAATTATAGATATTACTCCATCATAAATAGAGATAAAGGTAGAATTATGATTATCACATTCTTAATTTTAGGTTTCTTATTGTTTGGTTTTGCTGCTATAATGTTATGGCGAGAAGTTTTTGTAAAAATTTGACTATTTAGAATTGTTGACGGCTTATTATTAGCGTCGTTCTGAATTTTGTTAATCATAAAAATATCAAAGTATCTATAAATAATTTTAATTACCAAGACAAATCTCTAAGCGGTAAGTTGATAAATCTTTATAAAATATTAAAACGTCTTAAGTGATTTCCGGTGGTAAGATCGTCTCCTGCGATTTCCATCGAAAGGAGTAGACATGAAAAAAATTCCTTGTTTTGTCTGTAAAACTACTTCCATCGGCAAAAAAATCAAATATCGTACCAGAACTAGTGATGGAAAATTAGTTGAACTTGAGTTGTGGGACTTGGTAAATAAATATGGGGCAGATAGAGTTCTTCAAATGAGAGAAGAATTTCCAGAAATAGAGGAAGAAAAATGAAACTACATAGGAATTTTATCGAGTCCTGGAAAGAAACTTTTTCTAAACTTCTAAGAGACATTAAAATTTTTTGATATGATGATTCATAAATCTTATCTATTGTCCAAGCATTAGATTCTTACAAGCGTGATATTTTTATTATAGCGAGAATTGCCACAATGGTTTGATGAAGAAATGGAAAATTTTTAAACAGTTGGAATAAGTATCACTCAATCTACTTAATTATCGGAGATAAAATGGAAGATAATATAACTACATATGAAGAATGGTTTTCGAAGTTGTCAGAGCTTATATCATTGTATAAAATTAATGATAAAATAGAAGATTATGAGCATATCAAGCAATATTGGACTATTGGTTATTCGCCAGCTGTTGCTTTAAAGTTCATGTTTCCTGACTACTGGAGATTCTGATATGGATAGTTTTGTTCGGCTCATTTCTTTAGCACATACAGTTCGTAAGATTTTTGAAAAAATGGATTCAGGTAATCCAACTCTCAATTATTATTGTTATAGAGCTTCTCTTTAATTGTTTTGCCTCTCAAAGGATGATGAATTAGATGTAAGATTGGCTGGGAATAGTTGCCATGTTTTTTGTGTTATTGGAAACAGAGTTATAGATATTACTGCTACTCAGTTTAATCATCCAGATAAAGTGGCGATTGGAAAAGTAAATGAGTGGCCTTCTGAGTACCAAGGTTCTTATGTAGCTAATTATTGGGAAGTTAAATGGAGTAATAGTACGCTTGAAGAGGCGAAAGCATCTAGTAGGTGGTTTCTTGATTGTTATCATGAACATGACCGAAAGTTTGTTTTAAAAGAACTTGTTGGAGAACAAATAGCACTATAAAAATATTATATCACCATTAGATATGAAGTGACAAAATAGAAGCGCAACAGACTTTTAAGAAGATTCGAATTCTTCTGGCCCCACTAGAAAAAATTTATAAGAGATATTTATGGGAGATACTAATAGATTTAGAAAATTCGCAGATCTCATTGCTTATCATTTTCCAAATAAAGAATTTAGAATAGCCGATGTGGCGAGTGGCAAAGGTAATTTACAGCATGAGCTTAGACAAAGAAAATATGTAAATGTTATATCGTGGGACAAAATAAAGAGAAATATAAAAGGCAGAAATATATATAAATATGGATATTTTAGCCACACTTGTAAAGAAAAATATGACTTAGTAATTGGCTTACATCCAGATGAAGCCACTGATCATATAATTCTTTATTGCGTTAAAAACAATGTTCCGTTTGTAGTTTGTCCATGTTGTGTTAAACCATTAGCAATACAATATAAAGGGAATTTACAGTTTGAGAGTTGGATAAAACATTTGGAACATCTGGCTGATGGATTTTTTATTTCGTATCACTATTTAAGAATTAAAGGAAAAAATTTAGTATTAAGTGGTAAGCCAAAGGAGAGATAGCATGAGACACGAAGTTAATTATAATGGAAGTAAAATTATAATTTCATTTCGTTGCCGTGGATATTCTATTCACTGTTATGATGCCGAACTTCTTGAGGGTGATTGGCCCAAGGATTCAGATCTTATCGCATTGTGCGATAATACTGATCCAGCTCATCCATGTAATTTTGGTGGCCATGTCTCAAAATTTAGCAATAAAGCTAGTATTGAAGTTTATGTAGATTAATAAAAACAATAAAGATATTTTTTTGTAGGAGTTTACCATGTCAGGATACTTTTCAAAAGAAAATGGTATTATTTATAGTACACTTCCATTTGTTGGATGTGAAGAGGTTAAAGATAATAAAGAAATTCATGAGAATATAGAAGATATTACTAGCGATATATTTAATGAAGGCGATATTAATGAATTAGCAAAGCAATAACTGTTTCTAGGAGTTATAAATGAAAATTCCTTATTGTTATTTAAGTACTGGCGTCTCAATTATAGGGACCATAATTGGATAAAGTTTCCGCAGATATTCTAATGAAATTAAAATTTGGAGAAGGTTTGTGGACAAGTAGGCGCTAGGTTTGAAGCGGTAATTAGAGATTGAAAGATAGGATAATAACTTATGGCTCGTAAAAATTGGACATCTACTGAAGACGAGAAAGACTTTGATTTTGAAGACGATGAGATTGATGATCGTCGGCGCAAGAAGGAAAGAACATGTACAATTAAGAAACAAAGAGAACGAAAGTATCAATGTATCGAGGCAGATCCACCAATCTATACATATGACGAAGATTGGGAGTAAATTGGTTTAATTGTTTGGAGGATTATGATTTGTAGAGCTGGTTTATATAGAATTAAAAATAAAATTAATAATAAAGTATATTATGGTTCTTCAATAAATGTCGAATCGAGAATACTTGATCATAAATTTGGAATTCGTAGTAATATATATTTACAAAGATCAATTACAAAATATGGAATTAATAATTTCACTTTCGAGATTTTAGTTTATTGTGATATAGAAAATCTTTTAATGTTAGAACAAATACTTTTAAACTTAGTAAGAATCGTTCGAGAAGACGGGACATATGGCGAAATAAATCAAAAATTATCCTTTAATCTTTGTCCTGTTGCTGGCAATAGTTTAGGTTTTAAACACACAGAAGAAACTAAATATAAATTATCTATAGATAGAATTGGAGAAAAAAGTCCGTGGTTTGGTAAAAAACATAGTGATAAAACTAAAGAAAAAATGTCTAAAAATAACGCTATGAAAAATCCAGAAGTGGCTAAAAAAGCGTCGTTAAGAATGATTGGAGATGGTAATCCGAATTTCGGGAAACATTTGGATGAAACTCACAGAAATAAAATTTCCGATGCTTTAGTTGGTAGAGAATTTAGTGAGGAGCATAAAAAGAATTTATCAATAGCAGAAACTGGAGCCAACAATCATATGTTTGGAAAAGAGCGGAGCGCTGAATCGAAACACAAACAGTCGGAATCTATTCGAGGGGAAAATAATCCGTTCTTTGGAAAAAAACATTCAGAGGAAACTAAACAAAAAATAAGAGACTCTCTTAAACTATACAGAAAAAAATAAAAAGAAAGAATTAAAATGATTCGATTAATTATATGTATATTGATTATAATTATAATTTCATCTATTGTTGGTATAGATGAATTATCTTGTGGCTATGGACCTACGATTCGTGAGAATGTTAAAAGTCTTTTTCAGCAGGAAAAATCTCCTGACACAATGAAGGAAAAGAGAGATGGGCTACAGAAGTGATGCTGTCCTCGTTATAACTAGGGAACTTTATAACGAGGTGGTACAACTTTTTGGTGTAAAAGAACTACTAGATGATGCTGAACGCCATGAAAAAGATAATTGCTTTTTGTTTTTTTGGGGAAGTATAAAGTGGGGTGGTAATAATGTAGAAAGTCTTTTTGAGTTTCTTGGAAATAATTTTGATACTGCGTATGAAAATTATCTTTTTTGTAGAACCGGCGAAGAAATGGATGATAATGAAGAGGGTGGGGGATGGTACGATAATCCGTTTAATTGCCGTATCGTTCGCCTTATAGACTGGGATTCTGATAGTGTTGTTGGTGATGTGGATCCCGCATTATTAAAATCCAAGAATACTTCTCCCAATTCCACTCATTGTTATAATTGTAAAGCAGAATTAAAAGATCCAATGCCTGGTTGTCCAAATCTAAAATTCTGTCCTATCTGCGAACCGTAAGGTTCTTGTTCCTATCGTCTAACGAGGACGCCGCCTACAGCGGAGATACCAGCTCGTAACTGGTTGGGAACTCCATGTTCTAACCGAGAATTTTTAACAATTAAATTTAGAGGACAAAATGACGGACCAGAAAAAATATCATGGCGCAATCGAAATCAAGGATATTGTTTCGTATTTTCTGCGGAGAATGGATGATATTAGGTCGTATGTGGGATATACCGAAGAAGAAGAGTTGATTTTAAAGTTTAATAGTGTTGGTGAGAGTTGTAAAGAACTTTTCGCATTGGCAGCTAAGATTGCTGATGCTGAGCGCCCACCTGAAAGAATTGTTGAAAATCCTGACAGAGGGATCGATGATTTCTTTTCAGGTAGGGATTGTGGTTGCGACGATGATTGTAGTGGTGGATGTAGCGGTTGTGGTGGTAGTTGTAACCCATAGGAGATAAAGATGAGAAAGGTAGTTATTCTTTGTGGTGTTAGTGGTGCGGGTAAATCAACGAGAGTAAAAAACGAATATCAAAATTCTGTTGTGTGTAGTGCTGACTATTACTTTATGGTTGAAGGTGAATATAAGTTCAATCCAAAGAAACTATCTGAGGCACATGGCCAATGTTTAAGGAGCTTTGTAGAGTCTATTCATATGGGAGCTAGTCTCATTGTGGTAGATAATACAAATACATCTGTCGCAGAAATCGCTCCATATGCTACCTTGGCTTTGGCATATGGATACGAATTAAGTATCGAAATTTTTAAGGTGGATGTGGACGCTGCTGCTACTAGAAATCTCCATGGTGTTCCTCGCGAAACGATTATAAAGATGGCGCAACGAATTGACTCTTTAGAAAAGAAGTTGCCTTCATGGTGGCCAAAGAAAATAATCTAAAATGTAGAAATGGCTATGAGCACATTGTTAATCATAGTTTTGTATATTTTGGAAAGTATCTTGCTAATATGTGTAGATTTAAAGGATAGCAAGGAGTTTATGAACAAAATTGAAAACTGTAATGGAATTCATTGGAAATATAAAACACCCTGGTCTAGTCTATGATATTCAGTAAATTGAAATAGAGTTTGGCCAGAGTCCAGATGACTGATCTTTATTTGTAGACTTAAAGGAATAACTAAAAAAATACAAATATTAGAGATCCATTTTGAAGGTATTTAGGTCCAGATAGACCGTTAAACTATTATGAAATTCCAATTGAAAGACTTAATTTTGAGATTGTTAAAGCTCTCAAGTTAAAAATACAAATAATTACTAGTCTACTAAATATTATAATAACAGTATACCTTTTTAAGGAATAAACATATTGAACAGCGTTGTGTAAATATTTTTATATATTGGTATTATTGTAGATGGTTTTCATTCTATAAAAGCCATTTTTACGACAGCAACATAATTAAAAATGAGAATATGAAATTGTGAGATGTAACAATCCGTGTTTTGAAAATATTAATAACGAAGATATTTAATTTAATCAACAATATAATTGGAGACCAAACAAATAATGAGCCAAGTTAAATTAATCTCGGAAGATTTGCCAGCTGTTAGAAAGGTTTACGATGCAATATTTAATTGTATTCAAAATTTGCCGCTGGAAATTTTTAGCAACGATAAATTCGCGCTTATGGTTGTTCAAGCTTTGATGAATCTATTGTGTTCAGTAGTTCGCGGCACTGGAGCCGACAAAGAGGTGTTGCTCAACGGTATTGAACAAATTTGGGATGGTAAGTTTGGGCAGAACGATCAAATGCTAAACTGAGTCGATCAGATGAAACAACTTAATATTAATGAGATATGTACTGATTGTCAGAACAAACAGGAAATAAGCTGGTATACAGAGTATACTCCTATAGAAGGGGAATTAAAATAAACTTTTTGGTATTGGTATAGAATCAGAAGGCAAATATGAAGTTGAGGAAAAAGACATCGAAGGAAAAAATTTTTTTAAATTTGTTGACGCAGATTACTTTGGTTATTCTTCTAGTAATCCTATATTTTCTAGTTTGGAAGATGCGTTTGAATATAATTATCCAAGATGTTAATAGGGTATGGTTTGCTTCTGGGCAAGAAATAGAGTGTATAATAAATGTGGTTTTCCATGATTCAAATCCATATCTGATGAGGTGCCATTTTAACAAAGGAGATTATATCTGAATTGTACAGATTGTGTTCACTTTATGATTGGCAAAACGAATAGCTGTAGTCAGGGATATGATAGTAATTTTGATTGTCCATTTGAAGACTGGCGATCTACTTACAAAGGAGATAAAGAAATGATTGTTGCTTTTACGCGCCTTGGTCAATCCAGTGATATTCTTATTCGTGAAATTAATAGAGAAAAGATCCAATATTATGTCGAAGTGCGGCGAGAGTTGAAGATTCAGCATGATGCTCCATTTGGTAAGGATTATGAGGCGGCAGAGAAGTTTTACGATAGTATTTTGGCAGAGTATGTCGGAGAATAATGGAATCGTTATTAAAACTACATTTGATTTTGAGCATGTTAATGTTTTGTTTCTATCTGTGATTTGGTAAAAAATTATTGGGGCAATATGATTATTAAGTTTTTCATATTTGTCATGGCAATAATTGGAATAATTTTTTATCTACTTGCTTGGAATATTCCACTCTTTGGTAGACACTGAGGAGTTATATGGGAAAATACAGAAGTATGTTTAACACTCATTCGCCAAATTTTTTAACCGAGGACGACTTTGTTTGGTTGTATAGCGCAATTAAAAGATCAATAGGTTGTGTAAAAAATATTAAGTGTAAGTCTAGAGACGAATTGGATGGAGAAATCTTTACACACCTACGAGGTATTTATACCTGTGAGAAGAATGAAGTACATAAAAATAGTGCTATACATTGCTTGTTCTCTGGAAGAAAAAAGGGATTTGGTTTTAAGTTTGGATTTTTGAAACAACACGACAAGTAGAAGCTATTTACAATGTTTGAAGATTTAAGAAATACAATGTTGTAGAACGTGGCAGTGACGATGCTAGCTTCTATGAATTAGAGAATGCTTTGATTGGGATGCAGTCAAGCATCTCTACTATCAAAGATGCTGATAACAAATCTAAAGAAGTACGAAATGGAATTTAGAGTCTCGAAGAGTTTCTCGAGGGTAACGAATAACAACTTTTTGAAGATGAGCGAAATAAATGTCGAGTAATGTTGAGAAATTAGTTGAGCTTGCGGGTTTTGATCCGGTGAAGAGGCCAAGTATTACTAATGATATTCTTAAGGAGGCTCTTAAGGAACTCCAAGAGGCACGCAGATAAGGCACGAGAGCTAAAATCAAGAAGGCTGTTGAGCTTCGTGAGCAGGTTCACAAGGCAGAGCAGGAGTTCAACAAGCAGAAGAAGAAGTTTGAAGATGAGCTTGAAAATCTTCTAAGCCAGCTTCGTACTGATGTTGTACAGACTATTGGTGACACGGGTAGACTCCAGAAGAGAAATTGTACTGACTCCCTTATAGCCCAGGGAAGTATAAATAATAGGGCTACCTGCGCCCATATCTCAAATGGTAGAGCAAGTGGCTTTTAACCACGAGATTGGGGGTTCAATTCCCTCTGGGCGTACTAAGGAGATATAAAATGAGAGTAGCAATTCTTTTTGGAGATAATGACTTCTATTACACAAATAAAGCTTTTATGAGAGTTCTTACTGAACTTTTTTATAATTGTAGAGATAGACGGGAAACAATTACAAAAGAAGAAGTAGTAGATTTGTTTAATAGTTTTGCCGTATAAGATCTATATGTTTACTACACATGTTTCTTATTCAGAACAGCCACATAAACATCTTAAGGAATATTTACAAATTGATGCTTCAAGGGTCTATTTAAATGATTAAATTGATGTGAAACTATAGACATATAACTAGTGGGTACAGAGATTTTTTCTATATGGACTTAGACAATCTTGAATTTAATTGTATGTAAAAGGAGAAATTAAATGAAGAAGATGTGGATTATTATGTCTAGTGTACAAGATACTACTTGTATGGCATTTTGAGGGTTCGTTTGAATCTCTGCAAGAAGCACAGCGAATGGCGAGAGATTTAGCAGTTGATGGTAAAACATATCATATCTTTGAGTTGGTAGGGTGTTATATTCAGGAAATTAGTTGGGTACAACCACAACAGAAAGTGGTTATTAGGTAATATATGAAAGCTATTAAGATAATTTTAAAGATAGTCTTAGCAGTTACAGTTATAATTATATGTTGGTTTTTCGTTCATTATTGTACAAGCATGGTTACCGACTGGGTAATAAATTTTACAATGTTTGGTAGGATAAAATGAAAATATATTAATTCTCGAAAAATGGGGAAATGGCTGGCAGCTCAGAAGAAAAGTTTGTAGTACAAGAGAAATAGCTGAAGAATTTCGAAAGATCGCTGAAGAAGAAGGGAAACTGATATAGAAAAATGTTTTCTAATTGAGGAATAGGAAGTAGAATTAAAGGAATATGTTCAAAATATTTTGCTAATAATTCTGTATATGATTATCCAGTTAAAATTATAGATACATTCCTTCCATTCTATATTAATAATGCTGTTATTATACTCTAACTGATTATCGCTTGTAGATTGAAGCAAGCTGGTATAAGTTGTATGTCTGGGTTACCCATTTTGTAAGTTTTGTGTTACTGGTCAGCTTAAGAAATGATACACTTACAACCTTAAAAATTATTGAACAAGTTTTGTTTATCTTGATCTAACATAGTAGTATAGATCTTTAAAAGTCTAATAAATTTAAAGCGAACTATATTCGGATAGGAGAACCATTCCTTAATTTATACAATGTTGAATTGGTAATATATATAATTGACTTAAAAACACTCATTATTAAATTTCAGCTTTGGTATCAAAGACTCTAACTTTTCTTGAATTTAAGACAACATAATTCTCCAATTTTCTTTACATTTTTTGGATGAAAATAGAATAAATGATCTTATTAGAAGATGAATATTGTGGAGTTTAGAAAAGTATATATAGAAAGTAATTTCAAAACAACTCTCATATTGATAGTTGTAGATAAAAAAGATTTAGACATAACAAAAACTCTATATGATTACGATAATTTGTTTTTCAGTAGGTAATTGTTAATTAATAAAAATCAAAATTGAAGTAGAGAATCAGAGATTAATATTATATAAGATACTGTTATAACACTTATCATTAATATTTAAATTTGTTATAGGATACATTAATGTTAATAGGTTTAACTGGTAATATTGCAGTTGGTAAAAGTTCAGTGGCACAGATATTTAATTTTCTTGGAGTTTACAAACTAGATGCTGACGAAATAGTTAAGGCTTTTCTAAATCGTATTTCAATTCAAAACAAACGAGGATTATTAGAAGCGCTGAATGTTAAAGAATCTAAAATTTATTCTGATGGGTTTTTAGATAGAAAGAAATTAAATAATCTTATTTTTTCAAATCCAGATAAAAAATCATCATTAGAAAATCTTCTTCACCCACTTATATCTTTACACGTAGATTGTCATATAAAAGATTTAGAAAAACAAGGACACAGGATAATAATTTATGAATCTAATTTGTTGGTTGAAACTGGACACTATAAAGATATGGATATTTTAATTGTTGTAATTGCTGATGAAGCTTTAAGAATTAATAGACTTATGGATAGAAATTCTTTAACTAAACAAGAAGCTAAAATAATAATTAAATCACAATTACCTCAAAAAGAAAAAACAAAAATAGCTGATTTTGTAATTAATAATTCAGGTTCATTACATGAATTATCTTATAAAGTAAAAAATATACTTAAAGAGATAAGGAAAAAAGTATGATAAGAAATGAAAGAGTGATATGTCTAATAATTAAAATAGTAGAGAAGAGCCAACACAAATTTTAAGTAAGAGAAATAATAACTATTGGTAATAGAGTAATAAGTGTTGAAATTAACAAATGACATATTCATTTACAACAAATTAATTGTTGTATTAATAATAATATATCAACTTCTATATAGAGCTTGACACAATTATATCTTGTCCATATATAGATGGGAGCAAATACTATGTGGCAAGAATTTTAAAAAAATGGTAATATAGAGCTAGTCAAAATTTGTAAAAGCAAACCTTGAAGAATAAAATCTTAAAGTAGCAAATTTCTATAGAGTACGTCGTAAAATGGATTTAAAATAAATATAGTTAATTTTTGTATTCGTAGTATATAAAAGTTATGTAACTTAGGAACAAAAAGGATATAATCAAAATGGCTGAAATTAGAAATAGATATAATAATGAAGTAATATTTAGTTCTAAAGAAGATAAAGATGTTAGAGAAACAGTTATTGAGGCAGTTAAACAAGAAATTAATTTATA
>Ga0265297_10003881_pt1 | contig 25768 bp, 26 predicted proteins | sample Munlanlwell13791_FD_192502 | JGI IMG/M metagenome (GOLD analysis project Ga0265297, IMG submission 192502) | Leachate microbial communities from a municipal landfill in Southern Ontario, Canada - Leachate well 137-91 | ecosystem: Engineered > Solid waste > Landfill > Unclassified | place...
GCTTAAAACCGGTGGCCGCGCGGTTAAAAGAGCTTTTAGGCCAGGATGTCTTATTTTTAAATGATTGTGTTGGGGAGAATATTAAAAAAGATATAGCTTCTTCCAAGGAAAAGGTAATTTTACTGGAAAACCTGCGCTTCCACGCGGAAGAAGAGGCCAATGACGCTGGTTTTGCCAAGCGGTTAGCCGGCCTGGCTGAGGTATTCGTGAATGACGCTTTTGGGAGCGCGCACCGGGCGCACGCCTCAACCGAAGGGGTAACCCATTTCTTAAAATCCGCAGCGGGTTTCCTGCTGGAAAAAGAAATCCAGTATTTAGGCAATGCCGTGCAAAACCCGCAAAAGCCATTTATGGTTATTTTAGGCGGAGCAAAAGTCTCGGACAAAATCGGGATGATCGAAAACCTGCTTCCGAAAGCCGATGCTATTATCGTAGGCGGAGGCATGGCTTATACTTTTCTAAAGGCCCAGGGCAAGCAAATCGGGAATTCAAAATTAGAGAAAGAAAAGTTAGATTTAGCCAAAGCTATTTTGGAACAAGCCAAAAGCCTGGGCAAAAATATCCTCCTGCCGGTAGATAACCTCGTGGTGGAGGCGATTGACCCGAAAGCGACAACACAAATTGTCGGCGAAGAGATACCTGCAGGAAAGATTGCCGTAGATATCGGCCCCCAAACTATTAAATTATTTGAAGATAAATTGAAGGCTGCCCGGACTATCGTCTGGAACGGGCCGTTAGGTATTTTTGAAATGGATGCTTTTAGTAAAGGCACAGAGGAAGTAGCTAAATTCATCGCCAGCCTTGCGATAGTTACGATTATCGGAGGGGGAGATACGGCAGCGGCAATTGCGAAATTTAAATTAGAAAATAAGATGACGCATATTTCAACCGGAGGCGGAGCAAGCCTGGAATATCTGGAAGGCAAGGTTTTACCCGGGGTAGCTGCTTTGACGGAGAGATAAGATGAGGAAAACTATTATCGCCGGAAACTGGAAGATGTACAAGACCATCAAAGAGGCCATTGAGTTGAGTAACGGCCTTAAGCGTGAACTCTTTAAATTAGATAATCAAGGTATTGAGGTTGTGCTTTGCCCTCCATTTACCGCCTTAAGCGAAGTTGCGGAAGTCCTTGCCGAGTCAGACATTATGCTGGGAGCACAGGACCTTTACTGGCAGGATGAAGGCGCTTTTACCGGCGAAGTCTCCGCGAGGATGCTTCAAGAAGCCGGATCTACCTTTGTAATTATCGGCCATTCTGAGCGCCGGCAATTTTTTGGCGAGACCAACGCCACCGTAAACAAAAAGCTAAAGGCTGCCCTGGCCAGTGGGCTGACGCCGATTGTTTGCGTGGGTGAGACCTTAAAAGAGAGGGAAGCCCAGGAAACCTTTAAGGTATTAGAAGACCAGCTGTATAACGGGTTGGAAGTATTGAATAAGGAAGCTGTTTTAAAGATAGTGCTTGCTTATGAGCCGGTCTGGGCAATCGGGACGGGTAAGACCGCCACCCCGGAACAGGCACAGGAAGTGCATGGGTATATCCGGGATTTATTGGGGAAGCTTTATACTAAAGAAATAGCGCTTCAAATAAGGATACAATACGGCGGTAGCGTTAAGCCGGAAAATATAAGCGCGTTAATGCAACAGCCCGACATTGACGGGGCGCTGGTGGGCGGAGCAAGCCTCCAGGTAGCCAGTTTTACGGATATTGTTAAAAAAGCCGCTGAGGTGATAAAATGACGATTTTATTGATTATTTTCCATGTACTTGTTTGCTTATTGTTAATTACATTAGTCTTGATTCAACGCGGCCGGGGAAGCGGCTTAGTGGAGAGTTTCGCGGGAGTTGAGTCGATGTTCGGCACCAAGACCAATACTTTTCTTACTCGGACAACTACCGTGCTTTCAATAATATTCTTTTTTACCTGCCTGAGCCTGGCGATCATCGCGGTAAGGCAGAGTAAATCCCTGTTGGCTAATGTTAAACCGGCAGCTACTGCTGCTGCGCCTGCAGGTCAGACAGCAGCTGTAGCGCAGGAAACCCCTAAAGCCGATCAGAAATAAGAATTTATTCTGGATATTTGTTTTAAGCAGCACGGTTTATTTCACGCAAGGCCTAGAAGGCCTTCCCGCCCAGGGGTTATTTTATCACCTTAAAGAGACACTGCATTTTTCCCCCGAGAAGATAATGGTTATCTCCAGCATCATTATCCTCGCCTGGCTGATTAAGCCCTTGATCGGCTACGTGATCGACCATTTTTTTAATAAAAGAATCTGGATTTTTATCGCCCTCATCTTTGACCTAACCTTGGTTTTAGTAATCGGGCTTATGCAGCTGCCGATTTTTCTCCTGATTGTAATATTGATGCTCAATTCCGCCAACGCCGCTTTCCGGGATGTAGCGGTAGACGGGATTATGTGCGTGGAGGGCAAGAAATTCAAGGCTACGGGTAAGATCCAAAGCGTGCAGTGGATTTCCCTGTCCTTAGCCGGGATACTTACGGGAATAGGAGGAGGATACGTTGCCGAAAAATGGGGGTATCAGGCAGGATATTTGCTGCTGTTCCCGATTTATCTGTTAGTGGGAATACCGGCATACTTCTACCAGGAAGAAGATTATATGACCGTAGGGAAAGCTGCTTCTACCCTAGCCGTTGATTTAAAAAAGCTCTTTACCAATAAAAATCTGCTGATCGTTGCTTTATTTATATTCTTATACAGGTATGCACCGTCTTTCGGCACGCCGTTATTTTTTATCCAGCGGGATACATTTAATTGGGGTAAGATCTGGATCGGCGCGTTAGGGACGCTCAGCACGGTTTTTGGGATTATCGGCGCGCTGTTCTATTATAAATTCAGCCGTAAGATAGCTATCAAGCAATGGCTCTTCTGGTCGGTATTTTTAGGCGCAGCGACTACTTTAAGCTATCTTTATTATACTCCGGCTACGGCTATAGCCTATGATGTCTTATATAGCTTTTTAGGGATGTTTATTTATATTATGGCCATGGATTTTATGGCCAGGAATTCTATTCCCGGGCTGGAAGCGACATCTTTTGCGCTCTTATGCAGCGTGAGTAACCTGGCGATAGTCGCCAGTAACCTTTCCGGTGCATTGCTCTTACCCCTGGTCGGTTTGAAATGGCTGATTGTCTTATCCGCAGTAACCAGCTTTCTCTGCCTGCCGTTAATCAAAAAAATCAATTAAATTCTGCTGCCCCTAACCGGGGGCGCCTTTTTTATTGACAGGCATATTAGGAGAGGTAGAATAGAAGCAGTATTCCATATTTTTTAAACAAGGAGGGCGTTATGCGTAAGTTTTTTTATTTATTATTGGGTCTATTGTTCTTATGCGGTTGTTCCAGCGCCAGCGCGCATCTAAAATCAGTGCAATCAGATGCCGGCGATAGAATGACCGTAGGCAAGGTCCAGCGGGAAATCCGTATCGGAATGCCCTCGGCACAGGTTATTGAAGTGTTAGGTTCGCCGAATATCGTTTCTACCGATGAAAACAGGTTAGAGGTCTGGGTTTATGACAAGATCGCGACCGATGTAGCCTATTCTAATAACAATGGCGGCGTATGGTTGATAGTCGCAGCTGTAGGCGGTAATTCCGGGGCAACTTCAACTTCGCAAAGAACGCTGACCATAGTCATTAAATTTGACGCGGATAAAAAAGTGCGTGATTTTGCCTATCATTCTTCCAGTTTCTAAAAGATAGCCGTACGAAAATATGCGTTGGCCTAAAAAACAGGTTTTTGTCATAGGCATGTGTCTGGGCATAATTGGCTGCGTTACTGTGCCCCGGGGTTTTTTAAAGCCCAGCGATGATTATCTGGCCAAGAGACAACTGCAGATGCGCCAATACGCTACAACCAATGAAGAGCAGATTATGGCTTCTGTAGCCGGTGTCTTGCAGGATTTGGGTTTTACTTTAGCCGATAGCGAGACCAGGCTGGGGTTGGTCTCGGCTTCTAAAAAAGCTGACGCGACGAATAAGGGCCAGGTTTTTGCCGCGATTTTATTCGGAGGCCTGGGCAATAATCCTGAGCTTGTCCAACAGTGCGATAAATCACAGGTCATTAAGGCCGCAGTGGTCATTAAACCCAGCCTGGAGAATAAGAAAATAGCCGTGCGGGTAAGCTTCCAACGAATTGTTTGGAATATGGCCGGCCAGATCAACCGGGTAGAAACTATTAAAGACCCGTTAATGTACCAGAGATTCTATGATGCTTTATCTAAAGCCATATTCCTGGAGGCCCAGCAAATATGAAGAAATTCAGAAATAGTTACAGTATTCTTGTATCCCTGTTCCTGGCCATTACATTATCCGGATGTGCCACTCCTGCCGCGAATGCCCTGAGGGCCAATGAGAGCCAGGTAAAATTAAGGAGTATCCAGACGCGAGCCTTTGATACGACCGATAAGAAAAAAATGATGCAAACGGTAATCAGCACAATGCAGGACCTGGATTTTGTTATTGATAAGGCTGATTTTTTGCTTGGTTCGGTTACCGGTTCTAAATTCCTCGGCCAGGCAGTTGTTGCAATGAGCGTTACCGTCAGGCCGCGCGGAGAAAAGCAGCTGCTCGTCAGGGTAAATGCCCAATACGGCGTTAATTCCGTAGAGGATCCGGCGACTTACCAGGATTTTTTTACCGCTTTAGAGAAGTCCATATTTTTAACCGCGCAGCAGGTTGATTAGAAATATGGTTAAATAAATGCTTGAAGCATAAATGTTTAGATAGTATAATTTAAGTTTATGATGGAGCTACTTAAGCCGTATATACTTGCTTTTATCCCCATACTTGTGGCAGTGGATGTCATTGCCACTATTCCCGTATTTTTATCGCTGGTTGAAGGCCACGCCAAGAAACAGAGAGATAAAATTGTTGTGGATGCCGTAACGACCGCTACCGCCGTAGCCATTATCTTTATGTTTATCGGGAAATGGGTCTTTTCGCTCCTGGGCGTAACTGTCCCGGATTTCCAGATTGCCGGCGGAATCCTCCTCTTTGTGCTTTCCGCGCGCTTGCTTCTTCCCGGAGCTAAAAAAGATATTTTAACCCATGCCCGCGACCGCGACCTGGGCGTTTTTCCTTTAGGTACGCCTATTATTACCGGGCCGGCAGTTCTGACGGTTACCTTAATGATGATGAATAGTTTCGGTATCCTGCCTACACTGGTTTCACTGGTATTCAATATGCTGATTGTCTGGGTCTCTCTGGTTAAAGCCGACGTAATTATGAAACTTGTTGGCCCGAGCGGCACGCGGGCATTCTCTAAAATCATGTATATATTATTGGCCGCTATTGCCGTGATGATGGTCAGGCACGGCATAAGCGGAGCTTTCTTAAAATGATGCGCAAGGTTTTGACTTTTATTATGGCCGGGGGAAAAGGGGAGCGCCTTTTTCCTCTGACCAAAGACAGGACTAAGCCGGCGGTCCCTTTCGGAGGGATTTACCGGATCATTGATTTTACTTTGAGTAATTGTATTAATTCCGGCCTGCGCAGGATTTACATCCTCACTCAGTATAAATCCTCTTCGCTGCAGCGGCATATCCGCTTAGGCTGGAATTTCCTTCCTTCGGAACTGGCCCAATTTATTGAATTGCTGCCGGCGCAGCAGAGAGTGGGGGATTCCTGGTATTTAGGGACCGCCGACGCCATATTCCAGAACCTCTATACTTTGGAAATGGACAAACCGGATGAGGTCCTCATTCTGGCCGGAGACCATATCTACAGAATGAATTATTATAATATGATAGATTTTCATCGCGATAACGACGCTGACCTTACCGTCGGGGTAGTGGAAGTGGAAAAAGAAAAATCCACGTATTTTGGGGTGGTCGAGGCGGATCAGTCCAACCGGGTAGTCGGTTTTCAGGAGAAGCCCAAAGCACCCAAAATCATACCCGGCAAGCCGGATAAGATATATGCTTCCATGGGGATCTATGTTTTTAAGCATCCCATTATTGAAGAAGAGCTGCATGAAGATGCCAGAAAGATCGGCTCGGCCCATGATTTTGGCAAGGACATTATCCCGCAGATGCTAAAAAAGGGCCTTAAAGTCGTTGCTTATAACTTTAACAGTGAAACGAAAAATGGAGGCCAGTATTGGCGGGACATCGGGACAATCGATGCTTATTATGAGGCGAATATGGATCTCATCCAGGCCGCGCCGACTTTTAATATGTATGATAAGGATTGGCCGATTCGGACATTCCAGGAGCAATTTGCTCCGGCTAAGACCGTGCATTCGGGGGAAGAGGTCGCCGGCAGGATCGGGCTGGTCCTTGATTCCATAGTCTCCGGCGGTTGCGTCGTCTCCGGCGGCAAGGTGCAGCGGGCCATTCTTTCGCCAAATGTGCGGGTAAATAGTTTTTCCGAGGTCTATGATTCAATCCTGATGGAAGGGGTGAATGTCAGCCGCTACGCTAAAATCAAGCGGGCGATTATTGATAAAGACGTGAATATCCCGCAGGGTATGGTTATCGGTTATGACTTAGCCGCGGATAAGAAGAAATTTTTTGTCAGTGATTCGGGTATTGTCGTTGTCGCCAAGGGAACGGAAATCAAATGATCCGTAAAGCCAGGATAAAAGATATTAAGCCGATCCAGGAGTTAATCAATTCTTTTGCCCGCCAGGATCTTATGCTTAGCCGTTCGCTCAATGAGCTATACGAAAATATGCGGGATTTCTGGGTGGCGCAAGCAAACGGTAAAATTGTTGGATGCGCTGCTCTGCATATATCCTGGGATGATTTAGCCGAGATTAAGTCTGTCGCCGTAGCCAAAAAATATCACGGCCGGGGTGTGGGCAGGGAGTTAATCGAGGCCTGCCTGGAAGAAGCAGTTGATTTAGGGGCAAATAAGGTATTTGTATTGACTTATAAGCCCGAATATTTTAAAAAATTCGGGTTTAAACGCGTTAAGCATGAGAGCCTTCCGCATAAGATTTGGGCAGAATGCATTAACTGCTGCAAATTCCCCGATTGTCAGGAAGTTGCCCTGCTAAAATCCTTGTAAAATAATTTTTTTATGTTATAATTTCTGGAATTAAACAGGAGGAGAGATGGATTATTTGTTGACTGATGAACAGAAGATGATTAAGGAATTGGCGCATAAGATCGCCGAAGAGAAGGTGCGGCCGGTAGCGGCTAAATACGATATTAGCGAAGAATACCCCTGGGATGTGATCAAGGTTATTGCCGAGTCCGACCTCTTTGGCTTATTTATTCCCGAGGAGTACGGCGGAATGAGCGTGGGCATTACTAATCTTTGTTTAGCCACTGAAGAGCTCTCCCGGGCCTGCGGCGGTATCGCGGTTTGCTACGCGGCTTCGGCCTTAGGCACATTTCCGATTGTTTTATTCGGTAACGAAGAGCAGAAGAAAAAATACCTTCCGGATTTAGCCAGCGGAAAGAAAGTAGCTGCTTTTGCCATTACCGAACCGGAAGCCGGTAGCGATGCTTCAGCGATTAAGACTACGGCTAGAAAAGAAGGCGATTATTATATTTTAAACGGCCTGAAGCATTTTATTACTAACGGCGGTGATGCGGAAACCTATAGCGTAATCGCTATGACGAATAAGGATAAAGGGGCCCGCGGCGCTTCGGCCTTTATTGTTGAGAAAGGCACTCCCGGGTTTACCTTTGGTAAAAAAGAAGATAAATTTGGCATCCGGGCATCTTCTACCCGTGAGTTGATATTTACGGATTGTAAAATTCCGGCTAAGAATTTGCTGGCCAGAGAAGGAATGGGTTTTATCGTAACCATGAAAACTTTTGATATGTCTAGGCCGGGAGTTGCTGCCCAGGCATTAGGTATTGCGCAAGGCGCCTTGGAATTAGCCGTGAAATACGCCAAAGAGAGGCACCAGTTTGGAAAATCAATCTCCAGCTTTCAGGGTATCCAGTGGATGCTCGCGGATATGGCTACGGAAGTTGAGGCAGCCAGGGCCTTAGTCTATTCCTGCGCCCGGGCAATTGACGCCGGAGTAAAGGATGTATCCAAAGAATCCGCCATGGCCAAGATGTATGCCTCGGATGTAGCGATGAAGGTAAGCGTGGATGCCTTACAGGTTTTCGGCGGTTACGGGTATATGAAAGATTATCCGATTGAAAAATATGTGCGCGACGCCAAAATTACCCAGATTTACGAAGGGACTAACCAGGTGCAGCGCAATATTATCGGGCTGCAATTGATTAGAGAGATGGCTAAATAAAAGATGAATATTATTGTTTGCATAAAACAGGTCCCGGAGACAACCAGCGTTAGGATCAACCCGGAGACGAATACCTTAATCCGCGAAGGGGTAAAATCCATTATTAACCCTTTTGATATGTACGCGATTGAAGAGGGTGTGCGGCTTAAAGAGAGGTTTGGGGGCAAAGTCACCATTGTGACGATGGGCCCGCCGCAGGCGGATAGCGCTTTGCGCGAAGCAATTTCTATGGGCGCTGACGAAGGGATACTGGTTTGCGACCGCGCTTTTGCCGGAAGTGATACCTGGGCGACCAGTTATACCTTATCCGGGGCGATTAAAAAAATCGGTGCGTTTGACCTGGTCATTTGCGGCAAGCAGGCCTCTGACGGTGACACTGCGCAGGTGGGGCCGGGCATAGCCACGCATTTAAATATCCCGCAGGTAACTTATGTTAAAAAAATAGAAGAAACAACGGACAAGCTAGAGAGCAGTGGTTCGGCTTCCGATAGCCGAAGCCATAAATCAATGCGTTTAGAAAGGATGCTGGAAGAGGGTTATGAAATTATTGAAACGCCCTTGCCGGCGCTGCTTACCGTGGTCAAGGAGATCAATGAACCGCGGATCCCGTCTTTAAAAGGGATGCTGCGCGCCAAGAGCGCTAAGATCATTCTCTGGGGCCAGAAAGATCTGGATTTAGACCCTCAGCATATCGGTCTCTGCGGCTCGCCGACGCAGGTAGTCAAGATTTTTACTCCTGCGCAGCGCGTGGGCGGCCAGATAATTAAGGGCGAAGTGCCGGAGATCGCCAGCCGGATAGTAGAATTATTAAGAAGCGAGGTAAACTAGTGTCTATTCAGGTTAGTGTTGAGAAGTGCACGGGTTGCACGTTGTGCGTTAAGGCCTGCCCTTTTGACGCTATCCGTATTATTGAAAAGAAGGCTGTTATTGACCTGAACAAGTGCACTCTTTGCGGCGCCTGCAAGGATGCCTGTAAATTCAAAGCTATCTTACTGGTAAAAACTCCAGCCAAGTGCGCGCTTCCTGATATCAAGGATTATAAGGGTATCTGGGTGTTTATTGAGCAGAAGAACGGGAAGGTGCAATCTGTCTCGTATGAGCTTTTAGGCAAAGCCCGGGAATTAGCCGGAAAATTAAATTGCCAGGTCAGCGGCGTATTAATCGGGAATAAGTTGGACGACCAGCTGGATGAGCTTATTTTCTGCGGGGCAGATAACATTTATCTAGTAGAAGCGCCGGAATTGACAAATTTTCAGGATGAACCGTATACAAATATACTGGTAGAGCTGATAAAAAAATATAAGCCGGAAATTCTTTTATGCGGGGCTACGAATATCGGCCGTTCGTTGATTTCGCGCGTAGCAATTAATATTAAAGCCGGCCTGACCGCGGATTGCACCGGCCTGGATATTGACCCGGATAAAAAGATCTTATTACAGACCCGGCCGGCCTTCGGCGGCAATATTATGGCGACAATTATTTCGCCGAACTACCGCCCGCAAATGGCGACAGTAAGGCATAAAGTATTTCAGCCTCTGCCGGCGGATAAAAAACGCAAGGGCAAGATTATTAGAGAAAGCTTGGAGAGCGCACTTTATTCTTCGCGCACAAAATTATTGGATATTGTGGATGAAGTTGAAACACTGGTGAATCTGTCCGAAGCAGATATCATTGTTTCCGGCGGCCGCGGAATGGGGGGGCCGGAGAATTTCAAAATATTAGAAGAGCTGGCCCATGTTTTAAATTCGGCAGTGGGCGCCTCGCGCGCGGCAGTAGATAGCGGCTGGATCCCTTATTCGCATCAGGTCGGACAGACCGGCCGTACCGTGGCTCCGAAAATTTATATCGCCTGCGGTATCTCCGGACAGATCCAGCACCTGGTGGGCATGCAGTCTTCTAAAATCATTATAGCGATCAATAAAGACCCTGAAGCCCCCATATTTAAAGTCGCTACCTACGGAATAGTCGGAGACCTTTTTCAGGTTGTCCCTGCCTTAACCCAGAAGTTCAAGGAAGTCCTGCGTAAATAATCTTTTCTTTTCTCATCTTTTAACCTCATAATGTCTATTTATGTGCTTATATGTCAAAGAATGTAAAGATTTTCCTTGACAAATTTTATTTTTTTATTTATAATGCACCCATGATTAACAGCGGTTTGATGACCATTGAAGATTTAGCAGATTACCTGAAGGTTACCCGGCGCACTATCTACGACTGGCTCAAGCATAATAAGATACCGGCACTTAAGCTTGTCGGCCAGTGGCGCTTTAAAAAAGATAAGATTGATGCCTGGCTAGAAAACCAATCTCAACCTCATTAAAGCCTTACCTGCTCAGGCAGGCAGGGAGCGGATAGGAGAAAACTTATGTATTTTAAAAAACTCGAGTTAGTAGGTTTTAAATCATTCTGTAATAAGACTACCTTGCATTTTGAGCCCGGGATTACCGCGGTTGTGGGCCCGAACGGCTGCGGCAAGTCCAATATTTTTGACTCTATCCGCTGGGTCCTCGGGGAACAGTCAGCCAAGTCCTTGCGCGGTTCTGAAATGCTGGACGTTATCTTCAACGGCACGGATACCAAAGAGCCATTAGGCCTGGCTGAAGTAACTTTAACTTTTGATAATCAGGCGCGTTTTTTTAATTTTGATAATGACGAAGTGGCGATCACCCGCCGGCTATTCCGTTCAGGAGAAAGCGAATATCTTTTAAATAAAAACCAGGTGCGCTTGAAGGATATCCTGGATTTGCTTTTAGGCACGGGTGTGGGCGCAGAGAGTTACTCTATAATTGCGCAAGGAAAGATTGATTTAGTTTTGAGTTCCAGGCCCGAAGACAGAAGGCTGGTTTTTGATGAGGCCTCCGGGATCACCAAATACAAGGCCCAAAAAAGAGAGACAACGCGTAAATTGGACGAAACCGAACAGAACCTGCTGCGCGTTAACGATATCGTTACCGAGGTAAAACGCCAGATCGCTAGCCTTGAGCGCCAGGCCAATAAAGCGCGTAAATACCGCGAGGCCTTTGAAGAACTTAAAGGTAAAGAAATTAATCAAGCGGTTTTATCCAAGAAAGAACTTTTGGGCCAGAAGGATAAAATTATAAACAAATTAAAAGAATTGCAATTAGCCGAAGAAGGACTGCTTAAAGTTATTCATGAGCAGGAGGCTAAGATCGCCAGCCGCTCCAGCGAGTTAAAGGCTCTGGAAGACAGCAGGATGTCCCTCAAGAATGAACTTATGGCCAGGGAGAACCAGGTAGTGCGGAATAATGAGCATATAAATTTTAACAAGGAAAAAATAAAGGAATTGGGTTCAGCCAATATATACCTGGAGAAGCAGGCTGAAGAAGTTAAGGCTAAACTTGGCGTGGACGAAGAGAAGTTGAATAAAGTTAAGGAAGAATACCGCGGCTTAAAGAGCGTTATCGAATCTAAATCCCAGGTTTTAGCCGAGAAGGAAGAACAGATCAATTTACTTTCCTTGAATATCAAGAATGCTTTAAGCAAGATCGTTAATCTTAAGAAAGAGATCATGGACCTGGTCGTTAAAATATCGGCTGCCCGGAACCAGATTTCCGAGTTCACTTCCCAGGAACAGGTTTACCTTGCGCGCAAAAAGAGGCTGGAGATTGATAAGGCTAAAGTTTACGAAGAAAAAGCCATAGCTGAAGAGAGCTTAAACAAGATCACTCAGGAAGCGGATGCAGTAAAGATAGCGGTGGAGGAGCTACTCCAAAAAATTAACGGCGTAAAAGCAGAACTGGAAAAGGAAAAGCTTTCTTTGGGCGATATGAATAAGGCGATCGAGAACCTGGAGAGGGAGAGGTTGACCCTGGGGTCGCATAAAGAATTTTTAGAGAAACTTAAGGCGAAATACCTGGATATAAGCGAAACAATGAACGCGGTCGTCTACCTGGATAAACTTCCGACGGAAAAAACCAGCGGCCTGGTGATCAAGGTAAGCGATTTCAGCAGTTTAAGCGATGAGGATAAGGCTTACCTGCCGGCTAATTTTAAACTTACCGGCGAGGCCAAGCCCATTGAATTAGATACCCAAAAAATTGACGAGAAGATCGCCAGGATCGAAGAAGAGCTGGCTAGCTTGAAAAATACAAAACAGACTAAAGAAGCGGGTATCGAGGAATTGAATAAAGCTACCCTTGTTTTGCAGGAGGAGTTACGCAGCCAGGAGATTTGTTTAGCGAATAAAGAAACTTCGCGCCTGGCTACCTTAGAGCAGTTTAATAAGATAAAAGAAGAAGAAGATATTATTGTCCTTGAGCTTACCGATACCCAGAAAGAACTGACTGTGCTGGAGTCCAATATCCAGGCAGCTAAAGATACTTTAACCGGGTTGAATAATGGACAGCGCCTTGCCGAAGACACTATTCTCAGGGAAGAAGAAGGGGTTACTACGAATAGCAAGTTAAGGGAAGAATTGTTAGTGGCCATTACCCAGGTCAAGACAGAGCTGGAATCTTTAAATAAGCGTAGCGTATCGGATCAAGCTACGCTGGGCCTGCTGGAGGATACCTATAACCGCGATAAGGCAAACCTGGAAAATACCGTAAAGCAGATGGAAGAAGCAAGCCAGAAGATGCAGTTACTGGAGGGCGAAATTAAAGACTGTGAGTTAAAAGTCGCCGAGTCAGCTAAGTTTATTGAAAACAAAGCAAGCCTACTGAAAGAAGCGGAAGCGGATTACGCGCGGGTTTCTGACGGTTCCAGCGATATAACGGCTAAAATTGAAGCGGACAGGCAGAAACTGGATGAGCTTAAAAACAAGCTTTATGAATTGCAGATGCAGGATAAAGATAATGATTATAAGTATGCGACTATAAAAGAGAGGATCCTCCAGGCCTACAAAACGGATTTGGAAACGGTTGAAGTTATCCCGGAAGGCATTGCTGCCGATATGCTGGCCCGGGAAATCACTGAATTAAAGCGCAGGCTGGATTCCTACGGGACGGTGAACCTGGTAGCGATTGAAGAATATGACGAGTTGAAAAAACGTTATGACTTTCTGGTCCAGCAGCAGACCGACCTGGTCACGGCCAAAGAATCCCTGCATCAGGCGATCCTGAAGATCAACCGCACAACCAAGCAGATGTTTTTGGAGACATTTGAGAAGGTGCGCGGAGAGTTTCGTAATTATTTCCGCTTGCTTTTTAACGGAGGCGACGCGCAGGTTTATTTGCTTGATGAGCAGGACCCGCTAGAGTCTGGCATTGAGATCATCTGCCGGCCTCCGGGTAAAAAACTGCAAAATGTACTTTTACTATCGGGCGGAGAAAAATCCATGTCGGCGATCGCGTTGATCTTCGCCATATTTAAAGTCAAGCCTTCGCCATTCTGTATTTTGGACGAGATAGACGCGGCGCTGGATGAAGCCAATGTGGACCGTTTCTCCAGGGTTTTGCAGGAATTTGCCAAAGGTTCGCAGTTCATCGTGATTACCCATAATAAGAAGACCATTGTGAATGCCAATGTCATGTACGGAATTACTATGGAGCATTCCGGGATATCCAAGATTGTTTCGGTTAAGTTTGCGCATGATAAGAAGGATGAAGCGGCCGAGGCAGTAGCTAATCCGGCTTAACAGCAGGTAGAGTTGCGGCCTTTATGTTTGGCTTGGTATAAATTTTTATCGGAAGCGGAAATGAGCTCGGCGGGCAATAAACCGTCTTCGGGAAAAGAAGATACCCCGATGCTGACGGTAAGTTTCTTGGTGGGAAAAATATCTTCGTGGGTAAAGTCATGTTTTTCAATATCCATCCTTAAGCGTTCAGCAATCAAGAACGCTTCTTTTTTATCGGTTTGGGGCAGGACCATCGCGAATTCCTCACCGCCATAACGGCAGACAAAATCCATCTTACGCGATTGATTCCTAAGCAAGACGGCTAAGTTCCTTAAAATTTTATCTCCTGCCTGGTGGCCCAGATGGTCGTTATAAACTTTGAAATAATCTATATCCAGCATAATCAGGCTTAAGGGCGATTTTATGGCCCGGGTCTTCTCCAGCTCCGAGAGCAGAAGGTATTGGAAATAGCCGTGGTTCCAAAGTTCAGTCAGGGAATCAAGGTTGGCCTGCATAACGGTTTTTTCATAAAGCTGCGAATTTTCAATGGCCAGCCCTGCCTGGTTAGCGAGCATGGCCAGCACGTGCAGGTCATCTTTACTGATCGGCTCGCGAGTAATGAAATTATCCGCGGCGATTATTCCGTTAATCTTGTCTTTAGCTTTCAGGGGCATTAAGACCAGTTCTTCGCTTTTTAACATTTGCAGGAGCGGGGTATGGCGGTAATTCACGATTGTTTCTTTAGTAAGGTGCAGCGGCATTCCTTCCTGCGCTACCAGGCTCAACAGGTTTTCGTTTTTATCGCCTAGCGCGACCTTCAGGCTGCGGATCTGCTTGTTAAAACCGGATTCAGATCCGTTATCGGTATTAGCTGAAAATTTATAGGCGTTGATTAAGTCATCCAGGTCCATTTTTTCGCCTTCTATCTGGCTCCAGATACGGTTAGCTTCTTCTCCGGAGTGCGGGCCGATAGCCATTTTGCCTTCAATTAAGCTGTTTTTATCGTTAATCAGGAAAAGAATGGCCCGGTTAAAACCCAGGCCGATATGCGCAGTTACTCCGGTAAGAATGATATAAAGGATTTCATCCAGTTTTAAGGTGGTGCGCATAGCATTGGAGATCTCGTAGAGTATCCCCAATTCGGTTTTGGCGCGCTCAAGTTCCTGTTTTAATTTAATAATCTCTTCCATAAGAGACAAATGTAACATATTTTAACCTGGCTGTCAACCTCGCTTCTCTAAGGAGTACAACTAGAGTACCAGTCTCCCCCCAGGGCTATGCAGGTGCAATAGCTGCATCCATTTGAACGTTTATAGGCGCATACGGTCCAGCTGGGTGCACAGGGCGCAGTCCCTGATTGGCCCATAGCATAGTACCAGGTAGCGTCGCCAGGGTAGGCCTGGCTGGTAATAGTGTCTCCATCAACAATTACGGTAATGGGAAAATCGCTGGTATAAACGCCATAAACCGCATAAAAGGCCAACTGCGCCCGTCTTATGGCGTCCAGGTTGCTCAGCGCATGTGCTTTTTGAGCTTTAGCTACATTGGAAAAGTAACGGGGTATAGCGACAAGTGCGAGGATACCGATAATTACTACAACAATAATCAGCTCAATAAGGGTAAAAGCGTGTTTTTTTTCTTGATAGAATATTTTCAAGGGTTAGAGGCATTGTTTATTCTTTGCGCTAATAGTTTATTCTTACGCCAGGTTTTGTCAAGTAATTTTGCTTGGGGAGGCGCTGCTTGCCCGGGTTAAGTTAGATTTTCCGGTTTGTGACGTCAATTAAGGCCGAAAGGAGGTATTATTTGTTTGACAGTGAGGCAGGGGCAGGATATAATATTAATCTAAAAACTATAAAAATCGGAGGTAGTTATGGTTACCAGAGATAAAAAGGAAGAAGCGCAGAACATTACTGACCGCAGCAAGGCCTTAGAGCTGGCTTTAGCTCAAATTGAGAAGCAATTTGGCAAAGGTTCAATCATGAAGCTCGGGGCGCACACTAAAGCGAATGTAGAAATAATACCTACAGGCGCGCTTACTTTAGATGTGGCCTTAGGAGTTGGCGGCCTGCCTCGCGGCAGGGTAGTTGAGATATTCGGGCCGGAGGCCTCCGGAAAAACTACTTTGACTCTAACCGCCATAAGAGAAAACCAGAAAAAAGGCGGGGTTGCCGCGTTTATTGACGCGGAGCACGCTTTTGATTCTGCTTATGCCAAGTTAATCGGGGTAAACCTGGATGACCTTTTAATTTCCCAGCCGGATACCGGAGAGCAGGCGTTGGAGATAGCTGAAACTCTAGTGCGTTCAAATGCCGTGGATTTAGTAGTTATAGATTCAGTTGCCGCGCTCACTCCGCGCGCTGAAATCGAAGGCGAGATGGGAGATTCGCATATGGGGCTTCAGGCGCGCCTGATGTCGCAGGCCTTGCGTAAATTAACCAGCGCCATTAGTAAGTCGCGCACGACCGTAATTTTTATCAATCAGCTGCGGGAAAAAATCGGCGTAATGTTCGGTTCGCCGGAAACTACTCCCGGAGGACGGGCGCTGAAATTTTACTCCTCGGTAAGACTGGATGTGCGCAGGATCGCTTATTTAAAAGAAGGGGACAGGGTTATTGGTAATCATGTCCGGGTAAGGGTGGTAAAGAATAAAATCGCCCCTCCTTTTCGTGAGGCGGAGTTCGATATTCTGCATAATGAGGGGATTGCTAAGACCGCAGCGGTAATTGACGCCGGCGTGAATATGGAAGTAATCACTAAATCCGGGACCTGGCTTTCGTTTAATAATGAGAAGCTTGGCCAGGGAAGAGACGCGGCAATCAAAGGGCTAAAAGAGAATCCTAAGCTGCAAGAGCAAATAGAAAAAGAAGTCAGGAAAAAACTTAGCGTTGAATAAACGGACAGAATTTTTTGACAAGGCCAGGGATTACGCGTTTTTCTTGCTTAAATTCAGGTTGCGCAGCGAAAATGAGCTTGCCGGCCGCCTAAAGCTTAAGAAAATCCCCGCAGAGACGATAAAAGAAGTAATTTCTTTCCTGAAAGAGAAGAGATTTATTGACGATGATCTTTTCGCTAAAGCCTGGATCAACTCACGTTTAAAAAGGCCTTTAGGTTTAAGAAGGATTAAGCAGGAGCTGCGGCAAAAAGGCGTGGATAAGGAAATAATCGCAGCGCAAACCGCTAAGATAAAAGATTATTCAGAGATTGAGACAGTTTTGGATTTGGCCAAAGCGAGATTAAGCAGGCTAAAAGGTATTGATCGGGTCAGCGCTAAGCGGCGCCTTTATGCGTTCCTATTGCGCCGCGGTTTCTCTCCCGAGATCGTCATGGATACATTAAATCAACTATGCGCCCAGCATACCTAAGGGGATGGGGCGCTTTCTAGAAAAGGAAGTGTTGTGTGCAGGCAGATTTTTTAAGAGAAAAATTCCTCGCGTTTTTTAAATCCAAAAAACACAAGATCGCAGAAAGCGATTCTTTGGTGCCTAAGGATGACCCCACGGTTTTATTTACTCCGGCAGGGATGAACCAGTTTAAAAAAGAATTCCTGGGGTTTGATTCCGGGTTTAAGCGCGCGGCTACGAGCCAGCGCTGCCTGCGCACTGATGACCTGGATAAGGTCGGCAAGACTTCGAGCCACCACACTTTTTTTGAAATGTTGGGGAATTTCTCCTTTGGCGATTATTTTAAGGATGAGGCGATTAGTTGGGCCTGGGAGTTCCTGACTAAAGAATTAAAGATCAGCGAGGATAAGCTTTGGGTTTCGGTTTATCAGGATGACGATGAGGCTTATAAGATCTGGAAAGATAAAATAAGAATACCGGTTAAGAAAATTATTAAGTTAGGGGATAAGGATAATTTTTGGCCAGCGGAAGCAAAAAGCAAGGGCCCGAACGGTCCTTGCGGCCCCTGTTCTGAAATATTCTATGATTTTGGCGTAAATATCGGTTGCGGCAAGCCGGATTGCACGCCTGCCTGTGATTGCGGAAGGTTTGTGGAAATTTGGAATCTGGTTTTTACCCAATTTAACCGTAAGGAAGACGGTTCTTTAACGCCCCTGCCCAATAAGAATATTGACACGGGAATGGGCCTGGAGAGGTTAGCCTCGGTAATGGAGGGCAAGCAAAGTAATTTTGAGACGGACCTGTTTGAGCCGATAGTCAAAGAAGTTTGTAATGCTGTTCCGCGTAGTCCGAATTTAAAAATAGTTTATGCCATAGCTGACCATATCCGGGCAGTGGTTTTTTGTATCTATGATGGGGTTCTGCCTTCTAATGAAGGAAGAGGGTATATAGTAAGAAAAATAATACGTAAGGCCAGCATGCATTTAATGAGCTTGGGGATTAAGGGTCATTTTCTTGATCGCTTGGTGCCGATAGTGGCTGAAATAATGCGTAAGCCTTATCCGGAATTAATGAATCAACGGGAGGAAATCGCTCAGATAATCCTAGCTGAAGAAAAAAACTTTATTCAAGGGCTTGGTTCTAGTGAGGAATTATTCAAAAGTAAGTTTACTAAATTTATAGATAAGCCAAATGCTGAAACTGTAGGTAATATGGCTTTTTTGTTACACGATACTTATGGAATTCCTTTTGAGTTGACTTGCCAGTGGTTGGAAAAACATAAGGTAAGTTTTTCGAAGAAGGCGTTTGAGCAAGCCATGGAAGAGCAAAGGGCGCGTTCAAAGTCAAACAGCGCGATGAAGGGGGATGTGTTTGGCGCTAAGGGCCTGGATATAAAGCTTAAAGAAAGTAAGTTTGTCGGTTATCAGGATAATTCGGTAAAGGCTGAAATCCTGGCTATATTAAAAGACGGTGAAATTATTCTGGACCAGACGCCATTTTACGCGGAATCCGGAGGCCAGGTGGGAGACACCGGAAAATTGGTAAGCGGAAAAAATGTTTTTGAAGTTTCAGATACGCAGAAAATTGACAATGTTATTTTACATATCGGTAAGGTTATTTCCGGCAGCTTTAAAAAAGGCGATAAAGTAATTGCCGAGATAGATAGCGAGCGCAGGTTGAATATTGCCCGTAACCACACTGCTACGCACATCTTACAGGCAGCTTTAAGAAAAGTTTTGGGAACACATGTCCAGCAGCAAGGCTCATTGGTCGCCGAAGATAAATTCCGTTTTGATTTTACGCATTTTAAGGGTTTATCTAAAGAAGAAATTGCCCGGGTTGAAGAAGTAGCTAACGAATATATTTATAAGCACCAGTCAGTAAGCTGTAAGGAGATGCCCTTAAAAGAGGCTAAGAAAGAAGGAGCGCTGGCATTCTTTGAGGAAAAATACGGCGAGTGCGTGCGCGTAGTGAGTATTGGAGATATCTCCAAAGAGCTCTGTGGAGGAACACATCTGGATAATATCAGCGGGATCGGCCGGATAAAAATAATCAGCGAGGGTTCGGTAGCCAGCGGTATAAGAAGGATCGAAGGAACCACTGCCGGTTTTGCCGAGCAGTTTATCCGGGAAGAAGAACAGAAAGCTATTGAAGAGGCTAAGAGAATAGAGCAAATAAAGGAGCAGAAAAAGCAGGAAAAAAGACGCAGTTTAGAAGTAAATAACAGCTTGAAAGACGCTGTCCCGAGATTAATAAATAAAGGGATAAAAATAAATGGCGTAAACCTGGTATCTTCGCTGGAGGCGGATTTAGAGATGAACGCCTTGCGTCTTCTGGCGGATAAGGTAAAATTGGAGTTAAAGCAGGGAGTGATCGCTTTAGGCTCGCAGGATAACGCGCAAAAAAAAGCTTACCTGGTTATCGCGGTTACTCAGGATCTATTAGCTAAAGGCTTAGACGCGGGCGAATTGATCCGTCAGGTCGCTCCGCTTATCGGAGGCTCAGGAGGAGGAAGGCCGGATTTTGCGCAGGCAGGTGGGTCAAAGCCTGAAAACCTGGAAGCAGCCCTGGAGGAATTAAGAAAGGTCATTAACCCATGAAGATAATCCGTTACGGCAGTAAGCAGTTAGAGAAGATCTACAACCGTGGAGCATTCAAGAAGACCAGGATTGAAGAAAAGGTAAAAAAGATTATCGATGATGTGCGTTTATTCGGCGATGATGCTTTATTGAAATATACCCGGAAGTTTGACGGCGTTAAATTAATATCCAGGCAGCTCAAGGTTTCGGAAATCGAGATTAGCGGAGCCTACCAGAATATCAGCCCGAATTTTGTAGCCAGCCTTAAGACCGTAATTGAAAATGTGAACCGTTTTTACCGCAAGGCCCTGAAAAAGTCGTGGCGAATGAAGGATAGTGATGGCGTGGTGCTGGGAGAAAACTATACACCTTTAGAACGCGTGGGAATTTATATCCCCGCCGGAACCGCGCCTTTGGTCTCCACGGTTTATATGAGCGTGCTTCCGGCAAAGATAGCCGGGGTTAAAAAGATCGCCCTGATCAGCCCACCGGACAAAGATGGCCGTATCAATCCGCACATATTGGTAATGGCGGATTTATTAAAGGTGGATGAGGTGTACCGCGTGGGAGGTGCTCAGGGAATAGCCGCCCTGGCTTACGGGACAAAAACCATCCCCGCGGTTGATAAGATCGTCGGCCCGGGGAATATTTATGTGAGTGAAGCAAAAAGGCAGGTCTTTGGCCAGGTGGATATTGATATGATTGCCGGGCCTACGGAGCTGGTAGTTATTGCTAACCGTTTTAGCGACCCGAAGTTTATCATCGCGGATTTAGCCGCCCAGAAAGAGCACGCTAAGGGCCTGGCGGTGTTAATTACCAATTCCAAAGCCCTGGCCCAACAGGTAAAGTCTCAAAGCGGTGATCAGGAGGGTTCCATTATTCTGACCAAAAATTTAGAGCAGGCAGTTGAAGCCAGTAATAGGATTGCGCCGGAGCACCTTGAAATTTTGGTGCAGAACCCTAAGCGGCTGCTTAAAGGGATAAAAAATGCCGGAGCAATATTTTTAGGGCCATATAGCCCGACGGCGGTCGGAGATTATGTTGCCGGGCCAAGCCATGTTTTACCCACAGCCGGTACGGCCAGATTTTTTTCAGGCTTATCGGTTTGTGATTTTACAAAAAGCAGCCACATCATCAGTTATTCTAAAAAAGCCCTGGAAAAAATGCGCGAGCCCTTGGAAAAGATCGCCGGGATCGAAGGATTGACTAAGCATGTGGATTCGGTAAAGGCGAGGTTCCTCTAGTAGAGAGTAGATAGCAGGTAGTATATAGTATGTAGGGAAAACGTAGGAGAAAGAATGGCTCAGAGAACAGCGGAAAAGACACGCAAGACAAGCGAAACAGAGATATTTATTAAACTGAATATCGATGGCTCAGGAGTTTCAAATATCAATTCCGGAATTGGTTTCTTGGATCATATGCTGGAATTATTCGCTTTCTGGGGACATTTTGATCTGGAAATTACAACTAATAGAGCTGACTTAAAAGTAGATATTCACCACACTAACGAAGACTTAGGGATTGTATTGGGCCAGGTTTTTAAGGAGGGGTTAGGAGATAAGACGGGTATTAACCGTCTTGGTTCTATGTCCGTACCGATGGAAGATGTGACTGCTAATGTTGCTGTTGATATTAGCGGCAGGGGTTCGTTTAAGCTGGATTTATTGGGTAAGGCAGTGGCCTATCCTTTGGCTCAGGGCGAAGAGAAATATAAAATGGAGTACGCAGAGCATTTTTTTGAGGCTTTTGCCAAACAATTAGGGATGAATCTGAACGTCAAAATAGATAATCCTAATCCGGATTTACATGCTTCCTTAGAGCCTGTTTTTAAGGCCTTAGGCAAGGCTTTGGATATAGCTACGCAAATAGACCCGCGGAGAAAGGGAATTCCTTCTACCAAAGGGGTTATTGATTAATGAGGAGTCAGGGACGGTTCTCAACTCAATCTTAAAGTGTCCCCCCTAAAGGGACGCTTTAGCTTTGGCTTGAGAACCGTCCCTATCAAAAGATGATTGCCATAATTGATTACGGTATGGGTAATATTCATAGCGTGAAAAAGGCGCTGGAGCTTTACGGCGCTAAAATAAAAGTAAGTAATAATCCCCAGGAAATCTCTTCTTGTGAGAAGTTAGTCTTACCGGGAGTAGGCGCGTTTGGAGATGCTATGCAGGAATTAGAAAAGCAGGGTTTAGTTACTCTGATCAAAGGGGAAATAAAAAATAAAAAACCATTCCTGGGGATCTGTCTGGGGATGCAGCTTTTACTGGAAAAAAGCGAAGAAGCTCCGGGATGCAAAGGCCTGGGGGTCATTAAGGGTGAAGTGAAGAAGTTCCCTGTTTCGGATTTAAAGGTTCCGCATATGGGCTGGAACCAGTTAGTCAAGACTAAGCAGGAATGCAAGTTGTTAAAGGATATCCCGGATGGTGCTTATGTTTATTTTTGCCATTCCTATTATCCGCAGCCCAAGGACGGCCAGAGAGTTGCCGCCTCTACCGGCTACGGGATGGATTTTACTTCAATACTCTGGCAGGATAATGTTTATGGCGTGCAATTCCACCCTGAAAAAAGCCAGGGCGTGGGCCTCAAGATGTTAGAAAATTTTGTTAATCTATGTTAATCATTCCAGCTATTGATCTGCAGGACGGGTGCGTAGTAAGGTTTGTGCAGGGCAGGTCGAATAAGAAAATTTATTCCCGGGACCCGCTCAAAACTGCCAAGCACTGGGTAAAACAGGGCGCGCAATTCCTGCATCTGGTGGATTTAGACGGCGCATTTACCGGGATACCGAAGAACCTGGAGGTAGTTAAAGAGATCGCTAAACAGATAAAGGTCCCGCTGGAACTCGGCGGCGGCTTAAGAAAACTGGAGACTGTCAACGCTGTGCTTGGCGCCGGAATAGCCAGAGTTGTTTTAGGCACTAAGGCTGTTGAAGATAAAGATTTTTTGAAAAAGGCCCTGGCAAAATTTAAAGATAAGATTATTGTGGGAGTTGATGCTCAAGACGGCAAGGTGATGGTCCGGGGCTGGAAAACCGGGCACAATAATACGGATGCCGCGGATTATAGCCTTTACCTGAAAAAAATCGGGTTTAAAGAGTTGATTTATACGGATACTTTAAAAGACGGGACATTAACCGGGCCGAACATTAAAGAGATCAAGAGATTACTAAAATTGACCGGATTAAAAATTATTGCCTCAGGAGGTATCTCCAGCTTGGAGGATTTACATAAACTAAAAGCTCTGGAAAGAGATGGAGTAAGCGGGATAATCGTGGGCAAGGCTTTATATGAGGGGGAATTTACTTTGCCGCAAGCTTTGAAATTTTCTTAATCAAAGAAAGGGAGGTCATATGTTTAGAAAAGTTTTCGTTCTAGCTCTGTTGGTAGTATTCGCGGTGACTTTAACCGGATGCGCCTCCAGGGGCACGGTTAAACAGAAGGACCGGGAGATCCAGGGATTAAGGAACCAGGTTTCGGTTTTAGAAGCTCAAATTCAGGATAGGGATCAGGAGATTAACGGTTTAAAGGATGCTTTAAGCTTTAAGCAGGTAGAACAGGTAAAATTTGAAGCAAAGCAGCCTTCGACTAAGGATATTCAGTCTGCTTTAGCCAAAGCCGGCTTTGATCCCGGAAAGATTGATGGCCGCCTGGGCAAAAAGACGCGCCAGGCGCTTAAGGCATTCCAGAAAGCGCATAATTTAAAAATTAACGGCAGGGCGGACAGAAAAACCTGGGCTCTATTAAGCGAGTATCTGTCTTTGAAAGCTAAATAATATTTATGCTTACTAAACGCATTATTCCCTGCCTGGATATTAAGGACGGCAGGGTGGTTAAGGGTGTAAAATTCTTGGGGCTTAAGGACGCGGGCGACCCGGTCAGCGTAGCCAAGCTCTATGACGCGCAAGCTGCGGATGAGCTGGTTTTTCTGGATATTACGGCCAGTATTGAGAAACGTAAAACCCTACTGGAGCTGGTCGAGAGGATAGCCCAGAATATATTTATGCCTTTTACCGTCGGCGGAGGGATAGCTGATTTAACCGATATAAGGAATCTTTTAAATGCTGGCGCCGAAAAAGTCTCTGTAAATACCCAGGCGGTAAAATTTCCGGAATTGATTCAAGACGCCTCCAGAAAATTCGGCAGCCAGTGCATTGTTTTAGCCATCGATGCTAAAAAAACGTCAAAGACCTGGGAAGTTTTTATTAACGGGGGCAGGACGCCGACAGGTTTAGATGCTCTTGCCTGGGCGCAAAAAGGCGCTCAAGCCGGCGCAGGCGAGATCCTTTTGACGAGCATGGATTACGACGGCACCAAAGACGGCTATGACCTGGATTTAACCGAGGCGATCTGCAAAGCCGTGAATATTCCGGTTATCGCTTCCGGCGGAGCGGGAAAGTTAGAGCATTTTTATGATTGTTTTTCTCAAACAGGCTGCCAGGCGGCTCTGGCCGCCTCGCTTTTTCATTACGGCGAGTGTACCGTAAAACAGGTGAAGGGTTATTTAAGGGAGAAGGGGATACCGGTCAGATTATGAGCGAGAAAATAAAAGTAAGTTTAAATGATTTTAAATTTGACAAAAATGGTTTGCTTCCGGCGATCATTCAGGATTACCTAAATGGCGAAGTGTTGATGCTGGGATATATGAATAAGGAAGCTTTGCGCCGGACCATAAAAGGTCCCAAGGTTTGTTTTTGGTCGCGTTCGCGTAAGGAATATTGGGTTAAGGGATTAACCAGCGGCCATTTTCAATTTGTCAAATCCATTGCCTATGATTGCGATATGGACGCGCTCTTGCTGAAAGTGCGCCAGGTGGGCGTAGCCTGCCACACCGGCAAAAGGAGCTGTTTTTTCAGAAAGATAAAATGATCCATCCTCCGTTAAAAGAATTTATAAAGTTGACCCGGAAAGGCAATGTCATCCCGGTTTATCAGGAAATCAATGCTGACCTGGAAACTCCGGTTTCTGCCTTTCTTAAAGTAGCTCAAGGCGACTACGCTTTTCTGCTGGAGTCCGTAGAAGGGCAGGAGAAGATCGCCCGTTTCTCTTTTTTAGGATCTTCTCCCAGCCTGGTATTTAAAGCCAAGGGCCGCAGCATTGAAATCAGCGAACCAGCCAAAAAAGGCGTTAAGAAGTTTACAGCCAAGGCCAATCCTATTGCTGAAGTAAAGAAAATAATGCGGGATTTTAAGGCAGTGGCAGTTAAGGGCCTGCCGCGTTTCTGCGGAGGGCTGGTTGGCTTTATCGGTTATGACACGGTGAGGTTTTTTGAAGGGCTGCCGGATAAAAACCCCGACAATTTAAAAACTCCGGATGCCCTCCTTATGCTGGCGGATACATTGCTGGTTTTTGACCACGTGAACCACAATATAAAAATTGTCAGCAATGTAATTTTACCTCAAGGAAAACTCGCCGCGCCTAAAGCGAAGGCTCTTTATAACCGAGCCGTTAAGAGGATAGAGGAAATTCAGGCCGCTTTTAGCCGTCAGCTTAATGAAAACGAAATCCCCGGGCCAGCGCCAAAGATTAAATTCAGTTCCAATTTCAAAAAAAGCGAATTTGAAAACGTGGTCAGGCAAGCGAAGAGGTATATTAAAAAAGGGGATATTATTCAGGTTGTTCCTTCCCAGCGTTTTAAGGTGGCTACCGCTAAAGACCCGTTTCTGGTCTACCGAAAGCTGCGTAGCCTGAATCCTTCTCCTTATATGTATTTCCTGCGCTTAAAAGATATGCACCTGGTGGGAGCATCTCCTGAAATGCTGGTGCGTTGTGAAGACGGCCTGATTCAGACCCGGCCGATTGCCGGGACCCGGCCCCGCGGAAAGAATGCAGAAGAGGATACTAGGCTGGCGCGGGAATTAATCAACGATGAGAAGGAGCGGGCCGAACATCTGATGCTGGTTGATTTGGGCAGGAATGATTTAGGCAGGGTAAGCGCGACCGGCACAGTGGAAGTAAGTGAGTTTATGGGCATAGAAAAATATTCGCATGTTATGCACCTGGTGAGCGAAGTAAAAGGAAAGCTTGACAATAAACGTTATGATATTTAT
>Ga0265297_10003882_pt1 | contig 25745 bp, 41 predicted proteins | sample Munlanlwell13791_FD_192502 | JGI IMG/M metagenome (GOLD analysis project Ga0265297, IMG submission 192502) | Leachate microbial communities from a municipal landfill in Southern Ontario, Canada - Leachate well 137-91 | ecosystem: Engineered > Solid waste > Landfill > Unclassified | place...
ATAACAAGGCGCTACAGAACCGACCCGGCGGTCTTGTGGCGTTCCAAGCGCAGTGTTGTTTATTTCGTCTTTACCGTTCATCATGTTCTGTGTTACCTATCCGCCGTGCGGCTGAGCTTTGCGTTATACCCTTCCTTTTCTTTCGGAGCGAAGTTCTTTCCACAGTTTTAAATCACACTTACACCCCTGACAGGGAATGAATCTTGGCTTATGCTCATACTCTGACTCAAACCTTGCGAACCAGTGTTTGATATAAATCCAAATCAATCTTCTAAGTTTCATTTCTTGCTCCTTGCAGGTATAACCATAGCATTGAGGCCAACGGCTTCCGCCGTTGCCTGATCTATGGTTTTACTATTATTCACGCCGTGCCTCATGCTTGTCGTTAGGCTTTTATTACTTCGTACTTTGCATCGTATGCCTTTCTTAGAGTTTTCGCTTTTTCCATTAGTTCATCAGATAGTTTTCTTAATACAAAGGCTTCTTTGTCATTTCTGTTGTTGAACTCATTAACTGCCCTTGAATTAAGTATATCAGAAACATCGGTAAAGCCTTTTATAATCCCTAAGTTATAGTATCTTTCCTCAATTTTATTTCTCTCGTTTTCGTCCATAATTTTCCTTTCTAAAGCCTAACCATAGCATAGAGACCAACGCTCGGAGCTGTGGTAGGTTTTTGGTTATTGGTTTTCATCGCGTGGCTCATACTTGCCGTTATACCGGCTTATCATTCACGTTCATTTTGCGCTTTTTTAAACTCTTTTTCTGATACTTGATGGGCTTCGGGGGATAGTAGATAATATTTTAAACTATAATTATCTGGGTCTATTGTCATCGCCCCCCAAAGGCCAAAAAGTATTCCTCCAGTAAATTTATCTTGTATTGCTTTTTTCATTTCAATATCATTCTTCTTTCGCCGATCTGAGTCCCCCTTAACCCTTAACAAAATCCATCTTGCGTACCCATTAGCATCATAGGGCTCTAATCCAGCCTCAACTATTTCATAGGCTAAATAGCCATTATGATACGCCTCTTTTAGTAAGATAAATAATTCATCATAAGTTAGTTCAAATCTCTTTTGCATTTATTACCTACTCCTCTTTATAATGCCCTCTTTTAATAATTCCGTAGGATTCTTGCCCGATTCTATGAATCTTTTAGTGTCCTCTGGAAATACACAATAAAATCCTATAGAAGGTATATGTTCAGAAGTTACTACATATAATTTATTACCATTACGAGATGTTACTATAAATTGAGATTCAGATATTTCTTCTACCGTACCTCCAAGTATTTGTGAAATCTTAATAGAATCATCCCCTATACCGCTACTAAATTTTACATTCCCAAACAAATCTATTAATCTTATTATAAAAAATTCATTAGTTACTTTTCTACTTAGTGTCTTAGATAGAGTATTTTTCCATTCGTTTATTATGTCCAGTATTCTAGACACCTTCTTTAGACCTATTTTATCCCTATATATAGACTTTGATACGAAAAGATTACATAAGAACTTAGATAGTTTACTTAATAGGGCTTCCTCGGGAAGTTGTAGATTATTTATAAAATCAAATGCTTCCTTGTGTTTATTGCTTATTATATATTCTATAAATTCTATTAATTGCTCCTCCGATACCCTATTTAGTATTTTAGATAGTAATATTGGGTCTTCCTTTATTAATAAAACCTGCTCCAATAAATTTAAACTATCTCTTACACTCCCCTCCGAATTATCTATTATTTCTAGTAGTAATTCTTTAGATATTTCTATATTTTCAGCCTCCACTATATCATTAAGCACTTTTAGATTATCTTCTATTGACACCCTATTAAAGAAGAATGTTTGACTTCTTGAAATAATGGTCGCAGGAATCTTTAAAAATTCAGTAGTACAAAATATGAACTTTATTGTAGATAGGGGCTCCTCTATTGTTTTGAGTAAAGAATCCCAAGCCTTCTTAGATAGATTATGGGCTTCATCTATAATATATACTTTATATCTACCAAATTTAGCCCCAAACTTACAGTCTTCTATTAAACTCCTTGCATCCTCTACTCCAGAGTTAGTGCCGGCATCCATTTCTATAACATCAGGAAATCTACCTTGTAGTATTGCTACACAATTTACACAAGAATTACAAGGATTACCTCCAATTAGATTGGTACAATTAAGTGTTCTTGCTACTATTCTTGCTGCCGATGTCTTTCCACATCCCTTAGTACCCGAAAAGATTAAGGAATTGGGAATCTTATTCAGAGACAACTCCTTCTTTAGGACAGAAATAGTTACATCTTGTCCAACTACTTCTTGTAGGGTTTTGGGCCTATATAGTTTGTGAAAAGGGATGTAGTGCATAAACTTATTTTTCTTCCTTATACGCCTCCTCTAATTTAGATTCTATATATTCGTTTGCTAAATCTCTCCTATTAATCTTTCTATCAAAGAAAGCATCCCTAGATACTAAACTATCATTAAATTCCCTATATATATCAAGAGGATTTACCCCATATACTCTCTTTATCTCCTCTATCATTTGTGGTACATTGGCCCTTAATAACCTCATTATCAGTCTGGACACATTACCACGATCCTGATCCCCTTTTGATTGATAAAAGGCTGCTACCGCCTCAATCATCTCACCATATATTCTATCCTCTCTTCTTAAAGAGATGGAAATACTCTTTGAAAAGCTCTTCATTTTTTATTCTTACCTTTCCTCTCAATTTTTATAGGACTATTTAGTACTTCCATTATTTTAGAGAATAAAACATTACCATCCTCATCCATAAACTTTCGTTTATCTATTTTTGTCCCATACCTTTTAATATAATTCTTGCATTTCTTTTTATTTGGGCTATCCTCTACAATACATGGTAGATGTCTATCCCAAAATAAAACTCTTTTAGTCCTACAATCATTGTAGCACCGTCCGTCTTTAAAAAATAAACAATCATTCATAGTTCCTCCTATTACATTACAACAATACCTGCCATTAGTATTGCTCCTAAAACATCTCCAATACAATCATATACCCATCTTTCTTTTGAACCATAGATGAGTTGTATCTTTTTTATATCTCCCCCACATTCCAAATAATACTCCACAATCTCCCAAATCATTGCAAGTATAGCAATTAAGGATATAGTTAGAGTCTTACTAAAAAACAAGATTCCTACCTTTCCTAAAATGGCCCCAGCAAGCATGTGAAACCATAACCAATAGTTTCCACAAAGACTCCAAAACAATAACTTGTTTAATACTTTCATAATATTCTCCTATATAAACATGATTTCAAATTGTGACTCTCGCCTATATATGTTAAGCCTTTGCACAGAATGTCTTAATAGTATATTAGGTTTCTTTCTTTTCTTACCATATATATCTATATATTCAGTATAACCATCATCATCATAGAAGTCCACCAAAGTAGCACCGCTCTTATTTTCAGATAATCTAACAACTCTACCTAATTTCTGTTGTAAGTCTCTACCAAAGTCTCCTCCCTTACCTCCAGATGCAATGATAATAGCATCCATTTCTGGTAAATCCACTCCTTCTCTTATAATAGTAGACACCACAACTTTAGTTTCTTTCTTAACAAATCTGTCTAATACCTCTACTCTCTCCTTATTAGAGTCCTCTCCATATAGAGATTCTGCATATCTTCCTAACATTCTTGTCAGAATCTCCCCATGTTCATCAATACGATTAACTATAATAAGAACCCGCTTATCATCATTAGCAAGTTTCTTAGCCATATCTACAATGGCTTTATTCCTCAATTCATTCTTTAGTATGTTTTTCTCATAGGATTCTTCCCATTCTGGGTATGCCTTATCAATCTTTATTTTATGTATATATACCTTTAACTTGGATAAATATTTATTCTCCATTAACCATGAAAGGGATCTATCAAATACCACCTTACCAGTTATTGCTTCCAATAGTTGTCTTGAATATTCTCCCTCTTTACCCGGAGTAGCGGTTAGTCCTATTCTTACTCTCGCATTAGGAGTATTCATTGCAACCAAATACCAAGTATTACCCGGATTATGAGATTTATAATTAGGCTTCTGAATATGGTGCGCCTCATCTAATATCAATACCTGAATATTAGTTAATAAGTTCTTAACCTCCTCGGTATCTATGCGTGACCATAAAGTTTGTTCGGTTGCTACGGTAAATAGGGAGGGCTTAAATACCCCCTCTCCTATATATCCCACCTTTTTCTTATCAAACCATTCACAGAAACTCTTATAAGTTTGATTCAATAGCAATAAATTGGGTACCATAATAAGAGTAGGTAGATTAAAATGTCCTACTATACTACCTGATATAGTAGTCTTACCCCCACCTGTACCTATGGATATAATACCCCGATGTACTCCTCCTATTACTAGATTTGATGCCTCAACTTGATATGGTCTTAATTCATATCCAAATTTAGGTATCAAACTATTTGATACTTCTAAGATACTCCTATAATCTGTAATTTCATAAGGTATATTGTTTAACTTTAATACTTTTACTATCTTTGAGTACAACCACCCAGTAGGAAAAGAATTAGTCTTCTTATTGAAATAACATTTAGATTTTTCCTTTACTCTTATCTTTTTGAACCTATCTCTATAAAAGTATATTTGAGACAGAGTACACTCCTTAATAATTTCTGGATATATCTCCCCAAATATATAACTATAATCATTATGTACTGAAATTCTTATCATTTACTATTTAAAATATACTCTCAGTTATACTTAATGTTCTTTCATCCCACACTAATTCTAGTTTTTCTTCGGGGCCATTCTTTTGTTTAGCAATATTTATTTCTATAATATCGTCTGGAACTTCTTCTTTAGCCAAATGCTCCCTAAATACAGAAAATACCAACCAAGACTTTTCTTCAAATGAGCCAGATTCTTTCAAATCCACTAATGTGGGACGCTTATTAGTACGAGATTCCTGCCCCCTACTTGACTGTACTATGTTGCATATATGTACTTCCTCTCTATCCGATAAGTCCTCTAAATATGCTAACCCTTTTGTAACTACTTGAGGTTTATTTCTAGTCTCTTTCCATATTTCATTTATTCTATCAAATAAATCTATATATACAATATCTACCCCATGTCTCATTTTGGTTTCTATTGTAAATCTACCTATATCTGCTAATGAGACCGAACCGGAATAGAAGAATATCTTCCAACTATTTATTTCTTCTGTAGCATTTTTTATTCTATTAAGAGTTTCTTTCTTATCCGTAACAATCTTGCCGTCTGTATAGGATGCCCATTTCTTCATTTGCAATATATCTATAAGCGGTACTCCAGAAATAAGAGAGGTTAATCTATCCATCTCTATATCAAATCCCTGTTCGGGAGTAATATGAACTACGGATAATCCACTTCTGCATTGATTAACAGTTAGATTGGCCTTAAATGCACTCTTACCGTGTCTTGTTCTGCCAAATATAGTAGAGGTATGCTTAGGAGAAAATCCTTGTGCTAAATATTTATCAATAGTCTGATAACCAGTACCTACTAATTCACCAGATAATCTATCTATTAATGCAGACCTTCTTCTCTCTGCTATCTCTCCCTTACCTACAATCTTAGACTTAGAATCAATAGTTCTACCAGATAGATACATCTCTTCCGATATTAGATTGGATATAGATTCGGAAGATTCTAAAGAATATGCTCTATTTAGTACATTATGGGCAAGATGAATTTGTTTTCTTAATTCAGCATATTCTCTTAATATAGATATATGATTTCCTATATTAACAGGGGAGGGAATAGATTCACTTAATCCGGTTATGTAATATGCTCCACCAACCCTTTCTAATGCTCCTTTTTGTTTTAATATCTCTACAACGGATACCATATCTACCCGCTGCCCTCTATCATGTAGGTAGGATATTGCTTTGAATATTAATGCCCGACCTTCATCATTGAAGTAATTAATATTAATTTGTGAAATGAATTTAGAGCAATATTCATAATCAAGTAATATTGCTCCTAATACCGATACCTCAGCCTCTTCTGAATGGGGCGCAATTCTTATTTCTTCCATCAAGATTCGTATTTTTCTTTAAGTCTTGCTAATAGTTCTTTTTTCTTCTCTACCTTTTTTCTCTAGATAATTGATTTGTTCATCGTTATTTCCTTTTGTTTATTGTTGTGTCCGGTCTTGTACGTTATGCTCTAGAATATTTTCCGAAAACACCTCGTTCTTTGGAAGGGAGTAATTCTTTATCCATCTAAATTACACACATTTTCAGCCTTTCATTTGCGATTGTGATATATCTTGGATTGATTTCGTTACCGATAAAATTTCTATTTAAATGACGGCAGGCTACTGCTGTTGTTCCAGTACCCATAAATCCGTCATAAACAACATCACCTTCTTTTGTAAAATAAGTTAATATCTTTTTAGTTAATTTAAGTGAGGTTAGTCCTGGATTAGGAAACCGCTCTTCCTTAAAAAAATATCCTTCACCCGGTAGTCTTATATCCTCCCATAAATCATAAATTATTTCATTTGGTTTTGCCGTAACCAAAAAACCGAAATATTGTTGGTAATAGCTCCGAAACCGAACACCCATCGCCCTCTTTCTAACAACTATTAATTTAGCATCTGGTATCAAATCCCAATATTTTTTTATTAGGTTGGTGGCAATAAAGACCCCAAAATTATTATTACTTATCCTACGATATTCCTCAATAAAACTTTTCACCCATTCCCAATAGTCTTTTTCAGGTAGATTATCTTCATATACCCCATAATCTTTTTTCTTATTATAAGGTGGATCAGAAAAAACAAAATCAATACTATTATCCTGTATAGTACTCATTGTTTCCATTAAATCAATATTAAAGATTCTATTTAGAAGTTCTTGTTCTATACCCATTATTTAATTTTTCCCAAGTATTAAGATTATACTTCTCGTCAATTTCGAATGCCAACCGAGCCAAACAACAATGATAACCAGTAATCCTAACGCTAATCCTAAAATAAACCCCAGCATATTCAGAAGTGTCTAATACACCACAGATTAATTCCATCCAATAACAGATACAACGAAGGAAAAATCTAATCATATTTTTTAACTACTTTTTCCATAATTTTAAAACACTATTTCTTCTAAGTCTAAATATAAAGACCCCAAGCTACTAGAATTAAATCTGATAAAGAATCCCTCATTAATTTTATCTGAGGATATGAATATGAGGGGAGATGAGTTAATAATCATGGGGGATAAAAAGGTAGACATATAAGACATCTCTTGTACACTATTAGCCTCATCTAATCCCTCAAATATTATAAGACTACCTTCTTTATATTTATTTAATACTTCAAAATTATCCTTAAAATAGGCTGCCCTACATATATCTATGAATATAGACTTTTGAATATAATAAGGTGGGTATTTTACTTTAGACTCCTCTATATAGTTGGTTGCTAAGGATAGTGCAACACTCCTTGCAATCTTTCTAGTAAGCAAATTACTACACACAAATTTAATGGGTCTAGGGTTCTTGTAGAAATCGGATAGCTGAGGATACACCTCAACCTCCACATTAACAAACTTAGGAAACCCACTATATCTTAATAAATATTCTGTTCTTGAGTTCATGTTTCCTACTTATTTGTGTATAAACGTATAAATTCTATATATTTTCTTAGACAAGATATCCGACAGAGCATACTATCTTTTGAAAATTGATACCCTAGATTTTAACCTTGATTATATGCTCCGTTTTAAAATAAAGGGGGTGGTTTTTATACCTATCGAGCCCATCTAGGGCGCTCCCATCTTAATTTACACTAACTTAAAATCTCTTGTTGCGGAGGCGGGAATCGAACCCACTACCTCTGGCTTATGAGACCAGCAATGCAACCAATTACACTTCTCCGCAATAGGTATTAGCCCTTCTTGCCAGGTCGTTCTCGATTTAACCGGAGTCTGTTTGTGCGTCTGATCAGAAACGCCAGTCTGGTTTATAATCGCCCTCGCTGAGTCAGGCTAATCTCAATTTTCAAAAAACTTAATCTTGGGTAGGGAATTTCACTCGTTATTCTATCGTACTTTTTAACAAGCGGCACATCGTAGCATCGTAACACCACGCGATCGCTTGTAGTCGTATTTACGCCTTTAACGCTCCAAGAAATTATCAAAAAACTTTGGGCGGCCTTGCCGTTCTACCATGCCGACACGGAACGGCCTAATTAGTCTCAAAATCAAATAGCACTATAATATACAACATTTTTAATGAAAAGTCAAGTAAAATCTTTATTGTTTTTTAGATTTTTTAGGCTCATTATAGACTATAACAAGCTCGTCTAGATGCTCCGCCTCCTTATATCTCTTTACTTTAAAGGTAAGTCTATCTTTAAAGAAGTAGTCTATATCCCTTACATCATAGACCGTTTTAATAATATCCTTTCGTTTACCATTTTCAATAATAACTCCCGCAACTATTAGAGAGCCATCATCTAATGTGGAAATCATAATGTCACTACAAGGTAGTAATTCAAAGGAATCCTCCTCTATGCGATTAATAAGCAATGTTGTACAAATTACACAAACCGCCACAAGTAGCCCGAAAACTATCATGCCAATAATTTTGTACTTTTTCTTAATCATATTTTCTCCTTAATTTAGAAAAATTTTGATGCTCTTTGCTTAAAAGACATTGACTTAGGTTTTGTGTCTTTTTTGGATTTAACTAGGGGAGTATTTTCTAAGAAATCGGGGTATCCCGATATATCCACATTTTGAGGAGTAGGTACAAAGAGGGTGTATTCTCCTCTAACGACTTCACCGCCTTGGGTGGTTAGGCTGTTAGGAAGAGATGCTACAAATTCGTCCCAACTAGGAACCGCATATCCAGATACAGAGCTATCCGAACCATTAGTATCTCTTGGCATTATTTTACCTCCACAAATTTATTGTTTGTACCCAAAGAACCAATTCTCCATAACTCTTCGGGCTTTAACATATTATTAATAAATAGATAATCAAACTCTGAATTAGTAATTCCAGATAATCTATTTTCTACCTCAACAGATATTTTATAGTACATTGCAGACTTCTTGGTCGGAGGCACATGAACTAACCTATTATTCTCTACTATAAAGTATCCATATTCTTCCAAGTCTTGTACTACTCCATTAATATCTCTAATAAAATACATTTTAGGCTTTGCTTTGGATATTACATACCGCTCCACCAATGAGAAATATTTATTAAAGAATATAGAATAGAGAGATGTAGATTTTCCTATTGACCTTAAATACTCATCATCCAAAGCCATTATCATAATATTAAGAATATCCTTAGGAGATAATCTATCCCTATATTGAGCCACAACATGATTTAGCTCTGAATATAGTTTCTTATTAAAGTCCTTATATACAAGACCTTCTAATCCACGGTTTCTTAATTCAAGAAGATAAGGTTGTATGATATTCTCTCTAATCTTCTTATTTATTCGTCTCTTAGTTTCAGAGATTTTTCTACCCACTCCACTTTCATAGGGATTAACATCTCCTATACCTAATTTATTATTCATTTATTCCTCCTTTACATGATAAATATGGGGCGGTACAAAGCTTACTCCCGATATATTCTCTAATGATTCCTTGGAGTAGGTGGATAATCCTCTTGGTATTATTTCTTCCCAAATCCACTCCTCATAATTAGCATAATCCTCTTTCATATCTTCTACTATAAGTTCAATCAATTCTGATTTCTTCATGATTACTCCTCATATTTTAATAAAAAGTCTGGATTAACTACTTTAAAAGATATACCTTTTTTGTAATTTCTTACCACTATTCCCTCTCTATGAATATCAGCAAGTATGGATTTTCCCTTAGCAAACTCTACCATACTCGGTATATCCTTCTTTAAATGCGCACCCTCCGATATATGTGGAACTAATTTAAGCCCCCTATCTACTATTTTCTGTAGTATTGATGGGTCTAAATTAAATGGATTCAATTTATTATTTGGAGTTATTATATTAAACAAATATATCTCATACTCCTTTAGTCCATACTTATTCTTTTGAATTCCGGGACCTAAAATCTCTCCCTGTAATGCTATAAACTTATTGAGGCCAATAATAGATTTTAATAAGTTCTTCACATCGTACTTAATAGCAATATTCCAATAAGAGCTTTTATCTGGTCTTGCTAAATGAATATTTCTACTACACACCCCAAATATATATCTACTAAATAATGATTTTTTCTTAATTAGAAACCAAGTACCCGATTGACCATCTAGTTTTTCTGTAATAGAAAATAGTGTATCTTTTTCTTTTTCACAAATATTAGGAAATAGTTGGATTCTATCCTCATCCGTTTTAGGAATAAAAGCAGGAAATCCCCCTCTCTTATTTCTTTTAATAAAGAGTACCCTATACCACTTATATCGTTTAAAGAACTTGAATATTCTATTGGATGAAATTTTCCTAGATTCCTCCAATAGTCTTCTCTCAATTTCTGCCTGCGGGTCATATTTAGTTACCCCCATTATAGTAGTAACATCATCCCCCTCTTTATACTTACCCTTAGGAAGGATTGATAAAGGAAAACAAATACCTTGACTTATTTGCCCCTTTAATCTAATGGTTCTTATTCTAAATTTCCTAGTTCTTAGAAATTCAAATTCAGGCTTATCTGGCAAGATAGAGTCTATCTCACAATATACACACAAACTCCCTATCTTAAACTCATCCTTTAGAACTACTACCTCCCATCCCAATACGGTTGCTTTTAGAATCTTATCCGCATCGGGAATAGGCTCTAAATTAGATATTCTTTGAATTGTTGCTAATTTTCTTTCAGACATTATCCCCCCTAACCTCATTAAAAATCTTCTTATTTCTATAAAGAAAATCTTTTACATGAATTATTTTTATATTGTGTATTAGACAAGCAAACTGCTTGTATGTTAATTTCCTTTCGCACATCCACCCATAAACTACACGATAGCACTTATTACATTCTGTGGGAATAGTGTGATTCCAATTAAGTAAAAAGGATTTAATCATTTTTTGCTTAATTTGAGTTACTCTGGCTATTACTTTTGTTACCTTATTAAATTCTTCTTCAACCATGTTGTCGAAAACAAGCCTTTCTTCTATCATTTTTATTCCCCTAACTATTAGGTATTTTATCTTTTATTCTATTTATAGTTTTAGATATTACTTCGGGAGAGGCTTTGGATAGTTCTTCCCAATACTTCTCTGGATTTAATAGATTAGATACTAGTTCTTCTTGCAGTTTGCACACATCCATTAAATAATTTTTTATTATTCTTAACTCCTTTATTGTTTCTTCATTATTCTCCTTTAATTCCAAGGAATTAAAATCAAACCCCTTTTGCATAGCGGCATTAAATAGTGATAGAAACATTATAGAAATATCTGAATTTAGTGTTATACTCCTAATTCTCTCTATCAAGGTGGAAATATCTAATAATATGCTCTCTAATTCTGTCATACTGTTACCTTATTATGCTCATATTTCGTCAAAGCAGTACCCTCCAATATCAATACTTTTTTATTATCTTTCATTGATGTTATTATATGTTGCATTAAAGTTTCGGAACTTGTTAGGGGATTATTGTTCTTTAAGTCTCCTATATACTTAGAGTATTCTATTAATCTATTATAAGCATCTTCTTCAAGTTTTAATACTAAAGTCTTACCTCTACTAATATCGTTTAAATGCGACAATTCCTCACGTATTTTCGACTGTTTTGGAGCGGTATCGGATAGTGCAAGATTGCTAATAGTACTAATATTTGTGGGCTTATCTATATAAAATCCACAACCGTCCCCCTTACATAGTAGAAAAAATATTGTTACATCTTGATTAATCCCCATTCTTCGGTCGAGGGGAGCAACTAAAACCGTGGCAGATTTACTTCCAAGATAATAGGTTCTCTCAACAATGAGACCATTCATATTATATTTATTACCATTTCTGCAATAGCTTAAAATATCCGCCATAGTATCCCTAACACATCTAATGAAGTCCGATTTTTCATGGGCTTTTAGATATGTAATATTCTCAAGATTCTTTAAAGACTCGGTAAATACCTTAAACATTCTAGCAGAGAAGTCGAGCCATGTATCTAATTGGGAGCGCCTCTGTGTGGTCGTATCCGTAATGGATAAATACTCGTGATAATATTTACCCAAGTCTATTAAAGATGGTAATCTGATACTCTCAAACCTACCTATACCCCGAATTATAAATGCCGGGGTTTCTATTCTTCGTTCAGCCATGTTTTTCTCCTAATTAATCTTCACACACCCAAGCGGCACAGCTTTTTATATCCAAATTAAAACCATGTTTTACCAACAATGCTTCTGCCACTAATATAGCCTCAGTATAATCACCCATTGCTACTATCTCTTTTGCAGATAAGTCCACCTTCCATCCACTCTTGTTTAGCAACATTTCTGCCAAACAAATTTGATACTGTTCTATCTTGTTCTCTAGAAACTTCAATAATGTGGATTCATAGGGTCTTATATTTTCTCGTATCTTTTCGTGAAACTCTAAGTTTTTACTTCTCCATTCCATTGTATGACTTTCTGCTCCAGACATTCCTTCTGCTAAGAATATTTGGGAAAATAGCCCCCTTTCCGCAACAAAGTCCTTAAAATATTTATCAAAGAACTTTTTCTTATTCTTATGATGCCCAAACCCACAGTACTCTGTCAGATACCTATATAATCTTTTAGTAAATAAATGCTCAAACTTTTCTGGGCTATCGTTTCTAAGAATAGCCTCAATCAAATCCTTAAACTGATTAGATATTACGTTGGATTTTAATGATTTCATATTAGTTCCTAATAGCATTAGCACAAGCATAACAAAATTCTAATCCTTCTATCAAAGTAGTCTCGCCGTACTCCTCACAAATTTGACAATATCCTTTCTGCCCTATAGTGCGTACTGGAGGGATAGTGCGTACTGGAGGGGTGGGGGTTGATACAGGGGGCAAATATCTATTGACATCCCCCCTTCTCCAATCATCCTCATCAAAATAGCTATTATAAGATTTATGGGCTTTAACGGGTTTAAAATAAGTTTTCGAATATCCTCCATTAGAATAATAAACCCCCTCACTTTCTTCAAAACTACCAAACATCTTTAATCTATTACGGGAGCCTAATAATGCAACCCTACTCGTACAGATAGAATCGGCAAATAGTTGTCCTATCACTTTAGACGTAAACAGCCCATTTAACAATGCTCGGTCATTCATGTATTTCTTAATAAATTCCTGTGTATCCGATAAATCGCTGTCTTTTGTGGGGGTACATTTATAAAATACTCCATTATGAGCCATAACTGGTAAAGAAGTTTCTATTTCGATGGTTCTGAGCAACTCATCATTATCACACACCACAAATGGGTGGGTATTACCGGCGTCTTTCAACCCGTGAGTGGCTATTCTACAATGAAGTAGTGCAGTACTCTCTTTTGTAATGTTTGCACAAACATCTTCCCAAAACTCCTCAAATACAAAATAGCCTTTTTTCAAATATACCGACTTACCCCTACTAACAGCAAAGCCTGCACCATCCCCATTGGAATCGAAACAATTCCTAAGCTTCTCCTCTTCTAAAGAGGCTCCTGCGGGCTTAGCAATAATTATACACATCAGATTTCTCCTTATTTAATTTCCGATAATATTTTATATAGCACATAATCTCTACTTTTTATAAAATAAACAAATTTATTCCACAGATATTCCTCCTTCTCCTTCTCAGTCATCCGTACTCCCTTAGATAGATGTGCATTAGTATAAAGGTTAAGGAACATCCACTTGGGATAAGTTTTAATAAAATCTATTAAATAGCTTGTAAATTTAACAAACCTTGATACCTTAGGGTATTCTATAGTACCATTAAACACCCTAATCTCTATTGTAGACCTATGGGTTTCGAGATTCAGGCATCCATGACGTTTCATATTTGGATCCGAATGGGGATTCCCATTGCCTTTCATCATATTATCTGTAAATTTTTTATTAAGTTTATAACAAAATCTATCTACTTTTTCTTTATCATGGCGTTCACTAAAGGTAATTATTTTATCAAACTCCACATGAAAGAAAATCAATAATTTCTGTAGAAATATATCATTATCATATTTTTTATTTTCAAGCTCTTTTTCACTTATATTCTTATTATTAGGCGATAATTCTGGATATTGATCCTTATCTATATGAATATGAATACCACATAATCCGTTACCATCCATATATACATAAGGTTTCAACCATTTCAACATATCTTTAAGAGGAAAACTCCTTCTAAAATATCCTAAAGACATGGGATGAGTTACTATCTCAAATCCATTACCTATACTCCTATCAAACTTTATGTAGAAGTTATCATTCAAATAGTCAAAGAATTGATTGGAAAACATTTGAGCCAATTCTCCCGCCTCGATTTCTTTAGAGGTTACCTCTATCTCTAATCCAAAATGAGCGGCAAAGTCTTCCTCTCCCTTTATTCTAAGAAAGTTAGGAGATGGTCTATAGTGATAATCCATAATAACTTTATGATACCTACAATTATTACAAATTAATTTGGATTCTTTACCTAATACAAAATTTACCATATCCTCCCTAAGATATTCTCTATCACAATCAGGGCATGTCACCACTCTTTTATAATAACAAGTATTACAAAGATACTTATCCTTTATTTTCTTGAGAGAGGAGTAATATGTAAGAATAAGTCTACCACAATCAGAACACTTAATTACCCTATCCTTACCACACTTTGGGCATACCTCTACTATTTTTTCCGTAGTCCCCCCATGAGGATAAGTAATTACTTTTACTCCCTTACCTTTACTAAAAGGGCTTCCACAAAGGGTGCATATTTTTACAGTACTCGGCAGGCATTGTTTGTGATAGAGGTTTTTATTGGAAGGATGGGTAATTAATCTATCTACAATGTCAAGTTTGTGACATTTATGGCACCTTGCAAATTTTTTATTAGCACACTCATTACAAACTCTAGCCTCCCCCCCATACTCGTGATTAATTACTTCTCTTACCTCTTCATTTGTATTTTCCTCCTCCACTAAGCGGGAACTTTTACAAAAATGACATCTGAAAACTTTAGAGGGATCCTCATAACAGGTTCTACATACTTTTATAGTACCTGTGGATGTTTTTATATTATGAGAATAACTTCGTAATTTTTCTTTACCACAAATCCCACAGATATAATATAAGGAAGAGTAGCAATCAGGACAAATAAGCCTTTCTCCTCTCTTATAGCAATTATCTTCTGTTATTGCTCCTCCACAACGACTACACTTCATAGATTCTCCTAATAGTAAAATATTAATTTATTTTCGTCCTTCTTATACTTGTAGCATTTAGGACAACTTACATTTATTTCATTATTTAGATTTCTTGTAAATTTACAATGTGATAGATATGTCATAAAAGTAACTCGGGGAGTATCCACAACAGAAATTACCGGATAGAAGTAATAATACCCTCTTGTAACTGCCTTTATAGAGTTATTTACTGTAATAGAGGAAATGGGGGATAAAGAAGGAATCTGGGATAGCATCTCCAAATAAATTATACCTCTAAGATGCTTACATTTCCTCAATAGTTTTTTATTTATTTTAGACGGTTCCAACACGGTATTCTTCCTATAACTTTACGGAGATTATCATTAAGAGCGGTTTTATTTGTCATCTTATACAAAACGGAACGAATCCCAATTCCTTCGCCCGATCCCCGCCTCCAATTAGAGGCTTTATATCCACCAAATAATTTGGTATAGTTTTTAAATATTTCCTCCATCTTACCATATCCAACAAGAAGCCTTAATTCCTTAAAATCCGGGTCGGGGCCCATCAAAGAGCTAGACTCTTTATACAAAGACCCAATATATTTCTTTATAGAACCCTCCTTTATTCCCACAAAAGCCCGAATAAATACACAAATTAGAGATAGTAAAAAATAATGCTCAAACCACTCCCTACTTACCTCAAAATATATTATATCATCCCCGGAGAAGGTGGGGCGGCTTCCTCCTTCTACTCTCCAACGATAATTGGAGGTAAATTCGTCCACCAACTTATACTCTAATTTTGAAAACCCATATTTTGTAGCACAAGAATTTATTAAATCCAAGGCCGCATCTACTTTATCAATATTTCCTACTATATTTCGAGACACCACACACCACAATAAAGAATTGTTTGACATTACGTCGTACTCCGGATTCATTAGACTATCTAAAAATAACTCCCTACAACTATCCCAGTAAACTACTCTTAAAACGTCTTCTTCCTGTTGCTCCAATATACCAAAAAACATTAAATCCGATCTACATTCGGGATACCCATAGAAAGAATGACGTGGATTTATTATCTTCGTTATCTTCATAGACTCCTCTAAAATAAATTTGTTAGTAAATCTGTATCCATTAACTCTTCTGGATGCCATTGAACGGCTAAAACATTTTTATACTTTATTCCTTCTATTAGAACTAATCCATCCTTTTTATTATAATCTTTATACGCAACTACCTTTACCTTTACCTCTACCTTTACCTCATTATTGTTCAAATATTCCGATAAATAGGCTTGTTTTATAACAACCCCTTGATGATGCATTGAATTAACGGACATTCTCTCAATATTATTAATATTATATAATATCTTAGAGTTAATTGTAACAAAGTGTGTGGGAATAGACCTACTTACAGAATTTTCTGTATTAATTTTATGCCCCAATATACCCTGAGATAGGTAGGCACTAAGTTTATTCTCTCTAATTAATTCTGCACATATTAATTGAAAGCCCCTACATATACCAAAAATAGGTAAATCCTTATATAGAAAATAATAGAATAATTCTCTTTCAAATTCATCTTTTTCTGGAGACACACTCATAGAGGAATAATTATCTTTACCATAATGTATTGGGTCTAAGTCCACACCTCCGGGTAATAATAAACCGTCACAAATTTCCAATAAGGGAGTAATTTGTGAGTTAGAATCATTTCCTGTTATAAAGGGTATAGGAATAGGTAAAAATCCCGCTCCTCTAATATACTCAATATATGCTGTATTTACATAATTTCTAGATTCAGATTCTGATAATGGTATCGCTATTTTTTTCATAATTCTCCTAATATAATAGAATTTCTTTAATATCTTCGTACATTATTGGGGGCTTAAACCCGTACTTATCAACCAATCTTACATACATAAAACCTCCTATAACATTAATTCATTATATATTTTTACTATATTCCTTTTCTTTATTTCTACACATCTCTTAAAAATGGGACAAAATACAGTAAGGGAGTGGGGGGCATATAGGGTATCAAGTATAACACCTCTATATAATTCCTTCTTATATTTAAAATCTACTATTCTTCCTATTAAGTTATGAATATCAATATTTTCTTCCATAATATCTCCTATAAATTTAATTCTTTTACTAAATATTGTGCAAGTTCTTCTGCCAAATTATCATTTAGCCAAGAACCAGAATTTAATTCAAATACAACATAATTACCAAGATTAGAGGAATATCCGGCATCCATGGAAAAGAATTTACCACCAGATATATCTGCAATCTTCTTAGCAATTCTTTTCAAAGTAATATACTTACCTTCCAAATTATTTCTTACCGACCAATGATACTCACTTCTAATAGGTAATTTATCATTTTCTTGTTCAGGAAAGGGTTTTTTAATAAATAATCCCCTAACCTCTCCCCCAAATACATAGGTTCTTACCTCATAGTCTACTGGGATATAGGGTGTCCAATAATATTCCGAATCCCATACTCTATTAAACTCCTCCACAGTTTCACACACCACAATGCCCTCACCATAACATCCTGTAAGAGTTTTTCTTACAATTAGGGGAAAATCTTTCTTAGAGGGCTTACCTTTATGGAATCTAGGAGTTATTATATCGTTTTTAGTCAAAAGGTTGCTTGTAGACAACTTGTCCACACACATAGATATAAAATTGGGATTATTGTACTCAGTATCTACCCCCCGTATTCTACAACCATTACCATACCTGATAATTGCTCCTTCTCGCACATTTACAGCGTGTCCCGATACTAGAAAATGTCTATTACATAATTCCTCTATTTTATCCCTTAATAATAGAGTGGAGGGTAAACAGGAACGATACCCTAATATCTTTAGAGATTCTATCATAATATTCTCCTATTTTATCAAACTAAAATACTTTATTTGTTTATTAATATATTTATATGTATGAATCCCAAATATCCAAGCATATTCCAAATATAAATCCTCATACAATTTTGCGCGAACATCTTCCAATGTATAAAAACCCATTTCTTCGAGTTTCACGACTTCCCCGCCAATCTTTTTGCAATTTCCCAGTTCTTTTTTAAAAACCAGATAAAAAAGATAACTACAAAAACAATAATCATGATAATACAAATACAGAATACAACACCAAATAATCCGTTAAGCCAGAATGGGAAAATTCCCTTATGCATAAAATAAAACAAATTGCTTGAAAATAGCAGACAAAGCAAATAATAAGTTACAAAAGCACCTGTTATTTCAAGAAACTTTAATCCAATAAAGTAAATAATTTTTTTCATTTTAATCTCCTTAGTTTCTTTGGTTTCATTGTTTTTATTATTCTCCTTTTATCACTGCTAATGGTGATAATTTAACCAATATTTTCACTAAATCGTTTTGATTACCCATAACCTCATCAATATCCTTATAAGCCCCAGCAGCCTCATCTAAGTCTTTTTCATTTCTTATACCATGAATTATTCCCAAAGAGTTCATTTTATTTATTTCCTCTTGTAAATTCAAGGTTCTTTGGGCAACCTTTCTACCTAGTTTTCTACCAGCACCGTGAGAGCAAGACATAAAACTCTCAGGATTACCTAGTCCCTCTACTATATAGCTATTAGTACCTTGAGAGCCGGGTATAATTCCTATTGTATTTTGCCTTGCTAATGTTGCACCCTTTCTATGCACCCACACATTCTCACCAAAATGGTTTTCCTGTGTAACGTAATTATGAGCAATATTTATTATGTCCCCGCATATCAAATCTTTAAATTTATCCCTAAATATGGAAATAATTCTATTCATCATTAACTTTCGATTAGCCTCTGCAAATGCTACACAATAATTCAGTTCATCCAAATAGTCCTTACCTTCTCTCGAATCTACTGGTAGAAAAGATAACTGAAGTTTTGAATCTACAATAGAATAGTATTTTTCATTGAGTTCTTTTGCTAAACCATTATAGTAATTGGCTACTTTTAATCCTATATTCCTACTACCAGAATGTAGCATAATCCAAATGAAATCCTCCATGTCCTTCTGTATTTCTATAAAATGATTACCTCCCCCAAGAGTTCCTAGTTGGGTTCTTGCGTTATCATATTCTTTATTTACTACCCCATCCTCTACTTGTAAAATAGCAGTAATATCGGGCATTAAAGTAATATCTTGTGGTTCTTTGTGATGTGAATATCCTATAGGGATTACTTTTCTTATTTCCCCTAATATTTCTTTTATAGTACTTATTGATATATCCTTAGATTTCAAGGAAGTGCTTACCGCACACATCCCGCAACCAATGTCCACCCCAACAGCATTAGGTATAATTACTCCTCTAGTAGCAAGCACCCCCCCAATAGGCATACCATATCCAAAATGACAATCCGGCATTAAGGCAACATGCTTAAATGTAAAAGGCAATGAGGATAGATTTAGAGCCTGTTCTCTTGCAGATTCCTCCAATTTATCAAATTCTACCCAAGACTTAATAGGAACCCTACATATTTCTTTGTTAAAAAATACGCCTTTCAATTCAACCCCCATTCTTTATAAAAATCAAACTCGGTAGGTAATTTATCCAACAATTTAATAGTGTTATCAGATAAGTATTTCTTTATAATACTATTAACCAAATTGAATGCCTCCACAAATAATCCAGTATTTATTATTGCTTTTATAGTATTCTTACCCCCAACTTCCTCTATAATATTATTATACTCTCCCAATTCTACAAGATTTAATGTATCTTCTACCAAAGAATACACTAATCTCACAGATTGGGGGGAACTTATCCAGAAATTACCTAATACCCGATATTCTGCTCCATAAGAAGTTGGTCTAAAACATCCGGCTTTACCATATAATTTCTTACGTCTTACCGAATCGGAGGAAATGTCCTTAGTCATCATGGTTATTCCCACTATGACATCCATAAGTCTAATAAAATATATTTTACCAACATCGTCTTTGAGGAATTTGTATTCCGCCCCTCTTATATGTCCCACATGAATATGTGCCCCACAACTTCTTAGAGGGGAAGTTGGGGCTACTGCGATATTTTCCCGTACTTCCCACGCATCATAATCCGGATCACACCCAAATCGTCTAGCATCGGGGTGTTCTAAATATACTTTATTAAAAAGGTGAGAAGATTTAGGAATAATAGTAAATCCTTTGGGGATTACTCTTAACACCTCTTCCAAGGTGGTTTTTATTACCCCCACAAATTCTTCGGAGGACTTGGCGGGGATTGTAGAAAACTCCAATGTTACATTATCGTGGGAGAGATTCCCCCCACATGATAGATGTATAGGCTCTTCCTTATTACCCGAAATATAAGGGATTGCCGATACAATACGCCTAGTGGAGTCCCTAAGCATAAATTCCGGGTCTGTTCCTATCGAAAACATCAAATATCTCCTTAATTAGTTTTTATTGCTCTTAATCTATTAAATTCCTTTTGTAATTTTTTAATATAAAACCGCCCCTCTACTAGTGAATTTATCCCTAATCTATACCAATTATAACGTGTTCTTTTAGTTGTTCCTTTAGGAAATCTATTAGAAAATATCTCTAAATTGTCCATAACTATTCTAATAGTATTAAATTTCCCTATAATATTATAAGAATCCTCAAAGTAATCATCCTTTACTCTACCTATTCCCTCCGAAATATTTTTTATATAGTCCTCTAGGCATATATCTCCTAAAGGATATGGTATTGTTAATCTCAATAATAGTATATATATTGATAACATTAAAGAATTGTTTAACCATATTCTATCACAATCAACAATACAATAGCCTCGAACAGGCATTCCCCGAAAACCCCCCTCTTTACCGAATACCGAATGATAGGTATTACTAATTAATTCATCTGGAATTAATATAGTTGTAGGTTTTAAATTATATTTTTCCTCAAACATTTTTACTAGACTCAAATCCAGGGGACTACTACAAATAGAGAATAAATATACACCCTCAGGAAAATGTAACCTTCTACGTACAGAAGGTTTCCCCCCCAGTAGAGCGGAATAGAAAGTTTTTCTTTCCATAATACGTAGAAGACTATTTCCCTGTATTTCCCTACAACAATGTATATGACATTGGGAATCATAATAATCTTCCCCAACTTTCATACATAATCCCCATTTAGGGCGGCCCACTTCCGGGCTCTTAAATTGACCATTTCCTAGTATTAATTTCATACCCCATTACCTTTCTGGAAAGTTAATTTCATTTTTTATTATTATGACTGTTTTTAAATATTTCAAATCCGAGATTCCCGATCTGACATCTAAAAATCTTGATACATATATTTTACCATAAGACATAAACATCCGTTCTATGGGAGTAATCAAGGATTTTATTCCATCACTTAGAACTATTGAAGATATGGTGGACACGGAACCAAATCTCCAACTCATTTCGTCGGATAGTCCAAATCCAAAGGATTCTTTATACCTAGTATTCTCCTTTGGATGCTTTTCTCTAATCACCGCCTTTGCAAGGGACACTTTAGCACAATATGTAAACAACTCCATTAAATCCCAATTATCTATTTCTAAATAATAGGTTGTGGAAATTACTTCCTGCCCAAGAGATACCTTAATGTATCGTTGAACTAAATTCTTATACATATTAATTATTTTTAAGAAACCAATTCCATACTTTGGTTCTTACCTGCTTGGTAAGATACTGCCCTCCCGCCGTATGCTTATAATTGGTAAATAATTTTTTAATACAAATCTTCTTGGCGAGGTGTTTGTCATCTTTATCCCGTAGATATTGGGTAACAGACTCCGATAAAGTTGTCTTCTCCTCCGCTCTTTCCAATACAGGAATTAAAATACTTACCGTAGTTTTTCTTAATGGAAGGGGATTATTCTTTTTCCTTGAATTTATCATATCATAATGAAATCCAACAAATAATCCCTCATCGACTTTTTGATATTTCATAATATTTCTCCTTAATTTAGAAAAATTTGGATGCTCTTTGTTTAAAGGATATCGGTATAGGTTTAAAATCCCCTATAAACTCTATATTAGTAAATATATGACTATTTTCAAATAGTATCCCACTTCTCTCTCTATGATATTTTTGACCCCCTTTAATATACTCAAGATTATCTAAGTCTAGATGATTACTCCAATCACCAACATTCCCTACTCTCTCGAATATAGTGCCCTCTACCTTAGTAAATTCATCATCATACCTAAATCTTATTCTTTTTCCAATATTGGAATTTATAAGATTAATAAATTCCAAGGCAGCCATAGACTCAATCATGATTATTCCTCCATAAATAATTCGTGGGCTTCCTCAAATATACCCCTCCTTATTAATAAATCAAATGTCCTATTCTTGCATTTGTAATTCTCTTTGAGATGTTCCCTAAATTCCTTTAGGGTTTTAAATCTCTTATTACAATTAGGGCACACATAAGCAGATTCCATATATACTCCTATTAGGCTATTTTTTGCCCCATATAAAATCATTTTGAATTTTATCTATTTCATCTATAAATCTTGAGTCCCATAACAATAGACTTAATAGTACACAAGATATTCCTATAAGCGGAATAAATATGAACGTTACTGCTAATTTAAAGCAAAAAATAAGTACCTTAATCATTTTCTTTTCCTTTCAAAGTAGCCTAACCATTGCGTTCACCTAACAAGGTGAGCTGTTGCATGGTTTGGCGGTTGTTGATTTTGTTTATCATTCGTGATTACTTCCTTGTAGGTGACGCTTATCGTTATGATTTACTTCCTATTATTTTTAAATTTAATTTACCCTCAGCCGTATAATCCTCATCATCAATAGTCACATCCGGCTCTTGAGACAAATTATCCAATTTGGAGAAATACCCATCAAATATATTTTCAGGTATTCCTAAATTCCTTATTACTTGTCTAGCATAATTAGCCCCACCCCCCGACCAGGCATAGATATTAAATCTACTTTTAAGAGCTATCAGCATTTCTACAATAATAGTATTAGGTACTCCTATAGTTTGATATAAGGTACCATCTACATCTATAAATAAATTCAATTTATTTTCACTCACCCCATACCTCCGTGAGTTTTATACCATATAGCATATAATTGTTTAATAGGGTATTTCTTAAATTTCTTTAATCTTTCTCCCTTAGTGGGGGGATTATTAAATACCCTTATTGCCCAATTTACTAATTCCTCCTTATAGTGATAGGGACATTTTATATTAGTGTATCTAATCATATTAGAATTTATAAAGGCAGGTTTCTACACTTTTTATTACTTGTCTCAAAGGAAATTCTCTCCTAATGACTCTTTCTGTGGGCATAGTGGTAATAAGCACTACCTTATTTCCAACGCGCCTAGCAATTTGTAGCACACTTGCGGCACGTCTCCTATAAATCTTACCACTTCGCTCAAATCCCTTTCGATATAAAGATTCGGTTAACTCTTCCATAATATCTCCTACTATTTTTAACGTCCTGGATACATTTCTTCAGCTTTTTTATAACCACAAGAGCATTTATAATAACTTCTAGTAGAAAACAACCCCCCCTCTTTTTACTTTTAAGTCATCACCGCATATAGGGCATATCCTATATGCAAGACATTTATTCAAGTATCTACTCTCCTTCTCCTTGATTTTTTGAGATTCTTCTTTCCATGTTGGATCTTTTCTTCTACTATAAATCAATATATTTTTACCTCCCTAATAACACCACACATTATGATTAAATCCAAATCTCTTGCATAGACCCATAATTTCAACATTGGCCCACGCCCTTTTCTTCTTATTATCCCTTGAGATTTCGGATAATTTCTTGATTTTCTCTAATGCTTGTTTTTGTTCTTCTGACATTTTGATTCTCCTTACAATATTTTTTTGCCTTTTTATATAGATTATTGATTAGGTTTTCGTTATAATACAAATCATTAAGAGTTTTTTTCAACATATCTTCTATCGAATGCCTCCCCAAATAGTGGGGAGCAGCATAACTCAACACCCTTTTAAAATGATCTATTTCTTTCACAATATTCTTGGGCAAATACTCTCTCCAATAAGTATCACAAAACCATAATTTACACCAAGGAGATTTAGTACTACATCCCTCTTTTGTTAGATACTTACATCCTCCACAACAAAAGTCATGATTAATGCCCAACCCATATCCTCTACATTTTCCATTCTCTATTTTACAAGGATTATATGTAGCCTTTATATAATCCATTCTATCGCATATATACTCGAGAATTAATTTTAACTTTTTTCTGGTCATCTCAATTTTCCCTCTCCTCCCAATAGAAAGATAATTATCAATAATACATCCATATTACTAGGTTGGGTATTATTAATAGTATAATCTATAAACACTAATATCAAAAGTATTAAGCCTATTAATACCCTAATAGCCTCTAAGATTTCCATATTTTAATCTTCCTCTATCTATCTCGGTATGTTATACTTAGATTTTATATCTAAAATTTCTTCACAATATAAAGCTATTTTACTTGATAGTTTTCTATAGCCTCTCATATTAAAGTGTGGACAAACATAATTTGAACAAACCCTACTCCTATAAACTCTAGGTAAATTACATCAGAATAATTTGACACCTTGCGATCTTCATAATTGTACATCATATTAAAAAAATCTAAAAACATAATAATCTCCTATAAGCTCCCTAATATGCTAAATTAGCAAACATATTTTCTATTTATTCTTTACATGTTATTAATCTGTTAGATACATATCCTTTAACATTATTGATTAACTTGGATAGTCTTTCTCTTTCCCGTATAACCCTACTAGTTTTTCCCGTATATACTTTAGAACCCTTGGGTATTATTCCTCCCCGTACTATAAAGGACCCCCCATTCCGTCTATCAAAACAAGAACCACTATTCAGGGATATAGCAAGAGCCTCGGCATTTTCCTTATTAGCGAAGGAGTGGAATCCTCGGTAAACTTCCATTTTCGGAAAAGGCTCCTTTGGTATATCGAGACTAGTTTCATATTCCTTTCCCTCTATCCATATAAAGGTTCTCATAAAAGGACTACATAGCACCTCTTCTTCAACCCTTCTTACCACCCACACCTTCCTATCCTTCCGAATAGTTGTGGGTTTTAATTGATTAGTTACTAAACACATATTAACCTCCTTATATTCATTTTATTATATTACTCCCTCCCATAGTATCCTGCCCCCTTTTCCGTGTAATCTCCAGGTCTTCCCATCATAAGAGGGAACTAGTCCACTATTCCATAAATCAATAGCGGACTGAAACGGATTTATTCCCGGTTTGTGGTCTATGTATTTCCACTTTTCTATATTAAAAAAGGAGGATATGTACGCCCAAACAGAA
>Ga0265297_10003883_pt1 | contig 25744 bp, 25 predicted proteins | sample Munlanlwell13791_FD_192502 | JGI IMG/M metagenome (GOLD analysis project Ga0265297, IMG submission 192502) | Leachate microbial communities from a municipal landfill in Southern Ontario, Canada - Leachate well 137-91 | ecosystem: Engineered > Solid waste > Landfill > Unclassified | place...
TCACTCTACTGGTAGTGCTGTTTGTTTTCATATATGAAATGTCCTTTTTGCGGAAACACCGATAGTCAAGTTCTCGAGTCAAGGATCGTCAATGATGAAACTGCCATTAGAAGAAGGAGAGAGTGTTTTAAGTGTAAAAAGAGATTTACGACTCAGGAAAAAGTTAAGGAGAATTTTCTTTGGGTAATTAAAAAGGATGGTCGACGTGAGCCTTTTGATAAGGAGAAAGTGAAAAAGGGGATCACCAGAGCGGTGGAAAAAAGGCCGATTTCGATGGATCTGATTAACGAGGTAGTTGATGACATCGAAAGAGAGATGCTCAAGAAAGAAACTGAAGAAATCTCTTCTAAAGCTGTGGGGAGAGCAGTTTTGAATAAGTTACGAAAGATCGATAAGGTAGCCTGGCTGAGGTTTGCTAGTGTTTATTTGGAGTTTGAGGATCTTAAGGATTTTGGAAAAGCGATCGAGAAATTAAGTTAAATATGAAGAAAAAAGTGAAAGCCAACAATCTAACCCTAGAAGAGTTGAAATTTCCTTCTTATGAAGAAGTGAGACAAGATATAGACAGAAAGTTGGGTAAAAGACCAAAGACTCCTTCTACAATTACTTCTAGTACCTGGAGCGAACAATCAATAAGGGTTCTTGAGGAGAGATATTTAAGAAAGGATGTCGAGGGAAAAATAACTGAAACTCCTGACGAAATGTGTTGGAGAGTAGGTTGGGAAGCAGCTTCCGGGGAAGTCCGATGGGGAGGGACAAAGAAAAGTGTTGAAGCTTCGGCTGTGCAGTTCTGTAACTTGATTTTGGAACACAAATTTATACCCAACTCGCCGACGCTAATGAACGCGGGATTGGGAAATAATCTTCAGTATTCTGGTTGTTTTGTTCTTCCAGTAGAGGATTCATTGGTCGGAATATTTGACGCTGTTAAATATCAGGCTCTAATTCACCAGACAGGTGGGGGAACAGGCTTTTCTTTTAGTCGCCTTAGACCCAAGGGTTCAATAGTCAAATCCAGCCGCGGGGTGGCTTCAGGGCCAGTTTCCTTTATGCGCATTTTTGATGCCGCAACTAACGAAATTAAACAGGGAGGAAAAAGAAGAGGGGCCAATATGGGGATGATCAGGATAGACCATCCTGATGTTCTGGAATTCATTCACTGTAAGGAGGGAGGAGAGATAACCAACTTCAATATCTCATTAGCTGTAACTAATAAGTTTATGAAAGCTTACTATGAAGATACCGACTACGATCTGGTTGATCCTGAGAAGAAGGCAGTGGTTGGAAGTCTTTCAGCCAGAACGGTTTTTGAAGAGATTGTCGCTGCCGCCTGGAAAACGGGAGATCCGGGTCTTATCTTTATTGACAGAATCAATGAAGGACCTGCCAATCCGGTTCCTTCTCTTGGACCGATAGAATCTACTAACCCTTGTGGAGAGCAACCCCTTTATCCTTATGATTCCTGTAACCTGGGAAGTGTCTTCCTTAACTATTTTGTAAAAGAGGAAGAAGGTAAGATGAGCATCGACTGGGAGGATTTGTCGCGTAGTGTCAGACTAGCTGTGAGATTTTTAGATGACATTATTGAGGTTAATCCCTTTCCTTTGCCCCAGATCAGGCAAACTGTCTTGGCCATAAGAAGAATTGGATTAGGTGTGGGTGGATGGGCTGATGCTCTAACTCAACTGAAGATTAAATATGACAGCCAAGAAGCTTTGGATTTGGCAGAGAAAGTGATGGAATTTATTAATTCTGAAGCTTTAAAGATGTCTAAGGAGTTAGCTAAAACCAGAGGTCCATTTCCACTTTTCCCGGTAAGTATCTATAAAAACGAAGGGCCTAGGAGAAACTCAGCCATCACCACTATTGCTCCCACAGGGTCGATCTCGATTATTGCTAACGCTTCAAGCGGTATTGAACCCCTCTTTGCCATCGCTTATAGACATGTTGTTAAAGACAAGTCGCTTGATAGAACCTTGTCCTTTTTTAATCCAGTGTTTGAAAAAACAGCCAAAGAGTACGGTATTTGGGCTGAGGTAAAGGAAAAAGTAGCTGAGTTGGGAGTAGTTAGAGGAATTGATGAGTTCCCTCAGGAAATAAAGGATGTTTTTGGGACAGCTCATGAGATGTCTCCAGAGTGGCATATTAAAATGCAGGCTGCTTTTCAGAAATACACGGATAACGCTGTCAGTAAAACAATTAACCTTAAAAAAACCGCGACACAGGATGATGTTAAAGCTGCCTATCTTCTGGCGTGGGAAACAAAGTGCAAGGGGATTACAGTTTTCAGGGATGGATGCAAAGAGGCGCAAGTTCTCAATCTTGGCTTAAAAGAAAGCGAGGTAAAGACAGAAGTGTTATTAGATAAAGAGCCTACTCAGGCGAGACCGTTTAAAGTTATTGGGGCAACATACAAACTTTCGACTCCAGTGGGGACTGCTTTTGTAACAATTAATGAGGATGAGAAGGGCCAACCTCTAGAATTGTTCATTAATGTCGGCAAAGCTGGGAGTGATGTGACAGCCATTGCCGAAGCTTTGGGGAGAACAATTTCTACCGCCTTAAGATTTAAAGGTTTTCTGACCCCGAAAGACAGGGCTAGAGAGATTGCCCTTCAGCTCGGAGGAATTGGTGGAAGAAGATCAATTGGTTTTGGACCAAACAAAATTCGTTCACTTCCGGATGCTGTCTCAGTAGCCCTTTCTAACCACTTTGGTTTCAAGCTAAATGGTAGTTTGGAGACTCTACCTACTGTAAAAGAAAACCTTCCAAACGGAATTCATACCAATGGACATTCTACTAACGGTTTTTCTAACATGAAAGTCGGAGCTGATGTGGTGGCGGTTAGTTTGCCGCAAGGCGACTCCACTCTCAAGGTGGGTACCGACCCCATATTGGCTTCGACTTTTAAGTCGCAAGAGACAACTGACGGTCATGTAGTATATGATTCTGATCAACCGGGATTTTTGGCCGATATTTGCCCTTCATGCGGTGCAAGTGCATTCGTCTATGAAGAGGGCTGCTCCAAATGCCAAGTGTGTGGTCATTCCGAGTGCTAAACCTCCTTACTTATGCGGCAGCCAATTTTGAAAACGAAACAAGTATTAAAAGTAGACGGAACCAAAGAGGTCTTTTTACCTAAGAAAATTGTTCAAAGTGTGTGGTTTGCAGCCCAGAATGTTGGTGGTAAGGATAAAAAACTTGCAGAGACGATTGGTTTTGAGATTACGAAGAAACTTGAAAAAAAATATCCCAACGGGGAAGTAATATCCACTTCGGAAATAGGAGAGTTGGTAGAAAAAACCCTTATCGAAAAAGGTCATGCCAAGACCGCCAAGGCCTTTATTATCTACCGCGAAAATAAAAAGCATGCCACTCAAGATAAGACTTCCCTAGGGGTGGTTGATGATATTGGGCTTTCCTATAACACCTTGTATATTCTTAAACTCAGGTACTTAAAAAGGGATGAAAAGGGAGAGACGATTGAAACTCCAAGACAAATGTTGGAAAGGGTAGCCGGTTTTTTGGCGGGTGTTGAAAAGACGACAGAACTTCAAGAGAAATGGAAAAAGAAGTTTCTGGAAGTAATGACCAGCTTTGATTTTTTGCCCGGAACAAGGACCCTGACTAACGCTGGTAAAAGAGATGCCCAGTTGGCAAACTGTTTCGTTTTTGATGTTGATGACGATATTGACAACATTTTCGACATTCTCCATAAATCAACCCTGATTAAGAAGCACGGTGGGGGTTGTGGATACAACTTTTCCAAAATTCGTCCCGAAGGTGATCCGGTTGGGGGAGTGCCCTCACTGGCTGCAGGGCCGGTCAAGATGATGGAGATGTTTAACTTAATGACCAACCTTTTTAAACAAGAGGGCAAATACGAAAGTGGGAATATGGCCATTATCAACGCTAACCATCCCGATATCTTTTCCACTATTTCGGCCAAACAAACTGATGGCTACTTATCGAAAACAAATATCTCTGTAGGAGTGACGGACGAGTTCATGAAGGCGGCAATAAAAGATAGGTCTTGGGATTTGGTTAATCCTAGAAATGGTGAGGTAGTCAACAAAGTCTCGGCGAAATCGATCTTAGACCTGATGTCTTCAATGGCTCACTTAACTGGCGACCCAGGAATGATTAATCTCTCGGCCATTAACCGCGGGACAAGACTGGCAAATCCTCTCCTAAGACACCGTGGGCCAATTCTGGCGACTAATGTTTGTGGAGAGATTCCACTTTATCCTTTTGAGTCCTGTAACCTGGGCTATGTCAATTTAACCAAATTTATTAAAAAAGGGAGATTTGATTACGTCAGATTAGCCAAAGTAGTTAGGGTGGCAGTACGCATGCTCGATAACGTTATTGATGCTTCATGGTTTCCGGTGCGCGAGATTGATAAATCGGTAAGAAACCATCGCAGATTAGGTATTGGAGTTGTCGGTTGGGCTGAGGCATTAATCATGATGGATGTGAGCTATGACAGTCGGGAAGCCTTTGAACTGGCGGAAAAAGTCACCAGGAAGATGTACCTGACGGCTTTTGATGAGTCCTGCAAGATTGCCAAGGAAAAAGGTCCTTTCCCTTTAGTTACTGATTCTATCTGGGCCAATAAAGTTAAAAAACCAAGAAATGTGGCTCTGATTACCTTTCCTCCTAGTTCAGGAAACGCAGTTATCTGTGAAACTTCCTTTGGAATTGAACCCCTCTTCGCCCTGGCTTATGAACAGAACGTTTTAGGTGGAGAAAGATTAACGACGGTTAATAAACTTTTCGTCAATGAACTTAAAGAGCATGGTCTTTATTCGGAACGCCTGATACAAAAGGTAATCGAAAACCATGGGAGCATCCAGGGGATGAAAGAAATCCCTGAAAATATGAAGAAAATTTTCAAAGTGGCCCATGACGTTCCTTGGCAAGATCATGTGAGGATGCAGGCCGCCTTTCAGAAGTGGACAGATAACGCTATTACTAAAACTGTGAACATGCCCTCTTCGGCAACAGTTGAGGACATTCGAGAAGCCTATGTCCTAGCTTGGAAGTTAGGTTGTAAGGGTTTGACGGTTTATCGTGATAGAACAAAAAAAGACCAGGTGTTTAATTTTGGAGGGACAAAAAAGAAAGAATATAAATGCCCCAATTGCGATATCAAGTTAATTAAGGACGGAAAGTGTCTCAAATGTAAAAAATGTGGATTTTCAACCTGTGAACTTTAGGTAAACGATATGTCTGTAGTAACCAAAAAGGGAGATGGGGGTCAAACCTCACTCTTCAAAAAGAAATTAGGTAAGGCGGTTCGTGTAGACAAAGACTCCCAAATAATAAAAACCATAGGGGTGGTGGATGAAGCTAATTCTTATTCGGGAGTAATTGTAGCCGAGTGTAGAAATGTAAAGCTCAGGGGTGAGGTGGTTAGTATACAGACCAACCTCTTTACTATTGGAGCCATCCTGGCAGGGTCAGATCTAGAGTTTAACCAGTCGTTAATTGGGGAAATCGAGAAAAAAATAAATAAGATTGAAGGCAAACTTCCGCTCCAAAAAAACTTTGTGTTGCCTGGAGGAACTCCAACTGCCGCCCATTTGATGTATGTTCGGACTTTGGTTAGAAGAGCTGAACGGGAACTGACAACCCTTAGAAGAAAGCCTGTATTTACTCTTCCCCCAGCGGTGTTTATTTATCTAAACCGCCTCTCAGATTACTTATTTATTCTTGCGAGGAAGGAAAACTTTGACAAAAAGAAAAAAGAAACCTTTTGGAAAGTCTAATCTCCATTCAACTTTGCTTGTCCCAATGATACAATGAGGTTAATACTGCCATGGCTATAAGTACTGAACGTGAACCGGTTCCAAAGGGGTTAGAGGAAAGAGGAGGGGATGTATCGGCTCTAACAATTGAACAAAAAGAAGTAGTAACCCCCATTCCAAGTCAATTTAAGGCTCAGGTAATGGATGATAGTGGTAATCCACTTATTCAAACTCCCCCCGCCTCCGTAATTACTGTCTCAGTCCCGGCCGATGATAGTCAGCTTCTGGCTTGGAGTAAAGGACCAACGGAGGAGAGTCTTACCTGGTTTGGAGTTTTTTGGCAAAGGGTGATTAAAAGGGCTTTGCATTTTGGATGGAGAGTTGTCGGTGGGGTAAAAAGTGAGGTCTAGATAATTCTGGAATATGTTTGATATTAATACGATTATTTTATTTGTTTTTTTAACTGGCCTATTAGTTCTTTTTCTAACCGCCTTTGGGTATGTTCTCTTTACCTACTTTAGGTGGAGGGGGAGAGAGGACTCTTCCATTGATTCAGTCCTCTTCCAAGTGGCAGTCCCCAGGGGAAACGAAATTAAAATTGATGCCATGGAGCAGGTTTTTGCTTCGCTCTATTCCATTAAGAAAGGTGGCTGGAAACAGAAATTTTCTTTTCAACCTTCAATTTCCTTCGAAATTGTTGCCCGTCAGGAGGATATTAAGTTTTATGTCTGGTGCCCGAAGAAGATTAAGGATTTGGTTGAAAGACAAATCCATGGAGGGTATCCCGATGCAGAGGTCTTGGAAATAGAAGAATATAATATCTTCTCCGAAAAAGGAAAAGTTTCCTATAAAGCTTTTCAGCTACGGGGAGAAAATTTTAAACCCGTGAAGACTTTCAAAGAATTACCCACGGATCCTTTAGCAGCTATTACTTCCAATATGGCCAAGATGGGTCCCAATGAGGCGGCAGCCTTACAGATTGTTGTTTCTCCGGCTGAATCTGCCTGGCAAAAAGAAGGCCGTCATTTTCTTTCAGAGACCAAGAAACAGGAGGCAGACCCTACCAAGGCCAAGTTCGCTGTGTCCGCAAAAACCCTGGAAGCAGTTGAAGCTAAAATTTCTAAACCCGGTTTTGAGACCTCCATCAGGTTGGTTGTTGTTGCTCCGGAGACGGAAATTGCCAAGAGCTTGTTATCTAACTTCTCCAGTTCCTTTGAACAGTTTTCGGGAGAGTTTAATGGTTTTAAAGGAAGAAAGATTCGTTACAAGGCCTCCTTTGTTGAAGATTTTATCTATCGTTACCAGCCAATGTTTAATGTTGCCGGCAACCGTGTCTCGGTACTAAATTCTGAGGAGTTGGCAGGAATTTTTCATTTTCCTAACAAGCAATTAACCACACCTCATATTCATTGGTTGAATTCCAAAGTGGCTCCTGCCCCGGCCGAGATACCTACAGAAGGCCTGTATTTGGGCATGAGTAACTACAGAGGTGTCAAAAGGCCGGTGTATATAGGTGAGGAGGATAGGCGTCGCCATATTTACATGATTGGAGCAACAGGAACAGGAAAGTCAGAGCTATTAAAGGAGATGATGCTTCAGGACATTAAAGCTGGTAAGGGAATTTGTTTTATTGATCCCCACGATACCGTAAGGCAGATTCTTCCTCTTATTCCACCGGAGAGAGCAGAGGACGTCATTTACTTTAGTCCTGGAGATACCGAGCGCCCGATGGGACTTAATCTTCTCGAGGCAAAAACCGAGGATGAACAGCACTTTGCTGCCACGGCTGTTATTAATATGATGTATAAACTCTTTGATCCATATAAAACTGGAATTGTTGGTCCGAGATTTGAACACGGGATTAGAAACGCCATGTTAACTGTCATGCAGGGAACAGGGGGAATGGGAACTTTTGTTGAGGTGATGCAGTGTATGGAAAGAGCGGACTATGTGCAGGAACTTCTTCCGAGGGTAACTGACCCAATTGTTAGACGTTACTGGACTGACCAGATTGCTCAGACCTCGGACTTTCATAAATCTGAAGTTTTGGATTATACCGTTTCTAAGTTTGGGCGTTTCGTTACTAACCGCATGATTAGAAACATTATTGGCCAGTCCCAGAGTTCCTTTGATTTCAGAAAAGTCATGGATGAAGGGAAAATTCTACTTATTGATCTGGCCAAGGGAGAAATTGGTGAGGAGAATTCCAATTTCTTAGGGTTAGTCTTGGTGCCAAAGATCTTAATGGCGGCTATGAGTAGACAAGATACACCGGAAGACCAGAGACGAGATTTTTACCTTTACGTTGATGAGTTTCAAAACTTCGCCACTCCCGATTTTGCCGTTATTCTTTCGGAAGCCAGGAAATACCGATTAAATCTCTGTGTGGCTAACCAGTTTGTTGGTCAAGTTGAGGAAGATGTAAAAAATGCAGTTTTTGGCAATGTGGGAACGAAAATAGCCTTTAGGGTAGGTGTTTCCGATGCCAACTTTTTGGCTCATGAGTTTACCCCCACTTTCGGGGAGGATGATCTACTGAATGTTGAGCGCTACCATGCTTTTGTCAAAACCATTGTTCATAATGAACCAGTAACACCTTTTTCAATGGACTTAACCAAGGACATGGCTAAACAGAAAGAAGTAGAAAATCCCAAAGTGGCCGAGATCATTAGGGAAATGAGTAGGCTTAAATACGGAAGAGACGTAAGGTTAGTTGAGACTGAAATGGCCAGACGGGCAAGACTTTAGAAAAAGTGAAGGAAACAGGATCAAATGAGAATCAGTTGGTGTTTGGATACACTAACTGGGAGGGAAAGCGCTGTTAGGAGGGTAAAACCCATTGAGGTTTGGTATGGGAAAACCGAGTGGCACCCTAAAGAGCAGTGGTTTTTGAAAGCTATGGATTTGGAAAAGGGCGAAGAGAGAAATTTTGCTATAAGAGATATCCTCAGGTTTTTATAAATACCCAACCACATAAATTAATGGGTTAGAGATGCATTCCCGTGATATACTTATTATGGTACGAATATGGTAAGAAGATTAGAAAAAAGTAAAGCTATAAAACTGAGAAAACAAGGTAAAACCTACAATGAAATATGCAAGCGCCTTGGGATTCCCAAAAGCACTCTTTCTGGCTGGTTAAGTGGATATCCTTTAACAGAAAAACAAATAAAAAAATTGTCGGCTAGAGTAAGATATAAAAAATTAATTGGAATGGAGAAAACCAGTCTGATCAAGTATAGAAAAAAGCAAAAATATCTTAAAGATACCTATAAAAGTGAACGGAGAATGCTTCTACCTGTTACAGCCAGAGACTTATATGTGTTTGGGCTGGCTTTATATTGGGGCGAGGGAAGAAAAGGTCTTGAAAACGGGATAAGCCTTAATAATACAGATCCCAGGGTTGTTAAGTTTTTTGTAATGTGGTTAACAAAGTCTTTAAATGTTCCTATAGATAAAATGAAAGTATCATTGCATCTGTACCAAGATATGGACCCAATTTACATAATTGATTATTGGAGCAGGCAGTTGGGAATAAATAAAGCACAATTTATTAAGCCTTATATTAAAGAGAGCAACCGTTTAAATATAAATCAAAAGGGTTATGGCCATGGGACCTGTGGTATTTATGTTTATAATAGGCGTTTGAAGGAAAAGATCATATTTGGGATAGATGCCATAGCGGAGAGTGTGACAGGAGAAAAGCCAGAAAATTTGTTATAATAGCCTCACTTGGGCCCTTCGTTCAACGGTTAGGACACGAATCTTATAAATTCGGGACGATAGTCCGACTCTATCAGGGCCCACCGGTATATGACAGAAAGTAATGTTCTAGAGAGTTCTCGCGAGAGAGAGATAACACTGGAAAATCTTCCTCAGTGGATGAGTAAGGCAGCTCTTCTTCGTGAGGAGCATGGAAAGGATTTCAGAGCACTCAGATTAATAAGGCGTGTTCGTGATGAGGCGATTAGGCTCGAGGATCATGAAAGCGTTGTTAATTTATACTGGGAAGATTATCTCGTAGGTAAGCATTTAAGAATGCAGGCCAGGGACGAGAAAATGAGTGATTTTAAGAAGGCAATATATAACGAATATGGTCTTTACTTAATGAAGGATTCTTCAAAGGCAGCTCTTGAATATATTGATAGGCACGAAGTTGAAGCCCTAAGGCCACGTTCGCATAGGTTCTTGGGTGAAGTAGAGTCGCTTTCTGGAGGATACGTGTCGGCAGTTGAACACTATAAAGAGGGTATAAAACTTTATGAAAAGATGGAAGATCCCAAGCAGAGGTGGAACTCCTTGGAATTTGAGGGCTTTTTGGCTGAGGCGTACATTCGTGTAGGAAGTGAAGACAGGGGAATTGAATTAGTGAAAAAAACTATTAAGAAATACGATACTGGCGACGGGCTTTTAATGAAAGAGGCCAGCTACTACCAATGGGCAGTATGGAAATCTGGGTGTGTTTTTAGGACATTAAATGCCCTCTTAGATATGAACTATGAGGCGTCGACTGACGAGTGGGGCAAGTGGGGATCTCTCTTACAAGAGGCGGGTAGTATTTTGTGTTATCCCGATGGAAGCGAGAGCAAAGATGGCCTTAGTTTTGACATCCGAAAAGCTGAGTTTGCAAAAGTTTTAAAGAGGCTAACGGAGTAAGTTACTTAGAGTTCTTCGAGGACTTGTTTCTTACCTGATTCTTTGATGGTTGCAAGCTCTAAATAACGCTCCGTGGTTGAGAGTCTTTTGTGCCCTGAAACCTGAGAAAGAAGTATCAAGTCAACTCCAGCTTTTAAGTTTTCCACAATAAAAGTAGTTCTTAAGTCATTGACTGAATAACCAGGAATTTCTGAGCGTTGCATGTATCTATCAATAGCAGCCCTGATATTTCTAACAGCCAGAGGTTTGCCGTTCTTGCTGACAAAAAGGTAGGGAGATTCTGCCTTTGGGCGTTGCAAAAGGTAAGTATCAACTGAGTCTTTAGCCTTTTTATTAAGAGGAACTGTTCTTTCAGGTTGGGTAGCATAGGCCTCAATTTTAAGGGTGGAGGCGGTTACGTCAGCAAGTTTAAGGTTGGCTACCTCAGAAATTCTAACTCCAGTTTGTAAGATAAGCTCAATAATTGCAGCGATTCTGGCATCGGCACGAACGACATCTCTCAAGGCTCTATATTCCAATTGAGAAAGGAATTTAGGAACGGAAACTTCAATCTTAGGGTGGGCTACGTTTTGTGATGGGTCACGCGCTACGTAGTTTTGGGAAACTAAAAATCTAAAGAAGGTCTTCACCGCATTTAGCTTTCTAGAAACAGTTTTTGGAGTGTAATTATCGGCAAGTAGGGTATCGCGGAAAGCTTCAATAACTTCCTGCCCAATAGACTCTGGATATGGTTTTTGTTTCTTTTCCACGAAATCTACAAGCTGTTCAAGGTCAGCTCTATAGGCTAAGATTGTAGAAGGAGATCTTCCCAATTCCTCCAGGTTTTTGATAAACTTTGGCAACAGGTTCTTAAGTGTTTCTTGAGTCATGTTTACGTCTTTAGTCTTTGTGGCAGGCTAAAATGACGAAGGATATATAATAGTAATAAGGACAGATAAATCCTAAGTACGAGTTATATGATATCACACTTGAGAGAAAATTCAACAGTTTTATTAAAATTATAGGTAAAACAATTAAGATGAGGAAACACAGTGAAAAAACAAGCCCTTTCTTAGGGATTTTTGAAAGAGTACGAAAATATGCCAGATTGGCCGTTATTTTACTCTTTATTATGTTAGGCCTTTCACTTTTGGGGAACATCAGCAAGATTAGTGAGGCTGACAAAAAGATCAAAGCTAAGGAGGCGCAAGTGGAAAAACTGAGGCAGGAGAATGAAGAAATAAAAAAGAGGTTAGAAGGGGTAACCTCAGAGGTCTATGTTGAGAAACAACTAAGGGATAGTTTGGGGTTGTCCAAAGAGGGGGAAATTGTAATTGTTCTACCAGATAAAGAAACCCTAAAGAGTCTTGCTCCAAAGCTTGAAGAGGAAGAAGATACTCTTCCAGATCCTAATTGGAAGATGTGGCTGAAACTGTTTATTTAATTTGTGTTGCGGGGCCAGGAGTCGCGCCTGGCCTGGGAGATTATGCTTGTTCTGTAATCTCACATTACTGCGAGTGTCGGACTATATCATCTCCATACAATATAAATTGGTTAGGATTTTGGCGTCTAGTCTCTACGGAGTCCCGTTATCTTGGGTTCCCTCGGTATTGTCCTTAACTGGTAAGGATGTCCACCGATATAGCCAAATTTTCGATTAATATTTCTATTAAAAGGGCCCATACTACTAGCCTCCCGTGCTACTCTACACTACCCCGCATGTTAAATGACTATTGGGATTATATACCAAACCAAGGATAAGCACAATAAATAGATATGTATATATGGTATAATATAACCTGCAAACATGTCAAAATTTAAAGAAAAGATTAAGTCAAGGGTGCTGAGGGGTCAGGGAATAAGTATTAAAGAAATAGCAAAAAAACTAAATGTTTCTTCTAGTTCTGTAAGTGATTGGTGTAGAGATATTGTTCTTTCAGAAGATCAAATTAAAACACTAGAACAACATTCAAGAGACCCCTTTTATGGGAAAAGGTTAAGCAATTCTTTGAGGCAGAGACAAGCAAGAATTGAGAAGACAGATAAACTAATTAAAGAAGGCGTAAGCGAGATTGGTAGTATTAATAAAAGGGAATTGTTTCTCATTGGCGTTGCACTGTATTGGGCAGAGGGATTCAAAAAAGACAGTCAGGCGGGTTTAGCTAGTATGGACCCGGATATGATAAACCTTTTTATAGGATGGTTAAAAGAATGTTTTGGATATACATTGGATAATATAAGCGCGAGGGTGACTGTTAACATTAGCCATAAACACAGAATAAAGGAGATTGAGAATTATTGGTCTGAAGTAACAGGGATTCCAGTCGAAAAGTTTCAGAAACCGTTTTATCAAAAATTTGTGTGGAAAAAGGTGTACGAGAATCAAAACGAGTATCACGGAGTTTTACGGATAAAGGTCAGAAAAAGTACTGATTTCCTACGAAAAATAACTGGATATATTCAAGGTTTGAGAAATAGGGTAGTCTTGGGGTAAAATATAGCCTGCGCCAGCGTAGCTCAGTTGGTTAGAGCATCGGATTCATATCCCGAAGGTCATTGGTTCGATCCCAATCGCTGGCACAAATACATTTACTAAAAGGAATAATCGGAATATAACTAAACTAATATGGACAAGAAACGAATTCTTACAGGAGACAGACCAACAGGGCAATTGCACCTGGGACATTATATTGGGAGCCTAAAAAATAGGGTAAAACTTCAAGATGAATACGATGAGTTTATTATCATAGCTGATGTTCAGGCTTTGACAGACAATTTTGAGACTCCTCAAAAAGTCCGGGACAACATCAAGGAATTAGTCCTAGATTATCTATCTGTTGGTTTAGATCCTGAAAAAGCAACTTTTTTTATCCAATCAATGATTCCAGAGATTGCTGAACTGACTGTCTTTTACCTCAACATGGTAACTTTGGAAAGAGTACTCAGAAACCCTACTGTTAAAGATGAAATAAAGCAAAAAAACTATAAGAAAAATATTCCGGCTGGATTTGCTCTTTATCCAGTTTCTCAGGTTGGTGATATTACAGCCTTTAACGCCAGCCTGGTTCCTGTTGGAGAGGACCAACTACCAATGATTGAACTGACGCGCGAGGTAGTCAGGAAATTTAACTCCCTTTATGGAGAAACACTAGTTGAACCAGAAGCTTTAGTTGGAGATTTTCCAAGACTACCTGGGACTGATGGCCAGGCAAAAATGAGTAAAAGCCTGGGGAACTGTATATATTTAGCCGATGATGAAAAAACGGTGACTAAGAAAGTTATGGGAATGTATACCGACCCCAAGAGAGTTCATCCGACAGACCCCGGCGACCCAGAGGGGAACCCTGTTTTTGTTTACCTTGAAGCTTTTGATCCCAACAAGGAAGAAGTCGAAGAACTGAAAAATCGCTATCGAAATGGGAAAGTGGGGGACATGGAGGTTAAAACTCGACTGGCTGAGGTTTTAAATACTTTCCTTGAACCAATAAGAAAGGTGAGGCAGGAGTATGAAGCAAAACCAGAGGAAGTAGATAGAATTATCAAAGAGGGTACTGCCAGAGCCAGAGAAGTGGCTAAAGAGACTATGTCTAAGGTTAGAAAGGCCATGAAGATAGATTATTAATATGGATAAAATAACCTTCGACGATTTTGCCAAGATAGATATCCGTATAGGGACTGTTGTTAGGGCAGAGGTTCCTGAGTGGAGTCATTGGGTAATGAAACTAACAGTAGATTTTGGTCAGGAAATTGGGGAGAGAACAATCTTTGCTGGAATAATGAAGTTTTATAAACCTGAAGAGCTTGAAGGAAAACAGTTTCCTTTTGTCGTTAATATAGCTCCTAAAAAGATCGGTCCGGAGGGGGATTTAAGTGATGGAATGATACTGGCTGCAGATTTTGTTGAGGAGGGGACTGACCCCGAAGAGGGTAAGCCTGTCCTTTTTAATCTCCAGGAAAAAGTTTCCAACGGAACAAAAGTTCGCTAGAGCCTCAGTAGGTATTTGGCTTTTGTCGTAATTGAGAGGTATAATTGCCCTGTTAACTTTCATGGCTAAAACAAAATCAAAACCCAAAAAAGCGGTTCCAAAAAAACGAGTTGAGTTGCGCTTGAGGGTTAACCTCTCGCGAATTCTTATTACTGGGATCTTAATCTGCCTTTTTCTCCCCTTCGTGGTTAGTCTTTGGAGTTTGAAAGGGAGCGACCTGAAGGTTGAGACTTCACAAGCCCTGGCTGATATTAAAGCTTCAAAAGTCAAAGAAGTAACTGTTGAAGACAGTAAACTTGTTCTTACTTACAATGACGACAGTGTTAAAGTTACCACCAAAGAAGCAAATGAGAGTTTTGCCGACCTTCTGGAGAAAGAGGGAATAGAGCCCTCAAGTATCAAATACACCGTAGTCGATCTCTCACTGACCAAAATGATTGCTGAGGCCGCTGGAATTATTATTCCCATTCTTCTTATAGGCGCCTTCCTCTTTTTTATGCTTCGTGCACAAAATAGAGCCGCAGGAGACATTTTTTCCTTTGGTCGAAGTAAAGCCAAACTTTTTGCTAAGGGAAAACAAGACATTACTTTTGCTGATGTTGCTGGGGTTGATGATGCCAAAAAGGAATTGGTGGAGGTTGTCGACTTTCTAAAAAACCCAGGTAAGTATCGCCGAATGGGTGCCAGGACTCCAAAGGGCGTTCTTCTTTTTGGACCAGCCGGGGTGGGAAAAACCCTCCTTGCTAAAGCTGTTGCTGGGGAAGCCGGAGTACCTTTTTTCTCCATGGCAGGCTCTGAGTTTATGGAGATGTTGGTTGGAGTGGGTGCCTCTCGTGTCCGTGATCTTTTTGCCAATGCCAAGGCTTCAGCTCCATCAATCATTTTTATTGATGAGATAGACGCTATTGGACGTCAACGAGGAAGAGGAGGTTTTGTTGGGGGACATGATGAACGTGAGCAAACTCTTAACCAGATCTTGGTTGAAATGGATGGCTTTACCCCAAACGATAATGTAGTAGTGGTGGCGGCTACCAACCGTGGAGACCTTTTGGATCCAGCCCTTTTAAGACCTGGTAGGTTTGATAGACGAGTCACTCTTGATATGCCTGACAAAGAGGGCCGTTTAGCTATCCTCAGGATCCACGCCAGGGGTAAGAGGCTGGCTAGGGGTATTAATTGGGAAAGGATTGCCGATCGGTCGGTTGGCTTTTCTGGAGCAGATTTGGAAAACATGCTCAACGAAGCCGCTATTCAGGCTGCGAGGAATGGAAAGGACTCTATTGAGATGGTTGATATCGAGGAGGCTGCAACTAAGGTTAAATTAGGGCCTGCCAAGCGTAAGCTTCAAAGTGAGGAAGACAAGCGTCTGACAGCCTATCATGAAGCAGGACATGCCCTTGTGGCTCACTTTATGCCTAAGGCTGATCCAGTGCAGAGAATCTCGATTGTGGCCCGTGGAATGAGCCTAGGACACACAGAGATCTCTCCTGCAAGTGATCGTAGCCATGAGACCAAAACCAGGCTAATTGAGTCAATTGCCGTCATGCTTGGAGGGCGGGCCGCGGAGAACGTTGTTTTTAAGGAAATGACAGCAGGGGCAGCCAACGATATCAAAAATGCTACCCGCTATGCAAAGGCGATGGTGGTTGACTTGGGAATGAGTTCTCTGGGGCCTACCAATTTTGGAGCCACCAGTGAAACCGGGGAATTTGGCAACATGGAATGGTATGAAAGCCCCAGTATTTCTCCTGCTACTCAAGAGAAAGTAGACGTTGAGATTAAAAAGATAATTGATACAGGCCTCATAACAGCTACAAAAGTAGTCAAAAAGAATAGAAAACTTTTGGATAAAGTGGTTAAAGTCCTCATGGAAAAAGAGACGATCGACAGGGACGAGTTCGAAAAGATTGTTGGGGGAAAGAAACAATAATTTTTTTGATCCTCCGAATGTTACAATGACTTCATGACTAAACTGGTACTTATTGACGGCCACGCCATTCTTCACCGAGCCTACCATGCATTGCCCCCTTTAACCAACAGAAAGGGTCAGCAAGTAAACGCTGTCTATGGATTCACCTCTATGCTTTTAAAGGTCGTTTCTGACCTTAAACCAACCCACTTAGCAGTTTGTTTTGATAGGCCTGAACCGACCTTCAGGAAGGAGAAGTTTGCAGCTTATCAGTCCAACAGGCCAGAAACAGATAAGGAATTGGTTAGTCAGTTTGAAGTGGCCAAAGAGGTGGCTAGAGCAATGAATATTCCAGTTCTAGAAAAAGTTGGTTTTGAAGCGGATGATCTTTTAGGAACGATTGCTACCCAGGCAAAAAAAGACAAATTAGAAGAGGTGGTCATTGTTACCGGGGACCGGGACATTCTCCAGTTAGTTAACGATGAAGAAAAAATTGAGGTCTTTATGCCCTCAAGAGGTCTTTCGGAGGGGAAACTGTACAAAGAAAAAGACGCTCATGAACGAATGGGAGTTCCCGCAAGACTTATTCCAGATTATAAGGCTTTAGTGGGAGACCCGTCGGATAATTATCCTGGAGTGGCCGGAATTGGTCCAAAAACAGCAGAGAAACTGTTGGAGAAATACGACGGAATAGACCACTTATATAAGCATCTGGCTGATATTGAACCGAAAGTTAAAGAAAAGCTTGTCAAAAATAAAGACTTGGCCATACTTTCTCATAACCTGGCAACTATTGTTAGGGATGTTCCAATTGAGTTTGAGATTGATAAAATGAGTAAGTGGAGTGTGGTCAACCCTAAGATCCTGGAGTTTTTTGATGATCTCGGTTTTAAATCCCTCACTAAAAGAGTAGAGGAGTTGGATAGAAAAATGGTTAAGGAAAACCAAATGTCGCTTATCTAAATTATGAAAGTTGCACTAGTCCATGACTACATAAAGGAGTATGGGGGAGCGGAGAGGGTTCTTAAAACCCTGGCCGAAATGTATCCCGATGCTCCAATTTATACTGCTTTTAGAGTCAGAGGTTCAACAGCAGATAAACAGTTTAAGGGGAGAAAAATTATTGAGAGTTGGTTGGCTCCGCTCCTAAAGATCTGGCGTTTATATTCTCCCTTAAGATTTTTAATTCCGGTTATTTGGGGGAGTTTTGATTTATCAGATTACGATTTGGTAATTACTTCTGCCTCTTGGTACATTACTCGTGGATTTAAGGTTGGGTCAAAAACGAAAGTTGTTTGTTATTGTCACACTCCTCCCAGATGGCTTTATGGTTATGAAACTTCAGTTGGTTTTACCAAGTATTGGCCGGTAAAAGTCTATGCGGCCATTGTTGGACATTTCCTAAGGATGTATGACTTTAAAGTTTCCCAAAAGATAGATAATTGGATAGTCAATTCAAAAAACGTGGCGGCTAGGGTAGAAAAGTTCTACAGGAAAGAATCTACAGTTATCTATCCGCCTATTGATGTGGAAAAAATTGGACAAGTTGCTGAGGGAATAACGGTCAGGGAAAATTACTTTTTAATTGTCTCCAGGTTGGTGGGCGCCAAGGGTTTGGAAGAAGCGGCCCGTGCCTCAAAGAAATTAGGCTTTGGACTTAAAATTGTGGGTGAGTCTCACGGTTTTGCCGATGTTGAAAATAAATTAAAGAGACTATCTGGGGGCAACTTAGAGTTATTGGGAAGGGTCGATGACACTGAGCTTTACGAACTCTATGCTAAAGCCAAAGGATTTATCGCCCTGGCCCATGATGAGGACTTTGGAATGACAGTGGTCGAGGCCCAGGCCGCCGGAACTCCGGTTATTGCCTTTAATGGCGGGGGTTTCAGGGAATCAGTTGTTGAAGGGAAAACCGGGATTTTGATTAATGACACAGAGACAGCAACAATTGAGTCTGCAATTAGAAAACTAGAAAAAACCAAGTGGAACAAGAGTGTCCTACAGGCAAATGCTAGAGAGTTTTCAAAAGAAAGATTTGAGAAGGAGATAAAAAAATATATTGCCGCTAGGGTTTAGATGATATGCCAGAACTACCTGAAGTTGAAACAATTAAAATGGGCCTGGAAAAGTATTTGGTAGGCCATAAAGTGGAAAAAGTTGAAGTCAGGCTCAAGAAAATTTTCTCAGGGAAAGAGGAGGACCTTGTTGGTGGAAAAATTACTGCCGTCAGGCGCTTCGCGAAAGTTCTTTGTTTGGACTTTAATAATGGTTATTCGGCTCTCATGCACTTAAAGATGACTGGCCAGCCTATTTATCGTGGGCCAAACCTCAAAACCCCAATCCATCTTTCTGAAAAAGTAGTTGGTGGGCTTCCAGGAATTCACACCCATGTTATTTTTCATTTAGACCGCGGAGGAAACTTCTATTTTAATGATTTTCGTAGGTTTGGTTGGATTAAGGTTGTTAAAACCCAAGAACTAAAAGGGGACAGCTTTGTGGGAAATTTGGGACCAGAACCCCTGAGAGACCTAACAGAAGAGATGTTTGGGCAGATAGTTTCAAAAACCAAGAAAAGTATAAAGGTTCTTTTGATGGACCAGACCAAAATTGGAGGAGTAGGGAACATCTATGCTAACGACGCCCTCTTTCTTGCGGGAATTCATCCCAAAAGAGCGGCCAATAGTTTGGATCAAAATGAGAGGCAAAAGCTGTTCAAAAGTATCGAAAAAGTCCTTAAGGATGGCATTAAATATGGTGGAGCCAGTGAGCATGCTTATGTTACTTCGGAAGGCTTGGAAGGTCGTTATCAAGAACACTTCTTGGTTTACGACCGTGCAGGTTTACCTTGTCCAAACGATTGCGGTGAGAAAATTCAAAAGACCAATTTGGGTGGTCGAGGGACCTACTTTTGCCCTAAGTGCCAAAAGTGATTTATTTTTGTTCCAAATAGAGATCGAGAAGTTTGCGGGCCGTATTATTTGCTGAGAAGTTCATGGCAAAAGCATATGTTTTTTTAGAAAGACTGGAGTAGGCCTTTGGATCTGAGAGTATCTCCTTTATTTTTTCGGCAATTTTCCCTGAGTTTTTCTCACAGAGGTACCCTGTCTTACCATCTATTACAATTTCTTCTAGCCCTGAGCCCTTAATTGAGATAGTTGGGACTCCTGAGGCCATTGCTTCAAGAATGGAAATGGGCATAACCTCGCTTAAGGACGGTGTGATAAATAAGTGAACGGACTTGTAGATGTCGGGAAACAGTTTTCTATCTACCACTCCTAAATACATAACATGGTCATCCAATTTGGCTTTGGTAGTCTGCTCGCGCATTTTTTGAAGTTGAGATCCTGAACCAAGAACCAACAATCTAAAGTTGGGCATTATCTTTTTAAGTTCCCTGGCGATTTTGATTAGCTCTAGAGGTCTTTTTTCCTTATCGACTCTTCCCGTATAAACAAGTGTCGGAGTTATCAAGGATTTTCTTGAGGGCTTAACAAAGAAATAATCCTCAACGCCGTTATAGATAACGGCAGTATTTTTGATACCGATTCTATTTAGTCTTTTTTGGGTGTTTGTTGATGGGCAGATGATTTTTCTAGAATATCCAGACATTCTTATAAGGTCCTTATTAAGAAGGTTGGAAGCAAATTCATATCCGTAAGGGAAGTAATAATTCAGATACTGTTCATATTGTGTATGGGCAGTAAAGAAAAGAGGTTTGTTTAGTTTTTTAGCGATTTGCCAGGCTAATTGCCCAGCGACAAGGGGGTGGTGGGTGTGGATGACATCAATCTTTAGTCTTTTGATTTTTTTTACTGAGGCAAAAGGGCCTCCAAGGGGATAATTTTTGACGAGGGGGTTGGGGATGGAGGGATATCTGATAACATGCTTATCATTATCCTTGTAACCTGGAAACGAGGGGGCTAGGATATAAACCTTGTGACCCATTTTTCTTAAGGCGTGGGTAATTGAGGATATGTGGTAGGTTACGCCGTTGATTGTGGGAAGATAGGATGAGGTAACGAGCAGGATATTCATGAGTTGTATTATACTTCCTAAGGATGATAAATAATATTAGCCTCACTGGGTTTAGAAATTTTGAAAATAAGAAGGTAAGTTTCACTACGGGAACAACAGTTATTGTGGGCCCAAACGCTTCGGGTAAAACAAATATCTTAGAGTCGATTTTTCTATTATCTTCAGGTAAAAGTTTCCATGCAAAAATTGAGGAGGAGATGATTGGTTATGATGCCAGCCTGGCAAGAGTGGAAGGAGATACGGGCAAGACAAAATTAGAAATAGTTTTAACCAGGGGAGAGATAATGGTTGGAGATTCGACAATCGAGAAAACTCCCCGCAAGAGACTTTTAGTCAACGGAGTAGCCAGGCGCCTAATCGATTTTACCGGAAACGTAAAGGTTGTTCTCTTTGGGCCGTGGGACTTGGATCTTGTGAGTCAGGCTCCAGCCATAAGAAGAAGATTCTTGGATACTGTTCTCTCACAAGTGGATCGAGAATACCGTCGAGCAATTCTTTCTTATGAGAAGGGTTTAAGGCAGCGCAACAGACTTCTTTTTAGGATTCGTGAAGAGGGTCTTTCTCGTTCCCAGCTTCTTTTCTGGGACAGACTGCTTATTAAAAACGGAGATTTTGTTTCCACAGTCCGACAGAATTTCATAGATTATGTAAACGCCCAAGAGGGGATCAATGCTCAGGCTTTCGCTTTAGATTATGACAAAAGTGCCATTAGCGAAACCCGGCTTGAACAATATGCCCAAGAAGAAGTAGCTGCAGCAACTACTCTTGTGGGGCCACACAGGGATGATTTTATTTTTAAAGTAAAAGAAAAAGGGGAAAAAAGTAGAGATTTGGCAAGATATGGCTCCAGGGGGGAGCAGAGGATGGGAGTTTTGTGGCTAAAGCTGGCGGAGTTATCGTATGTAGAAAAAATCTCAGGGGAGAAGCCAACCCTTCTTTTGGACGACATCTTTAGTGAACTGGACCATGAACATAGGGATGTGGTAACTAAGGTGGTTGAAGGAAGACAATCAATTATTACCACGGCCGATCCCCACTATGTTGAAGATTTTAAAGAAGTGGAAAAAATTGCTCTTAGAGGTTAGAATTTGCGTATGGAGAACGTAGGAATAGATTCACCTGAGAAGCGTTTTGAGTTGGATTATATGAGTGCCCCACTGGATGTGCAGGATGTATATTTGGATTTGAAACTAAAAGCGCAACTGGAGGCACGGAAGAAAAGTGGTAGTAACAAGCCAGTACGTCTGGACCTTCCCACAAGAAAAGAGCTTTTTGAAAAAGCAGGAACGATTGCAAAGTGTATAAAGGAAACCGGTGTTGACCCCCGATTAGTAGAGGCAAAAAAAGCTGAGCGAGGATGGCGAGCGAGAGAAGATGCTGATGATCAATATGAGGAGACCATGAGAGAGGCGTTCAAAAGAGCCGGAATATCTATTCCAGGAGAGTAAGAATTAGATTTTCTTCTCTGTGATTTTACTTAAGTTGTAAGTGATAAATACTGCTAGGAAAGTAACCAGTAGGGCATAGATAACCAGGGAAATAAGGCCCGATGAGCCCCCCAGGAAGGGCCTGACAAATTTATCGATTACTTCTTTAATGACTTCGTTCCAAGCAAGAGCTGCTACTAGTCCAAAAGCTGAGGTTACCAGAGACATGGTATTTTTAGCCAGTTCTATTTTGAAGTTCTTCTTTGACATCTTTTTTCTCCGCAAACTCTGCAGAAATTAGTGATATAATTACCTAAGTTATGTTAACTCCTAAGTATACCATCACCAATAAAATCTTGAATAATATTGGGCAAATTGAGGCTGCTAAGGAGGTTATTGAAAGTGCTCCCTTAGTCCCTTCCTTTGAAAAACAGTTCCAGTCCGATGCCGTTGTTAGGACAGTTCACCATGGTACCCACATCGAAGGCAATGACTTAACTCTGATGCAGACCAAAAAGATTTTAGAGGGTGAAGCAGTTGTTGCAAGAGCCCGGGATATTCAAGAAGTTGTTAACTACAGAAACGTTGTCGGACTTTTGGATGAACTGGCCTTTAAAAGGGGAGGGTATGAATCAGCCATGTTGATGGATATTCAGAAATCTTCGGTAGATAAGATTGTTCCTCCAGAAAAGATGGGTAATTTTAGGAAGTCTCAAGTAGTTATCAAGAATGAAGAAACTGGAGATATAATCTTGAGGCCTCCATCGTTTGTGGAAGTACCCTTTTTGATTGACGAATTTTTATTGTGGCTAAATAGTCCCGAGATAAAAGATGTTCACCCCATTCTCCTTGCCGGAATTGCTCACTATATCTTAGTAGCTATTCACCCTTTTGTTGAAGGTAACGGCCGAACTGCCAGGGCTTTTGCTACCCTGGTACTAATTAAAACTGGATACGACATTAAAAAGTTCTTTTCTATTGAGGAGCGTTTTGATGAAGACCCGGGAGCTTATTATGAAGCCTTTGCCCTGGTTGATAGACAATCTCCAGATATCAGGGAGCGGGATATTACCCCTTGGCTTGAATATTTCACTTCCGTTGTGGGGGTAGAGTTGGCTAAAATAAAAGATAAAGTCAAAAAGCTTTCCTTGGATTCTCGGCTCAAAATAAAAATTGGTAGCCAAGTGGCCCTTTCTGAACGCCAAATGAGACTGGTAGAATATCTTTCAGATCGAGGAGGGGCGGGAATGAAAGAATTAAGAGCGGTTCTGAAGATGGTCTCGGAAGATACAATATTGCGTGACTTACGAGATCTTGTGGAGAAGGGAATTATTAAAAAAGAAGGCTCGACTAAGGCCTCGAGATACGTGATTGCTAATAAATAATTTATGAGTACATCTGACCCACAGTTTTTATATATGATACTGGTTCTTCCCAGTCTTTTTGGGCTGACCCTGGTCGGGGATGGAGTGAATAAAGTGGTCCATGAGGAGTCAGGTGGAATACTAAGTATCATTTTCGGGATTTTGTTCATTGGAGCTGTTGTTTTTGCCTACGTCTTCTTTTCCACGGTGATGAAAACCTAACCTCCTTGGGCTTTTCCTTCCCAGGCTTTATATCTCATGATCCTGATATATAATAAGGTATGAAATTTGGGGAACTAGCAGGCTACCTAGAGAAACTGGAAAAAACTTCATCCAGGATTGAAATTACCAAAATTCTGGCTGAACTTCTTAAAAAAACCACTGCAGAAGATGTAGATAAAGTTGTCTACCTTCTTTTGGGAGGATTGGGGCCTAAATATGAGGGAAGAGTTCTAAATTTGGCGGACAAAATGATGTTTAGGGTTATTGCCAAAGCTTCGGGGGAGGAAGTAGGTAAAGTAATCCTCGCTTTTAAAGAGAAGGGGGACATTGGAAATGTGGCCCAGCTCTTTTGTAAGGGCCAGGGGAGTTTGACGGTAGTCGATGTCTTTGAGGCCTTAGTGGAGGTATCCGACGATAGTGGGGAAGGAAGCCAGGAAAGAAAAGTTGCAAAAATGGCGGCTTTATTAGGAAAACTGGATCCACTTTCTGCCAGGTATGTGGCCAGGATTCCCTTGGGGCGCTTACGACTAGGTTTCTCTGACAAAACTATACTTGATGCTCTAAGTTGGATGGAGCGTGGAGATAAATCGGCCAAGTCGTTGGTAGAAAAAGCCTACCAAGTTCTTCCGGATCCCGGAATTTTGGCTAGAAACATTAAGGCTCAGGGGATGGAAAAGGCTACCAAAAACGTTACTCCCCAGGTAGGTGTTCCAGTAGAACCCATGCTGGCTCAAAGAATTAAATCTCCCACAGAAATGATTGCCAAAATGGGTAAGGTTGCCGTTGAACCAAAGCTGGATGGCTTAAGACTCTCGATCCACTTTAAACGGGGAGTAAAGGGTTTTGTTAAAGCCTATACCCGTAACATGAATGAGACTTCATGGATGTTCCCGGAACTTGCCAGTTTGGGTGAAGAGATTAAAGGTGATGAAGTGATCCTTGATTCTGAAGCGGTAGGATTGGATGAGGGGACCAAACAAATGGCCAATTTCCAAACCACCATGACCAGGCGTAGGAAGCATGGTATTGATGAAGTGGCAGCTAAAACGAGAATTGAATTTTTTGTTTTTGATATTTTGTTCAAGGACGGGAAAAACTTAATGGACAAGCCCTACACTGAAAGAAGGAAATTCTTGGAAGAGACAATCAAGCACCAGGGAAAGCTCAAGTTAGTTGATTACCAGTTGACCGATAATCCCGCAAAAATTGAGCAGATATATAAAGAGAAGATAGAAAAGGGTCTCGAAGGGGTGGTTGTTAAAAAAATTGATGGTGGCTACGTTCCGGGAAGGACAGGCTTTAGGTGGGTAAAAATGAAGCAGGTAGAGAAAGCCCACGGAAAACTATCCGACACGGTCGATTGTGTGGTTATGGGTTACACCCGAGGGAAAGGTAAAAGAGCAAATTTTGGTTTAGGGCAATTTTTAGTTGGCGTGAGGGATGGAGAAACAATTAAAACTACCACAAAGATAGGGACGGGACTTACGGATGAGCAGTTTAGAGAACTGAAAGTCCGTCTGGATAAACTGGAAGTCAAGGAAAAACCAAAGAATTATGAGATTCACAAAAACTATACACCCGATGTTTGGGTAGAGCCTTCGTTGGTGGTTGAGATAGCAGCTGATGAGATTAGTGTTAGCCCAACTCATACAGCTGGACTGGCCTTGAGGTTCCCAAGGCTGATCAGGTTTAGAGACGACAAAGGTCCGGCTGAGGCTACAACGACCAGTGAGTTGAGGCGTCTTTTTAAGCTCCAGAAGACTACTCACTAGCACTTCTTGAACCTTATAGGATAAGTGGTATAATTACCCCCGTTCCCTAATTTCTACAATAAGGAGGCTGTTGTGACTACAGAGTTAGCGATCTCTCTGGGATCCTTTGCCCTTTGGGGATTTTTTGTTTTTCTTTGCCACGGAGACAAAAGTACGGTTTCAAAAATCTTAAAACAGTTCTTGGAGGAAGAATGTGGGATTTGTCCGAGGCACAGTCAGTAGTTATAGTAATAGCTTTTGTGTTTATGGCCGTGCCCCTAACTCTTTTTGAGTTAAGAGGAAAGTTACGTAATCGGCATTAAGGGAGTACCCTGTGTTTTTTATTATCAATAAACACAGGGTTTTTTTATGGCTATTGACCAGAAGTATGTTTTTGTGAAAAGATGGAGAATAGATAGGGGGTGATTAGGATGGCAGCAGCAAAATCAGGTACAGGATTAAAAAAAGAAACCGCGGGAGCCCTAGCTTATGTTTTGGGCCCGTTAACTGGGGTTATCTTTTTGGTTATTGAAAAGGATCCCTTTGTTAGGTTCCATGCCATGCAGTCCATAGTAGTTTTTATGGCTCTTTTTGTTATAAATTGGATTCCATTTGTGGCAATCATTGCTGGACCGGTTGGTTTTATCCTCTGGCTACTTCTTATT
>Ga0265297_10003884_pt1 | contig 25742 bp, 22 predicted proteins | sample Munlanlwell13791_FD_192502 | JGI IMG/M metagenome (GOLD analysis project Ga0265297, IMG submission 192502) | Leachate microbial communities from a municipal landfill in Southern Ontario, Canada - Leachate well 137-91 | ecosystem: Engineered > Solid waste > Landfill > Unclassified | place...
AGCCATACGAGAAAAAGCGCTTGAGAAAGTACTCCAGGGAGCTGCGGATGCACCGCTATTACTATCGCTGCCGGATGGAGAAATATAGTAGGTGGCGGCGAAACAGGTAGCTGTAAAAGCCACGCTTAGTAAAATTGTTGTCAGAATTAATATTTTTTTCATTTTTTGAACCTTTTAAGAAAAAGCCTATTCCTTTGGTCCTTAAAAGAATAGGCTTTTTGGGGAATTTGGTTTATTTCGGCAGCCCAGCTACCATATCTCTAAAAGATACGAGATGTAGGCCTGAAGCTTTGCGTCCTATTCTTTCAAGTAGTTTGCTTTTGTCGTTTAAACTCAACGATTTTTTGAAAAGATCAGTGTCTCTGCTTCCATAAAAAGTGTAACATATAGTTTATTTTTTTTCAATATGACATTGAAATATAACTGATACTTTAAGCTATTGAAATACAATAAGTTATGTTAGAATTTAAATATAGGTAAAAGATTTATTAATTATTTAATAACTTATCAATGAATATACTTCAATATTTACTTGATAAGAAACTTTATATATGCTATATTTTTTATGACTTTCTGCAGAATATCCAGGAGAAACGATGAAATTCGGTAAAAAGCTTAAATCTTTAAGAGGAAACATGACTCAGGCGGAACTTGCCAAGCGTTCCGGCATTGATAAAGCAATTATTAGTAAAATTGAGGCCGGTAAAATGCCCGGCACCATTAAATGCCACACTAAGTTAGCCGCTGTATTCGGAATGAAACTATCGGAATTTTATCTCTACATGGAAAACGGAAAACCGGAACCGGCAGAATTCCATTCCGGAAACTCGAAATCTAATTCCTATGAGGACTTTTTAGAAATTCTTACCTCCTACCCCCTTTCTAAAAGAATGTTACCTACTTTTATCAGTCTAAAACCTGGAGAAGAACAGCTTCTAGAAGAAACAATGAAAGAATCAGAACGTTTTATCATTATCTTGGATGGAGAAGCTGATATTAAAATTGAAGACACGGTTTACCAACTTAAGAAACTTCCTTCTTTGCCCGAAGGAGATAGCCTATATTCAAAGAGCTTAAAGCGGCATGTGATCAAAAATACCGGCAAGAACAATGCTTGTTTTCTTTGTATTAGTTCTCCTCCTGTGTTATGATGCTTGAGGTGAAAGAATGAAAAAAATACTTATTTGTGAAGACGAAAAAGACGTAATTGAGCTTCTTAATAACCTTCTTATAAAAGCTGGTTTTGAAGTGTATATCGCTATAGACGGAAAAGAAACCATAGATAAAACGAAGAAAATTAAGCCAGACCTGTTGTTGTTGGATATCAGGATGCCCAAGATTAACGGATTGGAAGCTGCAAAAATGATTAGAGATTTTAACCGAGAGGTTAAGATTATTTTTCTTACCGGATTCCAAAGCCAGGAACTCCTCAAAGAAGCCGCTAAATATGATATTTTTGACTATATTGTTAAAACCTCCTCAACAAAAGAAATCCTCAAGGTTATTCAGGAAGCAGCGAAGTAACACTACTTGTTAAATAAATACCTAGATATTAATGGTGATGTTTCTTGGACAAAATCTTCAAGTATCGCTGAAGTTTTAGCCGAGTTTGATTTTATTCTGCTGGAAAACCTCACTAATGCCCCGCTATTGCTTTTTGCTTTAAGCTTATTTGATATCATCTGCCAGTTAATTTTTGCGTAGCTCGTTGTTCTTATCTTAGAAGTCTCAAAATAATAAAGTAATATTTTATTTACTTTATCTTCTTCCAGAATTAACCTGTTCACAGGAAAACCTATATCTTGCACGTCATTTTTGATGATACGCGAACCAAATCCCCCGGAATAGCATTCAACTAAGCTTAATGATACCTGCCTCTCTTGATAATAAACAATTAAAAGCCAGACCGAATTGCTGCCAAGTTTATATTCCCTAAATAGAATAGAATCTGTTTCGAGTTTTTCCTTTATTTTTTTATCAAAGATAATATCTTCTCCCTTCCATTTTCCTATTACAAGAGGCAATTGAGATATATCCACTGTTGTTTTTGATCTTTGAAACGGATATTGTATAAAAATAATCACGGCAGAAAATATAAGCAGTATAATTAGCAAAGTAGTATATCTTATATCGGATTTTTGCATTGGAATGTTTTCCAGAATAACCACAGTGCCGTAATGGCGATTGCAAAAGTTAAATAACCGGTCAACTCATGAAAAAAACCTTTTATTGTGTTGCTACCAAATAGATATGAACCAAAAGAAAGCAGCAGTATCCTTATGAAGTTAGAAATTATGGCAATCGGAGCTGCTAATAGGAATAAAGCAATCTTCTTTGTTCTATTTGCCTTTAATAGATAGGCGAAAACGCTAGTGAAGGTAAGGATAACGATGAGGGAATGTAACCCGCTGCATGAATCATCTATAGTTAAAATTCCTCTTGGAAATACTATTTGAAATCTCTCATTGCTAATTGACAGATGCATAACTGTTTTAAGTACAAATACCGTGCTTTTAGTTAAGAATATTCTTAGAAAATAACTAATAGAATTAAGCATAACTAAAGGCAGGGGAAACATAAACACTAGGAAAGTCAAAGGAAAGATTATTTTTTTGATAGTGCTTCTTCCAAGCAAAAACAAAGCGATTCCGATCATAAGTAATAATAATGAAAATCCGCTTAAGAAAAATACACCCGCTAGTATACTGAAGCTGTGGATAGTCAAGGCTAAAATGATAATTGTTAAGCCTAAAAAGTTAAATTTATGATCAATTGTCAGCTCCTTCTTTTTCAGCCAAATCAGATATAGGCTAATAAGCGGCACAAAATATCCATAAGAATAATAAGTATCGCTTGCAGTGTACCTTTGGTATAGCCAATATAAAGTGGAGTGGTAAATTAATATTATGAGAGCTAAAATTAATAATAGCTTTTTAAAAGTTAACCTTTTATTTGTTATTCCGTTCGCATGCTCTATAATCATTTTTCTATTTATAGTGTTATTTCACTACGTTCAGATGTTTTTTTAAAATTATATTCCATTCTAACTTGAACCATGGAGTATAGTGATCAGGGTTAAGATTCAGATCTTTGTTTAATTCAGGTAGATTAATGTATTTACACTCCTTGATTTCATTATGATTTGCCTTGAGATTTTTATTTGTTTTCCCGATGTAAACCGAGCATAGTTCATTCTCTGAAAATGCATTGTTATATTTTGCCTTATATTGGAATGTAAATAATTTTTTTAAAGGCGTATCAATACCTAATTCTTCATTTAATCTTCTTGTTGCCGCCCTACCAATATTTTCTCCTTTTACAGGATGACTGCATACGCTATTTGACCAATAAAGTGGCCAAAGAGCTTTTTTACTGCTCCTTTTTTGTATTAATAGTTGCTTTTTATCGTTAAAAATAAATATGGAGAATGCTCTGTGCAATAATCCGTCATCTTTATGGCATTTATTTTTATTTTCATAACCGATAATATGATCGTTTTGATCAACAAGAATGAGTTTTTGTTCTGAGCTAGTCTTAGTGCCTTCAAGTAATGCTTGAGCCACCTTAACAATATTTTCCGAATCTAAGCCACAATCTTTCTTTAATTGATTCTGACTCCCCTGAACTATGAACTTGTCGGCAATGCCAATCATTTTTATTTTAGCATTAACATTATATTTCTGGCATAACTCCAGTACCGCGCTTCCAAAGCCACCTTGAGTTGAATTATCTTCAATGATTATTGCTCTTCCAGTATCATTAATGTTTCTCGCTATAAGTTTATCGAGTGGTTTTACGAACCTGGCATTAATGAGCGTAGTTTTTATGCCCCTATCCGCTAGAATTTTTTGCGCTTGTTTTGTTTCCTGAAACACTGTGCCGATTGATACCAAGGCAATTAAATCTCCCTTCTCGGCTAATTGACATTTACCTATATTTATACGATGGAATCTTTTTTGTTTTATCTTATCGCAGCAGGCACGCGGATAACGAATAGCCACTGGTTTGTTTAATGATAGCGCAGTATAAAACATGTCTCTGAGCTCTTGGGCGTCTTTAGGCGCCATAATCACTAAATTGGGGATATGCCTTAAGTATGATAAGTCAAAGTTGCCATGATGGGTAGGTCCGTCATGCCCAACGATGCCTGCGCGGTCAATAGCAAAAATTACTGGTAGTTGTTGTAGGCAAACATCATGCACTATTGCATCATATGCTCTCTGAAGAAATGTAGAGTAAATTGCGCATACTGGTTTTAGTCCCTGCCTAGCTAATCCTGCGGCAAACACAACAGCATGTTGTTCGGCAATTCCTACATCGAAAAATCTTTTCGGAAAACGTTCGGCAAATTTAATAAGACCGGTTCCATCAGCCATTGCCGCAGTAATCGCTACTATGGAATCGTCTTTTTCTGCTAATTCAACCAAGGCGTCAGAGAATACGTCTGTGTAAGTAGGCGCATTACGACAGCTTAAATCATTTCCATTTTCGATGTTAAAAGGATTAACGCCGTGGAATTTCGGTTTGTCCTCTTCCGCAAAAGTATAGCCCTTGCCTTTAACGGTCCTTAAATGGATTAGTGAAGGTCCATTATGTTTTTTCGCTTCCTGAAATGCGTCCAGCATTTTTTCAATATTATGGCCATCTAAGGGGCCTATATACTTGAAACCTAGTTTTTCAAATAACAATCCGGGAGATCCGACATTTTTAAGATAAGACTTTAGCTGTAGCAGTTTATCGCGCAGGCCGTTACCTTGCTTAATCAGCTCTTCCATTGTTTCTTTCACTTGTCTGTATACATCGGTAGTTTCAATCCTGTGCGTATAGCTTGAAAGTGCCCCTACGTTTTTCGATATAGACATCCTATTGTCGTTTAATAGCACAATAATTTTTGTATTCAAATATCCGGCCTGATTAATTGCTTCGAGGGCGTTTCCGCCAGTCATAGAGCTGTCTCCGATCACCGCAATAATATCATAGTTTTCTTTTTTTAAATCGCGCGCTTTAGCTATGCCTAGCCCTGCCGAAACCGAAGTAGAAGCATGGCCTGTTCCATAAGCATCATGCACGTTCTCAGAAATTTTGGGGAAACCGCTGATACCTTTATACTGCCTTAAGGTATTAAACCTGTCTTTCCTTCCGGTTAGTATTTTATGCGCATAACTCTGATGGCCTACATCCCAGATTATTTTGTCTTTTGGGCTATTAAAGAAATAATGTAAAGCTGTGGTTAGTTCTACAACACCCAAAGCAGCCCCTAAATGCCCACCAGTTTTCGCAACGTTCTGTATAATAAATTGCCTTATCTGGTCCGATAATTGAACCAGTTCTTCAAGTTTTAATTTTTTAAGGTCGCTGGTATTTTGTATTTTATCTAGTAAAAATAACTTGTTTTTGAGCATTACAGTTCCTCATCAGTCTAATAAATTCCCAATTCGCTTTTAATTAATTCTGAAATTTTTTTAGCGCCGCCGTAACATGCAAGTTCAGATTTAATTGCTAAAACTTTAGATTTCATCGCAGAATCTACTAGACAATCCATTACAGCTTTTTTAAGAATCTCCGGTTTGAGCGTCATATTCGTCCTAAAGTGAACTGTAAAAGCTTTAGATTTTATGAAGCGATTCCCACCTTGCCAGTAACATAATTGTCTACTATAAGGTCCTTCACTAAAATGGATAACTTTGGAAACTCCGGCCATCTCCATTAAGCGTCCGTAATACTCCTGTTCACTATGAAAAGGGATAACAATACTTGGAACCCCGTGCATCAGAATCTCCATTCGGGTGTAGCCGCCATGAAATATAATCAGGCTGCTTTTAGAAATTATCTCTCGGCTAGGAATCCAGTCAACAAATCTAATGTGTGGGGGTATTTTTTTTAATCCGCTCAAGTCAATCTTTCTGCCGGTAGATACGATAATTTGCCAATTACTATCTTTGAAAGTATCAATGATTAGATTAAAAAATGGCTCAAAACCTCTTTGTCCGGCTGCTCCGCCCACGCTAACATAAATAAGCGGTTTAGAATTTTTTAACTTAGAAAACCAATCAGGTAAATAATTTTGGCCGATTTTGGCTCTTATTATTGGCCCGACATAATGCGTAAGAGCAGGTAATGGTTCCATTGGATCAAGCGCAGGAATACTTGGTAAAATAAACAAATCACCGGAAAGCAACTGTTGCGCTTCTGTCATCTGGGAAAGTCTCATTGCGCGCAGCACAGGATTAAAAACAGGCCTGACATCCGGTAAAGTTAGGCCTTCCGGAATATCTTCCCACCAAACCATTTTGGACGGTTGTGGATGCACTACGGATTTAACCAATTGCACAACTGGTATACTAGTCTTTTTACCTAACAGCCAGGTAAGAAGATAACCGTCGCCCAAAAGAATATCTGGTTTTACAGCGCGTATAATCTTTAAGCATTCGTTTAGAGCGCGATTAACTACTGAAGAATTATAAAATCCGTCCCGTACAACTTGATATCCTATATCCGAAACATAAACATACGCAGGAGTATTGGCTCTTTGTGATAACGAAGGTTTAGGGGTTGATAGTGTAAAGACCTTGTGGCCGTCATCAACCACGCGATTCCTGTGCGGTCCATTTAAAGCAAATGTTATCTCCCATCCCTGAAGACGAAAAACATCAGACAATGCTAAACAACGGCCGATGTGTCCAAACCCGCCGCCCAGATAATTAGGAAAAAATAAAATTCGCATATTATCCCTCTTTAAGCTTATTATAAGTTCCCCAACTTAATTTTTCGGGTTGCCTTTTAAATCCTTACTTTAAGAAAACCAATATTGTCGATAATACTTTTTATTTTAAATTCCCCCATGATAATTAGTAAAAGGCTATATAAGATAAAACCGATAAAAAGAGGAATCGGGAAAAACAAGCTTCTCATGAAAAAGATCATTATTCCCGTCAAAAATGCCGCAAAGACAGGCTTAGAAGCTAACTTAATCAGACTTGGGCAATTTTTGAACAGATCTGAAACCAATCTTATTTTCATCAAGAGAAGGAGAAAAGTGCAAACAACAGTCGCAATACTTGCCCCTATGTAACTATACCTGGGTATTAAAATAAGATTAAGTGCAAAATTAAATACGGTTAGAATCACTGAATAAACTATTATAATTTTAAGCTTCTTTTTCTGCACTATTAGAATGGTCCCGATCGGCCCTGCGATGTTGCTGAATAAGAAATCCCAAACCAGGATTCTAAACGCTAGAGAACTCGGTTCAAATTCCTTTCCAAAAATAAATGGCATGATCTGTTTGGAAAGCATAAATAGCGATACCGTCAAAAAACAGGAAAAAAACATCATTACTTTCATAGACTTTCTATATATAGGATACGTGGTTTCTAGCGATTTTTTCCATTGGGCGGACAAAAAAGGTAGCATGGCTCCCAGCAAACAACCGGTTACTATTCCTAAAGACTCATTTAGCTGAACGGCAGCACCATAGATACCGACATCCTGCATAGGTTTCATTTTAGAAAGCATAACAATATCCATCTTCCCCAATAAAATGCTAATACTGATCAGAATAAAAATTGGGAAAGCCTGGTTTAAAAGACTGTATACTATTTTAGAATCATAACTAAATTTTAATTCGACAAAACCCTTTTGCACAACATAGAAAAGAATAATAGCGGTAATTAAACTGCCGAGTATCATTAAAGCTACTATTCCGCTAAGTCCAAACCCTGAACGAAGCAGAAATATTCCTAAAAGTGCAAATAAAAATGAAAGAACAGCTCCGACGAAAGAAAAAATTTCCATTTTCTCGAAAGCGCTCAATACCGCTGTCAAACGACTGATTATTGAATTGAAAATTATAGAACTTCCAGCTAAAACAATCAGCAGTATTAATGGTTTAGGGTAATTTAAGAACACCGCTACTGCTGCAACCCCTAGCCAGGCGGTTAAAGAAAACACTAAAGATAAAAAAATTGAATTATTGAAAAGTTCGTTAGCTTTTGTTTTATCCTGAGCAATTTCTCTAATAATGACCGTAGATATACCGAAATCAGCAAAAATATTGGCAAATCCAATAAAGGTTACGATAGTAGTGTACATACCAAAACCTTCCCGCGATAGACATCGGGCCAGATAGGAGATAAAAAATAGATTTATCAACCCGGTTAATATTTTATTACCAAGAAGAGAAACGGTATTTTTGAATATTCTCGGGAGGTTTGATGCTTTAATTTCCGTTTGTTTTATATAGTTTGCCATAATTGGGGTTAGATAGTTTTAGCGAATACCTATTTTCGCTGATACGTTTTAAGCAGCTTCATTCTGGTCTATTCCATAGGCAGCGAAAAATTCGCGTTTTCCAAACAGCATTAGCAAGATTGTTTGTCATTAAAAGTAAAACCCATGGGTGTAATAAAATGCGCAATAGAGTAACCGGATAGTTTTTTCTGTAGAGACGAATCCAGAGTTGAAAAAAAGGTTTGCTTTGATTGAGCCAGTTCTTACCATAAATCTGGGAGTATTTGTCTTTAATAAAACCGTCAACAAGTGCTTTTTCGTATAACGGAGTTCCTGGAAAAAGCATTAAGGAAAAAATTGGGCTATCCCATGGTTTCTTGATGCTCAACGCAAGCTTAAGTGTCTGGACAGTTTCATCCAAAGTCTCATAAGGATTATCAATAATAAACTGATATGACGGAGGTAACCTCATCTTCTTGCGGTATTTTTCAAGTAACGCGATAGCATTGTTTGTCACCTTATGAAAATTACCTCGGTTGTACATGACAGCTATTCGTTCGCTGCCTGTTTCAACACCCATTGTTACCTTAACGCAGCCATACTTTATTAGAATGTTAATTTTTTCTTCATTTATGGTAAGGGGGCTGACCTGACAATAAAACGAAACTCCTATTTTTTGCTTGTATAATTCACAGAAATTATTTAAATCTTCCGAAGACCTGGCGGTAAAATTATCATCAACCATGTATACAAAATCCAGTGGCCCCAACTGTTCCCTGATCATTTCCAATTCGCTTATGACATTCTCTGCACTGCGGAAACGCAGCCTTTTTTGTTTAACGTAAAGACGTTCATATACGCTATTGCAGCAATAGGAGCATATAAACGGACAGCCTCTGCTTGTCATAATAGGATATCGTACTTTACCGCCGCTTGAACGGAAACGTTCTCCTTTAAATTTGATTATTCTTTCTCTAGTCAAAGGTTCTATCCTATCTGCGTTGGCGAGATAATGATCCTGACAACTGTAATCCGGTAGAGGAAACGCATTAATGTTTTCTACTAAGGGACGAACGGGATTACAGATAATTTCTTTTCCGGATTTTAACCATATATTTTTCGTTTCGCGGAAAGAATTACCCTTTTCCATTTTTTCAACTAATTCCAACAAAGTTTCTTCTCCTTCGCCTAAACAGACAATATCGGCATATTCAAGGCAAGTTTTCGGTTCTACGGTAGGTTCTATGCCGCCCCAGATGATAGGAGCTTTTAGGCGGCTCTTTTTCAAATATTCCGTTACCTGTACGGCTTGCATAAATTGGTTAGTCATAAGCGACATGCCAATTAGATCCGAATCCCTACATAGTTCTCCGATATTATTAAGAAGCTTTTCTGTGTATCTTATTTGAAATTTGCAAGATTTATTTTTCGCATAGGCATCCCAAGATAAAAATAGACAGTTCACTTCATGATTTTTTTGCTTAAGACAAGATGATAATAGTCTTAAACCGACGCAAAATAATTCTGAATCAAATGAAATAAGGGTAATTTTCATAGACGTTGTTTAATAATAATTGTTCCTTTGTCCCCATCGACTATCAATGTATCACCCGTATGAATTATTTTAGTAGCCTCTTTTACATTTACCACAGCAGGTATTCCGTATTCTCTGGCAACGGTTGCTCCGTGAGAAAGAAAGCCGCCAATTTCAGAGACAACTCCTTTACAGGTTAGAAATAGAGGCGTCCAGCCTGGATCGGTATGCGGAGTAACCAGAATTTCCCCGACTTTTAAAGTATGCGATTCCGATATATTCATAATGACTCGAGCGCTTCCTTCAACTATCCCCGGGCTACAGCCTATGCCAATCATTTGTTCTGTGGCTGTCTCTCTTATCTCCTGTTCGTTCTCCTGAACTAGCTCAGGAGCGTTTTCTGACTTCCATTTTGCATGTTGAGATTTACGTTCATTGATCTGAAGTAAAAAATTAGTTTCTTTTTGTATATCCAGTATTTCTAAAGGGGTCAGAAAGAAAATATCGGTATCTTCCAATAATCTACCGTTTTTCACCAGTTCTTTTGCGGTTTTAAGAAATATCAAACGCAAAGATGCATAGCCTTCTATTAATCGGTATTTCAGATTTTCTCTTAAGGTGCTAAAATTACTGTAAGATGTAAGCAAACGCTTAAATAACCATCTTCGGTGTGGCCGTAAAGATGATAGGATATTTAAAATAGCTTTTTCTTGCTTCTCTTTCTTTTCTTGTGCGACCAAGATCGGTGACCATTGATTGTCTGTTGTTATAAATCTCTGGATTACTTCTAAAACAAAAGATGAATCTTCTCTCCATCGAGGAACCGCCAACTCAAATTCTCCAGCAGCTCTTGCTCCATTCGACGCCATAAAGCTGTCGAACATTTCTAGGAACAATTTCCCTTCTTTAACATGGGATAATTGTTCCTGAATTACCGGCCAAGATGAGTTCTCCAGCAAAATTTGCCTCAAGTCTTGGTCTTTCCGGGCCTTTTCAGCTAATTGCCATAGGGAAAATCCCTGAGCTGCTGCTTTCAGATTTTCATGCCCGGTCAAAATTAATGACACAAGCCCATCGGTCTCTTCAGGAATCCATCGTTTAAGAAAAAAAGTCAACATTCCGAACGTTCCGATAGCATAAGCCGTAGCCTTAAGATGCAACTGGAAGCACCTGGCGTTCCAGACAATAAGACTTTGAATTGTTGCTTTCTTACCCGCAGGTAGATCAGGAAGTCTGCCTGCCATGAGCGAAATCCGTGGCCATAAACCGAAGACATTAAGAATGAAAAGTCCTTGAGCCAAACGCACGGCAATCCCTTTAGGTTTTTTATACTTATTTGTCACCCCAGGAAGGTTAACGCCCAGCACCTGGCGCAAAGTATTATCGTTTACCCAAGGAAGATAGCAAAATGATGCCAGAAAAGCATTTAACCGGATATATGCCCTTCCGTGAATCCTTCTTATTCCTGGATTGTGCATCCCTTCCTCTTTATCGCTTTTAATCATTGCCAATTGAGGGCGATTTAAAAGAGTCGCTCGAAAAATTTCCCAGGTTAACGGAGTGATAACATCCGGTAATACCTCTCCAACATTCGCTCTAGTCCAGATGATTTGATCAGTATTTATTATGCCCACTTTATAAGCAGAAATTGGCCGTGACTGCAGGATAAAAAACTTATTCTTAGAAAATGCCCACTCGATATCCTGGGGGCAGCCGAAATAATTTTCAATTTGTAAAGCAATCTCGGCAATTTTACCAATATTCTCAATATTAAGATTCGCACCGGCTAACGATTGTTTATCCCCTAAAATAGATAAATTATGTCTTTCTATACTCAAAGATACTGGAATCACTTTTCCTGAAACCAATAATTCGCCCAAGCCATTACAATATTCTAAAATCATTCGGTCTAATTTTACATTTACGGGATCATTGGTAAAAATAACCCCTGAGCATTCAGCTGGCACCATTTCTTGAACGATAACCGCCATTGAAATATTCGTATCTGCGAGGTTATTCTTATTTCTGTAAGCGATTGCCCTCTCGTTCCACAGTGATGCCCAGCAATTTTTTACTGCTTCTAAGATCTCTCCCTCACCTTTAACATTCAAATAGCTATTGTAAAGACCTGCGAACGAAAAACCCGGTAAGTCCTCCATGGTTGAAGAAGAACGCACGGCCCAGCGGATATCGCCTCCGTTGCTCCCCCTAACATCGCGCAATTCTTTACATATAGATTTTGGGATTATTCCCCCTCTGATTGCCCGTGTGATCTTATATGATTTATCCCTATTACTTAATGATGAATTACCAGTAACCTCTTTGATAAAATTACTCACATTATTGAATTTTATGAAATCTTGATATGCTAAGGTATTAACACAATACGTTTGAGGTAAATTAAATCCGGCTTTTAGTAATAAAAATAAATTACTGGCTTTTAAGCCTATAAAGTCTTTATCAATAACATAATTAAGATCGGCGATATAACTCATTTTTAAATTAATAATTGTTTTTCGGTTACAATATGCTTCTTATATTTTTTTCGTTTATGAAATATTTTAATTTTAAATAAAACCCATTTAATCCAACTAATTACTTTTGGCATAAGAACGCTATTGTACCTAGTTCTGTTAATAAACTGATCCGGGGTTAAGGAATTCAAGTCACATTCAATAATAAAATCCCATACATCCTCCGGGAAAAACCATATTTTTACCTTTTTAGTATTTACATTATCGTAGGTTTTTTTATTGATGATTTCCCATTTTTGTTGATAAGAGCGTAGGAAGGAATTGCTAAAGTCATTTGCCTTAAAAGCTTCTTTCAGTACACTTGCAACAATGTCTGATGCTCTTAAAATTGGCTCTATCCCCATACAATTCCATGGTGTTGCTTGGCCAGCTGCATCACCAACTATTAAAATCCTATCAAGGGTTAATTTTCCAATTATTTGTATTGGAATTGTGCCGTATTCATCATTAGAAGGCACTGCTTGTTTCAAATACGTATTTATAGGTTTGACCTCTTGAATTGCTCGCTCAAAATTATGCTTCACTAGTTGTTCAGGAAAAATGACTGAGTCTGTGATTATAGCAAATCCGACGCTCGCCTTATCTTGACCAATAGGATAAAACCAGCCTCCTCCCGATCCATAGTCTAATGACGAAGCAACAAAACAAGGGGTATTATCATTATTATTTAAACAGTTGGTAAAGAAATTGCCGTAACTATGGCTATAGAGATGAGGTTTCTCTAAGCCATAGTTATTGGCCACAAAATGTGAAATACCAGAAGCATCTATTAAAACCCTTGTCTTAATTAAATTGTTTTTTTCAGATTTAATCTCAATCCAATCAGAACATTTTCTTATGCTACTTGCCTGATCTTCGAAAAAAATTAAGTTATTATTACTCTGTAAAAGATTTAATAATTTCGATTTAGCTTTGTTATAGTCAAGTGCAGCAAATATGTTATCTTTAAAGTAGTGTTTGCTTTTTGCTTGATGATAACTGAATACGCAAAACGAATTATACTTGGCGACAATACAATCATCTAAGCCATATTCTTTTAGCACATCCATAAATGTGATACGTAAAGGGTTATTCGTATTGTAGGCACCTTTATTCATAATCCCCACTGAAAGCTTTGTCTGATTAGCTATTAGTCTAGCAACGTTTAATCCAGCTAATCCCGCGCCAATTATAAACACGTCGAACATATCTCGCATATTTCCCTCACCAAACTATTTTAATAAACAAAACCAGAACGTTTTATTTTGTATTTAAGTGTGCATAAAAAATCTTATAAATAACTTATTCATATAAATTTAAATAATTTTTTTAATATACTGTAAAAAAATATTGATTTTACATTCTCCTTGGAGAACATTTTAGTTATCAGTATAATAAAAAAAGTTAAAATCAAAATATTTCCAAAGAATTTAAAACATAAAAAAATTAGGATCCATAGTGGCAAATAAATTGAAGGAATAGCTATATGAAGAAGATTTAGATAGCCTGTTTCATAATGCGGATCGTAATTAGTTTTGTTTTTGCGATTGAACACTTGTATAAAGTGAAAAAACAATACCATAACATAAGCAATAAACAGTAATGAAAAAAAATTAATTTTTAATCCTCCGATTTCTAACCAAGGTAATTTAGTAAAAAATACGGACATGAATACGCTAAAAAGGAATAAATCAAGATATAGCAAGAATGAAAATATTTTTTTTGCTTTTTCAATGCCAATTTCTACTGCAAATGTCTTAGTTTTAGTCGATAAATCATTGCTTAGGTCTTTAATCTGGTGGCGCACATCAGAGATAAAGCCTCTATTAGCGATATAAATGATTATAGGGCTCGTATACAAATTAATAGGAAAATCAAATGCGGAGAAAATAAGAAGTGTTGGCAAAACACGTTGAGCCGTCACAACAATAAATAACCCTTTCGCGCCCTTTTCTTTAAAACGAAATGGCTTCAATGAATAAAAGGTAGCTACGAACACCCAGAGACCCCAAAGAATTAGAAAGTGTTTTTTTCCAAAAAACGGATAAGCAAGTAAATTAGTTAACAGAAAGAAGAAAGAAACAACTATGATTGCTTTAAGCTTTGAATCATTTTCAAATACATTTTGTTTTGCATGTAGTCGATCGAGCTCCATATCACTCAAATCATTAATTAGATAGCCATAACTCATTGAAAACGAGGAAAATAAATAAAACAAAAAAAAGTTAGTTATAAAATTCCAACCATATTCCTGCTGTACCAAAGCAATATAAAAAAATATAAATATATTTTCTACGCAGGAATTAAAATTTATGATTGACCAGTCTCTCCAGCTTATATAATGCAATACTTTGGCCATCTTTTTATTCATTTTTTCTGGCCCTTCTGAATAGTTTTGTATCATTAGCCAAGTCCACATGAAAAAAACCCTTTTCAAAACCAATTGACAAAATTCCTCCATGCCAAGTTACAAAACAGATCGTTTTTAAATATAATTTATAAAGTTTGTTCCTCAAGCCAAGAGCATGAAGCAATTTCAAAAGTAGCGTAAGAGAAAGAATTAATGGCGGAAAGATGAATTTTAAAAAAGTAACTTGTAACCTCAAAAACTTTCTATCTCGAAAAACAAGAAATCCTACTAAATGGTCATACCTTGGGCCGAATAGATCATTACCTGTTTTTTTACGAAGATCATCTCTGGCTTCGCGATACAATAATGCAATTCTATAATGAAAAAATGTTTGTCCACGTTTAGTTTTAATATCTCTTTCAAGTTCAGTTGGATTAAGATGTTGAACAACCATCTTTTCGTTCAGAATTGACCGATAGCCGCGGAAATAGAGTCGAAGTCCATATTCCACGTCCTCCGAGCTAGCAATAGCAGTATTTAGACCTCCAACTTTTGAGAAAACTGACTTCTTAAGAGCAAAATTTTTAGTATCGATTTTACTAAGTCTGTCGCGTTCTTTCATTCTATCGGCTAAAAAGAACTCTTCATATTGCCTCTGAAAGAACTCCGCCCAAAGATTACGATTAATTCCAAGCGTTATTCCCATTACCCCATCAACATTACTATCTGCTAATGTTTCTTCAATAACCATAAGCCAATCTTTATTGGCAAAGGCGTCAGAATCAATAAAAGCTAAAATTTCTCCTTGGGCAACTGAAGCACCTGTGTTTCTAGATTGTGCAGCCCCACATTTAAGCTCTTTTATATATTTAACCGGATTTAATCCCTTAATATACCGTTTAATGATTTGTTCAGTAGAATCAACTGAACCATTATCTACAATAATTATTTCAAATTTATCTTTAGGGTAATTGTTAGCCAAAAGCGCTTCGATACTACCCGCAATGTAATCTTCTCCATTATAAACAGGTACAATAACAGAAATTAGAGGTTTTTTCATATCATCAACCTTTTCTTAAAATATCAAAATTAGCTTTTCTTAAAAGAAAACCATCTCTTAATCCCATGGCTTTAACAAAGATTGGTTTTTTGTTTTTGAAAAGAGCTTTCTTAATTAGTACCCAAAGAAATTCAGCGCTGATAAATGATATAAATTTTATCCAATTCCAAAAATTACCATGTTTTTTTATGAATATAGCACTACCTCTTCCCATTAGATAAAACCATCGGCGATTATGGTTTCCACCGGTACTGGCAGCTATATAGTGCCACAACTTGGCTTCAGGAACATAGGTTATTTTATATCCCTTGGCTCTAGCGCGAACACACCAATCTACATCTTCAAAATAGGAAAAATATATTGGATCAAGCAGGCCTATATCTTCTATAACCCTCTTTTTAATTAACAAGCCGCATCCTATTATAAAATCAACTTTCTGTTTACAATCAAATTGTCCGTTATCCTCCTGATTGCAACCTATCGAACTAATTGCATATTCATGGAAATCTATTTTACCTCCGATTGAGTATAGATAACCGGGATGTAATTTTAAATGGTACATTTTAGGTCCTAGGATTCCAACCTGTGAATCATTTTCTCCAGCAGCAACCAAGTGATTTAATATATAGCTATCTACCATGGTGTCATTATTAAGCAAGAATACATAATCAGCCCCTTTTTTCAAAGCGCATCGGATCCCCACGTTATTGCCTTCAGCGAACCCTAAGTTCGTTTCATTCTTAATTATTTCAACCTCAGGAAACTGCTCGGAAATACAAGATATCGAATCATCTTCAGAGCCATTATCAATAAAGAGAACTTCGTAATTAGGATATTTCAACTGGCTCAAACTATAAAGGCATTTCAGGCTATCTTGTTTGCCATTCCAATTTAATATAACAATAGCTACTTTAGGATACATTTTTTCCTACTTTTTTAGCTTTATCGCTGATGAGTCTTTTCTGATGACGATAACCTTCTTTTTGAGCTTGAGCGATAAGATGGGAAAAAAGATTCAATTTTAAAAATTCTTTATCTTTAAGCCTAGAAATTATCCAAAGCCACAGAAACAATACCTTGCTGTTAAAAAATAGCTCTCGTCCTAGCTCTCTGGTAATCTTGGATAGAGACGAATAGTCTCGTAAACCAAACTCGAATAAAATACTCTTTTCATCGCCTATTTTTGATTCCCATATGGCTAATGCCGCTCCCAGATGTTTATTATGCCCCATAAAAGGTTTTGGGTCTTGAAAGACATGATAATGATAGACAGTAGCATCGGCATTGTACATTATCCGCAACCCTTTTTTGCCCAAGCGATATCCCAATTCTCTATCTTCATGCGCCGCATAAGGAAAATCTTCATCAAAAAGTCCATTGTCTAGCAAGAAACTCTTCTTAACTGATACATTACAGGTGATAAAATCTAGAGACCGGACCTCTTTTAATCCTTCCAGCTTTTTGTATTCGCCAACTAAATAATGCCGAGCGTATATTGGCACTGAAATACCCTTAGCCCACGTAGCGTATCCCAAGACAGCCACCTTTTCTTCGGGCCATTTCTGATGAGAAAAAAGGTGTTGTTCAATTAAATTCTCCGCAGGTATGGTATCGTCATTTATAAAAAGCACCAGAGGATGTTTAGCTTCTTTGATACCCAGGTTCCTGGCCGCCGCAGGGCCTTTATTCTTTTGAAAGAAGTAACGGATATTTCCATTAAACAAATTGTTAGCTTGATTAATGGTTTCTGGCGTTCCATCAGCAGAGCCATCGTCAACAACGATAATTTCGTAATTCTCTAAAGGTATAGTTTGCCTGTAAAAAGCCCGGAGAACGCGATATAGTGAATCTTTTCTATTGTAGGTTGGAATAACAACCGTAAGCATAGCTGCCTTAATTATCGTCCTAACTTTGCCGTTTCACAATAAAATCCGCTATTTGAATAAGAAGATCTGGTTCTTTAAACTGGCTCAATGAATTATTAGCGGCCGCTATTTTTTGTCGCGCGATTTGATCAGCTTTTCTTGCCCCATAGACAGAGACATAGGTCATCTTTTTCTGTTCGCTATCTTTACCTACCGTTTTGCCTAACTTTTTTTTATCGCCAACAACATCTAATAAATCATCAACTATTTGAAAAGCCAGGCCAATATTTTTCGCATAATTTGTTAAGGCTTCTAATTCTTGCGCAGTTGCGCCGGCTACCATTGCTCCCGTACGAACTGAAGCGGTAATTAAAGCGCCAGTTTTGTGAGTATGGATGTACTGTAGAACATTTTTGTCTAGTTCTTTGCTCGTTGATTTAATATCAACTACTTGTCCGGCCACCATGCCTGTGATCCCAGCTGCTGTTGATATCTCTTGGACCAAACGCAAGGCCAGCTCTGGTCTAACCTTGCCGTCAGTATAACTACTGCTAATTAGCTCAAAAGCATAGGTTAGAAGGCAATCACCTGCTGCAATAGCCATATCTTCCCCAAACATTTTATGATTGCTAAGCTTACCACGTCGAAAATCGTCATTGTCTATAGCCGGTAAGTCATCATGAATAAGGGAGTAAGTGTGAATAAGTTCAATTGCGCAGGCAACAGGTAGAATCGTTTCTATTCTACCTCCGAGGACTTGGCCAGAAGCGAGGCATAATATCGGTCTGAGCCGTTTCCCACCAGCTAAGACGCTATAACGCATGGCTTCAATCAGAATTTTCGGGATATCTGCTTTTGGCCGAAGATACTCGTCCAAGGCGATGTTGACCATATTTTTCATATCTTCCAGATATTTTGCTATATCCATTTTAGCCTTTTTCTTCCTCTCTTTTTATAAATGAGTTATTTGTGTAGGCGCTACGCGCAAAGCCGATAACCCAGTAAGCTAGACCCAATGCAAAGAGCAATAAAACCAACGGTCTTTTTATAATAGTTTTCGGCTGGTACTTTATAAAGTCATATATGGTTCTGAAAAACTTTACAGTAGGAAGGAATAAAATCGCCAATGTTAGAATAAGTTTATTTCTCGCGATAAAGGAACCTCCTAAATCAATCGTCTTAAGCACCTTTGAGGTAGTTATCCCTATCATGTGTTGGTGACGCAGAAAATCTTTTAAGCCGGATCTATGGTAATGATAGACTTGAATACTGGGATCAAAAATAATACGCTCACCACTACTTCTTAAATTGTAGTTATAAACAAGGTCTTCCTGCGGATAGTATTCTCCTCTAAACATGCCGAATTTATCAAATATGTTTTTTTTATAAGATATATTGCAGGTAGGTATATGTTTTAATTCTCTTTTGGGAAGTTCCGGTAGAAATTCTCTGAATTCAGCGATATAGCCTGCGTAGCCAACTAAATCATCATCTCTGTTGGCAATATTGACTGATCCTCCCGCAACGTTATATAAAGAATTGTGGCTAATGGCGATTTTCTCCAACCAATCGTTTTTTGCTAAACAATCAGAATCTATAAAAGCTATTAAATCTCCTTTAGCTTCCTTTATTCCTATGTTCCGGGCGCTACCGGGGTCAGTCTTTTGTTGAAGATGAATCAATTTTACCTTAGAGTATTCAGAAGCAACAATCTGTGGTGTTTTGTCTATTGAACTATCAACTAAAATTACCTCATAATCACCCATATATGACTGATTCTTTAGGGAGTCTAAGCATTGTTTGATAGTAGCTTCCGAATTATACGAAGGCACAATAACTGATATCATATTATTTTTCTCTCGGGAGTAAAAATAAAATACCGATGGTGTGCCCATAGACTTTGGAAGAAGGAAGGTGTATTCTCAAGGAACGCGTACCTCAGTACTTCTTTTTCCATATCTATGTTTTTACCACTAAAATAATCTAATATACAAATTCGCCTTTCTACTTCTCTCCCTCGCCTCCTGCCTAAACCAAATTTCTGGAGCAAGTCTTCTTTCTTCATAGCAATGTCCGGCCAGGGAGGAGTATCCATAAACCCTTCTTCCGCTATTTGCCAATTAAAATTACGCATTGTTTCTTTGATCTTTAATGGATCAATGCCTCCAACTCGACGTAGCAGATTAAAAATATTAGAGCAATTTGGGATACAAATGAATATTACCTTTTTGCTTACGCGCGCCAATTCTCCCAGAAACTGTTTTAAATCCTGGGCCATCCTAAGTGAAGCAAAGTTCCAAGACAGATCGAATGCATTGTTTTCAAAAGCAAATTTTAAATATCCCTCTTCCTGATATACAAAATTAGCTTTAAAGGATAACTCTTCCCATACCGAGCGTATTAAATCCAATCTTTCTTTATCGTGATCAACTAAAGTAACCGGAATCTTATTATTTTCCCACCATAAGCTGTTGATACCAGAAATTCCTGTCATTCCGAAAGACGGGACCTCTAAAACACTATTTATAGAAAATTTATTTTTAATTCTTTCAAAATGTTGATGCAAGATAAATCGTTCATAGGTAGTTCCTATGCCTTCGTTATGATTTGTGAAATAAGTTCTCCAAACCTTATCAATATGAGTGGTTTTATCCATTTTTTAAATTTTTCTCTTGTTTTTTGAGAAAATAAATTCACCGTATTTATTTTCATAAATGGGGGTAAGATATCTAAGCTGTAATTTATCTAATAAGCTTAAATTTATTTTATTTTCAATTAATTTAAATTCGTTAGGGATTAATTTCCGATAATCAAAATTATCTTTTGCAATCAGGTTAATGTCGTAATATTCTTTAAAATTAATATAACTAGTCCCCATTCTGCAAAGAACACAAAATTGATTAAATTCAGTTGTTTCGATTATAACCGCTTCATTATTCGAGTTCTTATCGTAAGTCAGATATTGATTTGAGTAAGATTGGGCGTTTTGGAAAATAATTTTTGTAATTTTATTAGAGGCTGGAGGACCAAATCCATCCGATACCCCCTTGGAGAATATATACAATAAACCGGATATGATAAAGATCGTAGAAACAAAATGCAAAGTTCTTTTGTTAAGCCTTAAATATATATAGTATAAAACAAAAGGCAGGATGGGTGATAAAAAACGCTTTAGTGTTAATTCACGCCACGATAGAGTGTTGAAAAATAAAAGAATTATTAAGGCTCCTGCAATAGCAATAAGTATCCTTGTTTCTTTGAAATTTAAACTCTTGAATAAATTCAAAAGTTTTAGCTTAACGAATAAGATAGGTAATAACAAAAGGACTATGGGTATAAATGCCCTAGCTCGAATTAAGTTATAATTCGTGAATATATAAGAGATTGTGCCATAAGTTATTATTAATAATAGTAGTTTATTAATATTATCCTTTGCCTTTGATTGAATTAACCAAAATAACAAAATACCTAAAAGTAAAGTTTCTTCATACCAAAAGTTGAATATAAGATTAGTAAGTTCATGGCATAATTTTGTAGTATTATAAAACAAATTGTAAAACAAAACGTTCACTGATTCACTGTGAATCCTAGAAAGCCCATGTTCTCCGAAAATCCATAAAATGAAAATCGTAATAAATGATATTAATAGAACATACTTTAATAATTTCTTTCTATTCAGAAGAACAAGTAGAATATAAGGTAAAAGTAGGATAAAATTATAATCTGAAATAAATCCTAACGCACATATGCCTAAGAAAATGACCAAATTTTTCCAAGTTTGTGCTTTACAATATTTTTCCCCCATATTTAGAAGAAGCAGGGAAGATAAACAGACGATTCCCCACATCCGGCTAAATACAAAAGTATCCAAAACCGCCGCAGAAACGCTTAAGGTATAAAAAAATAAAGGAACATGCTTGTATTTAGAGAAAAACTTTACAATAGCAGTAATAAATAACAACCCTATAAAATAATTTGCCAATCTTACTTGCCAAGGGTGATATACCTGAAAGACGGTTTGTATAAATTTCTGGATTATGTGATAAAGAGGCGGGTGTCCTATGCCAAATTCCTTTAATTGCAAAAGTTCTCTAAAAGTGCAGCGTTCAGCATAAACCCAAGAATAGAATTCATCCATATGAAACGGCTTATAAATGGCAGCGATCCAATAAAAAAGAGAAAAGATTACTAAAGAAATAAAGATTGTCTGTTTAATGTTCTTAATTTCAGTAAAATCGTTAGTATTCATAATTATAAATCCATACACTTAATAAAATTATCTTTGGTTTTTAACGGGTTATAATTAACAGCTTCGATTGTTTCGCTAATGTCGAAATACCAACTTTTGGTAATTAATGATAGCCTGGTTAACCATTTTTCGTTATTTATTAAACAAAAGATTTTTCTTAATAATCTAAAGGCGAAATCAGGCAAACTCATACACAAAGGGTAATTGGAGTGATAATAATGAAAATGAATCAGATCTGCCAACTCCCTGAGATTTACCGGGTATTTATCGGCTACAATAAATGTTCTCTTTGACGTATTAGTTTCAATTAATTGCATAATTAACTCCGCAAGTTTTCCTACTTCGAGCAAATGAATTCTATTATCTTGTTTCGGTAAGAAGAGTAATCTTTTTTTGCATAGTTTTACTAATGTTTGCGGGAAGCCGATATCTCCTTTTCCGTAAACTATGGTTGGCCTAATAATAAAAGCATTTAATCCATCTTTTATAGATTCTTGAACCATCTTTTCTGCTAAGATCTTGGAATTATGGTATAAATTATCTCCGGAAGACGAAGTTGTTAATCTGGCAGGGAGTTCTTTAGGTATGGTGCCGAATACCCCAACGGTACTTAAAAAAATAAACTTATCCACTCCATATTTAAATGCTGTATCTAATAACGTTTTAGTTCCCTCTACGTTGACTTTATAATAATCCTGCGGTTTGCCTAATCCGGCTCCTCTCAATGCAGCGCAATGTATTATAAATTTTATAAATAATTTTTCGAATATATGATTTACAAGTTTTTCATCATAAAAGTTTCCTTCGTACAAAATTACGCCATTTTTTTTAAGCCAATCAACATTTTTATAGCCGCTTGACTTACGGACAATGGCGACTATTCCATAATCCTCTTTTGTTAACAACCTTTGAGCTACATAAGAGCCTATGAAACCGGTTGCTCCTGTTATTAAAACGTATTTTTTATCCATCTTATTTAATCGTAATTAAATTTCTGATTACTCTATATAGGCTTTTAAAATTCAGCAATATATTAGTATAGCTTGCATTTGCTAATGGACAGTGGCATTCTCTTGCCCGTATTCCCCTTCTTAATGTCGTAGCCTTATCTGAAAACCATATTTTTTTAAAATTCAATCCCGCGTTTCTTAGGTTGCCTATTGATTCTGCTTTTATACAACACATCCAAACATCACCATCCGGTGAAATCTGCGCAGAAGCAAAGCCGGCGTAACAGGGAATTATTTGGCGTCGTTCAATAAGAATCCTTTTTACCATTCGGTAATACTCTAGACGAAAAGCCCGGGTAATCTTGCCTAACCTGTTAAAATTATCTTTTATTAAAGCCTGAGAGAGAAAGTCTATTGCTTCAGAGAAGCTATTATATTCCGGGACAATGTCTGCTTCTTTGGTATCTAGCTCTTGTCTTTGTTCAGCAATTTCCGTAATGTAGGAATCGGGTTTAAGCTGGCGTAATTGCGCATATATTTGTGATATTCTAGCTACATTAAACTTAGATATTACGGTATGTATGCCAATACTAAGATTGGGTAGGTTCAGCTGTTTTAAAGTTAAGAATGTTCCCACGGCCTTATCATAGCTTCCGGGCAAACCTCGGATGGTATCATGCTTATCCCCTATTTCATCCAATGACACATTAATAACAATTTGGGAATTTTTACAGTAAGCCGCTACCCGGGTAACAGTATTTACAATGTGGTCTTTGAGGAATCCATTGGTCGGTATATTAATGATTGCAGGGGAACAGATATCATATAGCGAATAAATTAATTTTTCTAATTCAGGCCTTAAGAATGGTTCTCCTCCGCTTATTGTAACCCAGAATGCATTCTTTCCTAAAGAATTAAAAATATTTTTCCATTCATCCAAAGACAGTTCATTTGATTTCTTTTTATAAATATTGCATGTTTTACAATGCGAATTACAATTATAACTTAAGCTTAGCGTAAGGTTTATGGGTAATTTACGCGGATAGCCGAAACGCCGGAAAAAAATATACGCAGGAATCTTAGAAATTAACCTTATCATAAATCAACTCAATTTTTTAGTCGTTAATGCTACATCCCAAATATAATGTTTTTTCTTTCCGATATAATAGTCATAATTACCCAGTAGACGGCCTAGTATTTCTAAAAATATTACGCCAACAGTCCATATATTTTTCTTTATATGCCACCATTCACTCTTCTTAATAGCAAGGTTAATCATTATTCTAACCGGGTTGTATGTTCCTACTTTATGGTTTTGGGTTTGAAGTAAATATTTGTGTCCAAAAGCGATTCTCCTTCTCTGCTTGAGAAAATCTGTTATTTTTTCCGGTCCCTTATTAAAAACAATCGCGTCAGGAACATAGCAAAGCCTATACCCTTGACTTATAATAATAGCCTCTATGCTTGCCTCGTCAACCGGAGTGTCATTTGGGATCTCTTTGACAAAATTCCTGAAAGCAACTAATTCTCCCATTTTAGGGCTTATGAGTGAAACCTGATGATGTTTATACCAAAGGAAGTGTGCGGCATATCCTAAAAAAGTATTGTCTGAATTTATAGGGATTGGGTGAGCTCCTGTCATTCCGATGTTTTTGTCTTCAAAAGGAGCTATTAACTTATCCAATGTATTTTTATCAGGAATGGTATCTGCGCTTTCCAAGATTAAGATTTCTCCCGTAGCGTTAGCAAGAAAAATATTAACGGCAGAAGCTTTCCCTTCTCTTTTAGGTTGCACAAAAAGATGTATCCTTTTTTCATTAGCCATAAAAGAACGAACTATTTCTTCAGTGCTATCAGTGCTTCCGGATACGACTACGATAATTTCTTTTAGGAAAGCCTTATTGAATTCTTGATCTAGAACAGAATCTAATAATGGGCCAATGTTTGTTTCTTCATTATAAGCCATAATACCTAGTGATAAACTTAACATCATTATTCCTTATGGTAATTATTGACAAAATCGTTATAATCTTTAAATAGATATGAAGAGTGTTTAATTATTTTAAAAATAGAAGCCCTGAGTTTCAAAGTTATCCAGAAAGCTTCATTTATAACCTTTCTAGAAATCTTCGAAATTCCACCCTTTCTTTCCCTAAAAATAATAGGTGTTTCAAATACGGAAAAGTTATGCTTAAAAGTCAAATAAGTCATTTCTATTTGAAAAGCATAACCATCAGATTTTATTTTATCTAATTCAATTGATTCTAGAACTCTCCTGCGATAGCATCTAAATCCAGCTGTAAAATCCCAAACCGGAAGAATTAACATATAGGAGACAAATATATTTGCAAATTTGCTCAGTAAAAGCCTTCGAAATTGCCATCCTTCTACTCTTACGCCGTTTACGTAGCGGCTGCCGATTACCAGGTCATATTTCTTGGCAGCTTCAATAAAATCTGTAAGATATTCGGGCCGGTGGGAGAAATCTGCATCCATCTCAAATATAAGGTCTGCCCCTTGGCTGAGCGCATATTTAAATCCTGCTATATAGGCAGTTCCTAAGCCTAACTTTCCGGGCCTGTGGATTACGCTGACTCGATTGTCTTCTCGCGACATCTCATCTGCAATCATTCCGGTTCCGTCCGGTGAATTATCATCAACTATGAGAATATTAAACTCAGGGTGCAACTTAAACACGCAGTGCACGAACTCTTTAATATTTTCCGATTCATTATAAGTTGGAAGAACAACGAATGTTTTCATAATTATCTAGTTAATTTTTGCTTCTTTAGAGGTTAACTCTTGTAATATTTTTAGTATGCGCAATCTTGTTTTTTCGAAATCGTATTCTTCTTTATTTTTAGGTGTAGGTGTCGTAGCTTCATTTGGATAATCCGCCGGTATCGTATTTCCCAGATACTCCCAAATGTATTTAGTCAAGGTCTGGCCATCAGCGCAAAAACCACGCGTTCCGGATACATATCCTCCGTTC
>Ga0265297_10003885_pt1 | contig 25736 bp, 25 predicted proteins | sample Munlanlwell13791_FD_192502 | JGI IMG/M metagenome (GOLD analysis project Ga0265297, IMG submission 192502) | Leachate microbial communities from a municipal landfill in Southern Ontario, Canada - Leachate well 137-91 | ecosystem: Engineered > Solid waste > Landfill > Unclassified | place...
GGATTTGAGCTTTGAAATTATGTCACTAGCGTTGACTATTAACTCCCGGGCGCGAGTGGGGTTTAAGGAGCTTATTGAGCTTGCTTCTTCGAAATTATGAGAGGCTTCGGCGAGGCGAGTTTCAAAATCGGCCCTGGAGGCTTTATCGCCTTTTTGTTTGATCCCAAATCCGATACTAACAACAAGAAGGATAAGAAGAAGAATGCCTACGGTAACAGCAGTTTTTTTTCTTTGTTTTTGCTCAAGATCCGTTGTTTCGGATTTAATGACTAATTTTTTCTCCGGGAGGCGCTCGATAAGCTTGTCCAGAAAATTAACGACCTTGAGTTTTAAAGGCTTTTGGGCTTGAGGCTGATGTGCGGGTGTTTCGGAGATTTTTTGGATTTGGTCCTGTGAATAAAAACTAACTGCTGCGAGGGCGAATTCTTCGGGAAAATTGGAATTTACGGCCGGAGTTAAGGTTTCAACTGCCGCTTCCGGGGAGGGAGATGCAAGAGCAGAGCGGAGAAGATCTGTGGAGAGCTTTTGATCCAGAAAGTGGGTGGATAAAAGAAAAGTGTCTCCCTTTTGGGCAAAGCCGGAGGCTGTTTGGACGGAGGGGGAGGCTTGTATTATTTTTGCGAGACTGCCCCGCCTTCCTACAAAAATCTGGCCGCCGCCATAGCAGGCTAAAAGGATTTTGTTTTCTACAAAACAAAGGCATGAAATGGCAAGGCTTTCGTTTTTCTTGGCTAAAAGCTCTATGGCACCCTTGATGGAATTTAGGGGTGAGTCTAGGCTATTGAAATATAAATTGTGTAGGTCGGTTAAGATTTGGCGGCCATGAGAGGCGTTTAGTTTGGCAGAGACTACGGCGATTAAGCGCCCTTTTTCTTTGAGTGTTTTTTTATCCTCCGGCTTTGAGTCGTGATATTGGGACCAATGGAGCTCGGAGGGAGTTGAGGTTAGTTTGGCAGTTGATATTAACATGCGCCCTCACAATAAAAGAAATGCGCTCAAAAATGTGATGATGGCAAAAAGCAGGTGAACATAGGCTAAAAAGCGGACCGGCTTTTCAAAACCCACATCAAGAGTGTCGGTCATCATTGTTACCTGACGAAGAACCACAAGGGCAAAACCTATATAAAGTAGAAGAGCAAGCGTCATCCCCCATTTAAGAGCCGTCCAAAGAATTTCCTGGCTTATTACGTCCATATTCATCGAACCCTCCCGTCTAGCTTTTCCTGTTCTTCTTCAAGCAGCAGGTCCTGAAGAATCTTGACTACTTTGTCCGGATTTGGGATGGCGTGAAAGTCTATGTTTGGGGTTTCGGCGGCGGTTTGGACTATGACATCACCAAAATTAAAAAAAAGCCTTATGGCACCGCCCATTTGGAGGGTAACGTCTTGGATTCTATCAAGCTTTGCGTCGGAGATTTCTTTGTAGACGAGATTGTGAAAGTCAATGTCGACTATGCGCTCATCCGTGATGATATTGACATTGAAAAACCAGGAGAGGAAATTTTCGATAATATAGGCCAAAATAAACATATACCAGCCAAGAATGCCTACTACCATGAAACGTTCAGGAATGGCATTTATTGTGGGAAGAAAGAGAATGACTGTGGGAAGCATGATTAGAATAAGTGAGGCGATTATCCAGCGGGCGTTTGTTATGGGGTGTTTTCTTAAAAGAAGAATGACGTGTTCTTCTTTATCTTTGGTCTCAAAGTCTGCTTTACGGGGAAAGTAACCAAAGGCCGTGAGAGGGTTTTTGGATTTTTTCTTGAACTCAAGGGATTTATCGGAAAGAATAGCGTCGAGCCGTTTTTCTCGTACTTTTTGTTCTTTGATTATAGATTTTTTAGGTTTGGTGTGTGAATTGTAGACTTCCGGCATACAGCCCAATTATAGCATTCCCTCAATTAACAATTTTCACTTTTCAATTTACAATGAATTATCAATGATTAATGATTCAAGTAAGTATGATTTAGAGGAAAGGACAGCAGGGTTTGGAGAAAGTGATTATTGAAAATTTGTTGAAAATTGGAAATTTTAAATTGAAAATTAATACTAGAGTTTTTCTATGTTGAAAAGTGAACTTTTCAGGCCAATGTAGCCGGGGGCGCGGAGGTTAAAGGCTTTTTTGACATCAGCCCCCGATACATTTAGTGAGCCTTTGTTTGTGCCGAAAGTTACTGATTGGGTTGAGCCATCGTTACTATATATAACCGACACCGATGAAACTGAAGTGTAGCCTCCAATGCTTGCCAGCTCCGAAATAGAATAAGGGTTGCCACCCCAGCAATCCGTATCCACCGGTGAGATGCGGGAGGCATCACCTCCCCCGCCGGAGAGAACATGGTGTGCATTTAAAATATCTGCCATTTCGGTTGAGGTTAGCCACGGGTGGGAGCGGCCACAGGTGGAGCCTGCCCTGGAGCGGTACCAGCCTTTATAAAACCAAGGAGAGCCGGCGAGCTTTTCGTAGGCTGTATCCGGCCAGCCGCCGGCCGTGTCTTTTATGCCGGACCAGCCCCATTGAGAGATGGTGAAGCCACCGGAAGAGGCAGCATAATAGGCTTTTGCGGGGGTTCCCCCTACAGTTAGCACCCAGCCGCGAGTTGCACGGACCGCTTCGGCCCACTTGCCGGATTTTAGTTGGGGTTTATAAACCTGGCAGGATTCTGTAGTGCAGATGGTACCCACTCCCCCATTAGTGACTGCCAATGCGTACGAGCGGGCGGCGACGGCTTGAGCTTTGAGAGCTTCGAAACCTCCATTGTTACCCCAGCTTTCAGGCACTTCGTAAATTCCTAAAAGATAATTATCTTCGAAAGGAATGGTACCAAAGCCCTGGACATTAATGGTTGCGGGGATTGGGTAGGCTTTATCTAAAGAGGAACCCTGATAATAGGCTGAAAGGATTGTTTCGGCATTTTGGCCGGCTTTGGAGCGGCCGTAGGCGCCGTATTGGCTCATACCGGTCCTGTGGGGAGCACCAAAAGAGAAGCCTGCAAAGGCAGGGCGAAAGCCCGGATCACAGAAGGACTCGGAGCCCGGGGGCCCGCTACAAGGTTCAAAAGTTGGAGGAGTGTCGCCAATTGAGGTTTGGAAGCCGCCGGCTTTGAGGGCGGCTAGCTCCTGTTGTTTTTGGGAAAGAGTGGTTAAGTAGCTTTCTACCTTTGAAACTTCGCCCTCTAGAAACTGGGCGCGGTTGTCCACTTGAGCCTGAACGGAGGCCAGATTGGTTTTGTTGGTTTCGAGGGTGGATTTGTCCTGCTTTAGGTTAAGAAGGTCTTGGGCGAGCTCTTCCATGGTGCGGCGGTCGCCGTCGACGGCTTTCTGGCGAAATACAATTTCGCGAAAAGCGCGGGAGGCGGAGCTTGATGATAAAAAGGGCAAGAGCGGGTCATAGGTGCGAATGAATTTGTAATGGTTATTGGTTTTCTCATTGAATATTTCTTTGGCAAAAGCAAGATCATCTTCCCTTTCGGCAATTTCTTGGGCAACTTGATCTAACTGACCCGAAAGAGCTGTTATTCGGGATTTAAGAGATTGGAGTTGCTTGTTTAAGTTTGAAAGTTCGTTTTTATTATTTTCATGAGCGGGTGTTAATGAAGAGATTACTCTGGGAAGTACTGTGTTAATGCATTCATCAAGCTCTGTTGGACTTAATTGGCTTTTATTTAAACAGTCTGTTTCTGAAACTGCATAAATGTTGTTTTTGAAAGATACGATGCTAAAGATAAATAATGTGGTCAGAAAGACCAACAATCCTGCTTTAAATTTCATGGCAGTAATTATTATATCAGTACGGGGAAAGCATGATATTATTTAGGTATGCTTCGCAAAATGATTGTTGCTTTTGTTGTTTTTCTGGGTGTATTTGTTACAAGTACTCCTCCATTAATGGCACAGGCGGGTGTAAATGAACACGGATGCGAGTGGGATTACACAGGTGTAGAATGCACAGGAGACGAAAGCGAATGTTGTATTCCGCTTAGAATAGATGCGAACAATTGTTTGGATGGCTTTATGCCTGATGCTAGAAGTTGTGCGGCAATTGACGATCCGGTGGTTTGCAGCAGTCCTTCGACGGTTTTTCGATGTATTGGAGATGATAGTGGAGGGACGACACAAACCGGAGTGATTTGCAACCCGACCGGCTGCAGACAAGTAGCTAATATCAATGACCCCAATATACCCGCTGAGTTTCCAAGATTTGTTTATCCAAGCGACGAATACCCAACATATTCTGATGCCTACTTAGCGTGCCTTAACGAACCCGTTAGCCAATACTGTGATCCCGGCACAGAAAATCAAACAGGAAATTATAGTTGTGGTTGGGGGCTATTAAACAACCCCGACAGCCCTTACCATGGTCGACCCGCCTTTTGTATTGGTGGATTCGCAGACGAATCCATCCCGGCGGACTTTCAATTAAATTTTGGGTGCGAGGTAAAAGACGGCATTTTTGATTGTGGAGGGCCGATAACTTATATTTTATCTGGACAAAGAGGTCAAACAGTAAGAATTAGTGAGGTTGTCAATTATCCTAATTTTGAATGGGGGGCTGATCCCAACGGAGGCTATTACACGTGTTTCACCGGATATTGGGATCGTGAGCTTATTGAAATTGTGAGTAGCGTTGAAGATTATTACGGTATGTCTTGCGGGGGCTTTGGTGCTGTTGTTGGATTAGTTACTGCGGGTGCCACAAGTTTTATCGGCGGTCCGGCCGGGGTGGTCATGAGCGTTGCTGTTGGCGCCACAGCTGGAACTAATGCATATCAAGAGTGTATCCGTCAAATTAATGAAGACCCACTTACTTTGAATATTTACGGGGCCTTTTTAGATAGTCAAGGTGGTCAATTGTGCCGTTCTCCTTATAGTGTTACTTATGACTTTGTATTGCAGTATGAAAGCCCTTATTTGTGTGATGCGGGCGGTGCCTCTATGGGAATTGATACCGCAATTGGGTGTATACCGATTGACTTTGTTGGGCGCACGGTTGGGTTTTTCTTACAATGGGCAATTGGGATCGGCGGAGGAGTTGTATTTATGCTTGTGGTGCTTGGGGCTGCGATGATTTTGACTTCGGCGGGCAGGCCAGAGCGTATGAAGGCCGGGCGTGAGCTTATTGTAAGTGCTATTGCGGGAATGCTGTTGATAGTGTTTTCAGTGTTTTTAATGAATGTGTTGGGAGTGAATGTTTTACAACTGCCCGGATTTGGAGGTTAGTGTGAAAAAGATAATAGTTCTGGCAATTTTTGCGGCATTTTTGTTAATACCGTCTACGGTGCGTGGCGCGGATTGTTCTATAGGTGGTAATACCAGCATTAATCTGCAGACAAGTGCATCCGGAGAGCTTGCAGCGGGTGATCCTTTAACTTACTATTTGTACCCAGACCCTTTTTTTGATTGGCCTGCCGAGGATCCTGTTTACGTAGTAACTTTTCGGAGAATTGAAGGTACCAGCGAATGGCAAATTTACAGAAGTGATCCTGTCTGGCCGTCTTCTAACCCAGAGGAGCCGGCTTTTTTTGTGATAACAGAAGGAATTGGAACAAATGGTGAGTATTCAGCGTTGGTATATGACCGAGCGGGCGGGGGAAATATATGCAGTAATTTTAGTAACAGTTTCTTTATTAGCGACGGCAGTCCCCCACCCGAGGATTGTGTATGGGAGGGGCAGGCGTGTTGTATCAATGAATTGGGTCAGTGTGAATTTCCAGGAAATATATGTTGTAACATTTGCGAGCCGGATGACCCCGGAGTTGAGCTTTACTGTGATTTTGCTCAACCGCCACCGGGGGTGGGTGCCGGATTTGGAACCGTACGAAGAGTAACTGCGGGTATGTGTGGTTATCTGGATCAAAGCTGTTGTTACAATCCTGATAATAATCCCGGGACAGGGGATGAGCAAACAGGTATATTATGTGGCGAAGTAGATGAGGGTACGCAATACTTGTGTTTCGGATCTCTTCAGCCGAGCCATCAAGGCCCGGGGTGCATCTGCACTCCCTATGAACGAGAAGAGGAAGAACATTATATTAACACTGCGATCGGTTGTGTTCCGGTTTTTTCAACAGAGACGTTCGTAGGGTTTGTTTTCAGGTGGGTTTTGGGGATTGCAGGAGGTATTGGTTTTCTTTTGATAGTTTACGGAGCAATACTTATACTCACATCTGGAGGAGAAAGGAACAGAATCCAACAAGGAAAAGAAGTTATTACAGCTTCTGTTGCAGGAGTGATATTGATAATCTTTTCTGTTTTTGTGCTTAGGGCTTTTGGAGTTGATATACTAGGATTGCCTGGGTTTGGATAATGAATAGATTATTATTTATCATCGGCTTTTTGATTGTGCTTATGCCTGCCTTTAGCAGAGAAGTGCGGGCGCAGGGAACATTTGGGTGTGAGTGGAGGGGTTTTACTTGTTCTTTGGATTATGAAAGTGAAACTTGTGATCGAGAACGGGGTTACGAAATGGAGGCTGATTATTGCCAGCGTTATAACCTTGAAGGCTTGTGTAATTCTGCGGGTCCCTTTGATTGCGTTTGTGATGATCCAAACGCACCTTGTTTTAATGAAGCACAACTTCCGAGTGGATTGGTCTGTGAAGAGGGTGGTGGAATAAGTACTGCTATTGGGTGTATATCAATTGATAACATTGAGGATATATCGAGGTTTGCCTTGACTTTGGGTGTTGCAATTGGTGGTGGGATTGCGTTTCTATTAATTATCTATGCTGGGTTTATGATAACCACTTCGACGGGGAATCCGGAAAGACTTAAGGCAGGGCAAGAACTTTTGACTTCGGCAATTGCCGGAATAATATTGATTGTGTTTAGTGTATTTTTGCTGCGTGTACTTGGAGTTGATATACTAGGTTTACCTGGATTCGGAGGATAAAAAAATGGAAAAAATTGCTCTATCACTACCCGGAGGTGTGACAATAGATAACCCGCCTGGGTTTGGGACGGGTAGCATTGCCGGAAGAACATTGCCGCTTAATACATTAGCCGATGTAGTGAACGCGTTAAATTTTTTTATATTTCCTGCTGCGGGACTACTGCTTTTGATTTATTTGGTCTATGGAGGTTTTTCTTACATGACTTCGCGAGGGGATCCAAAAGCCATTGAGGCTGCTAAGGGTAAAATAACGGGGGCGCTGGTTGGATTTCTGATAGTTTTTGTGGCATTTTGGATCGTGCAGGGGGTGGGAATTGTTTTGGGACTACCTAACATTATTGTTTCGTTTGGTGGTATTGGAGGAGGTCCGCCACCAGGTGGTGGTGGGAGATTTTAGAATAAATTATGCTGGCGCAGGTAAACATAGCTGACGAGTTTTATGCCGGCGGTGGGTCTGCTTTTAGAGACCTTACTGGTGTTGGGCGGCTTGTTAGCCTGGGAGTAAGGTTCGTGTTCGTTGCTGCAGGGATAATAGTAATATTTTTCGTCATCTTTGGCGGATATTCTTTAATCGCGGGGGCCGGGAACAATGATCCAAGGCAAACCGGGCAAGGAAAGCAGGCCTTGACGGCTGCTGTTGTTGGGTTTGTAATAATTTTTGTGTCATACTGGATTGTCCTCTTTATTCAGACGGCAACGGGGATTATAATTTTATATTAATGAGGGAGCTAATTGCACAGAGTCCGTTTGGGATAGTTGACCAGCCGGAAGCACTTGAAAGAGTCGGCGGGCTGGCGCAAGGGCCGGGGAATTTATTGACTTTGGTTATAAGGGTTTTAATTGTCGGTGCCGGGATTTTTGCTGTGATTAATTTTGTTTTGGCCGGATATGCATTTTTGGCGGCTGGGGACGATCCTAAAAAAATTGAGGGTGCCTGGGCTAAGATTTGGCAGAGTATAATCGGGCTGGTGGTTGCAGCGGCGTCGATAGTTATTGCTGCACTTATTGGAAGGTTGGTATTTGGTGAGTGGGATTCTATACTTAGGATTAGGTTACCTGTTATATGATGGATAGACTAGCTGGTTACATTGATGTTGGCGGGATTGAAGGGCTGGGGCCTTTGGGGCTTGAAGGAAGAGGCAGCGAAGAAGCGCCGACGTTGTTTAATCAGCTTTTTTCAACAGTTGTTGGTGTGATGACTGTAATTGGCTTTGTTTGGTTTGTGATACAGTTTTTGTTAGGTGCGGTTGGTGTTATTACTTCAGGGGGGGACAAGGCAGCTTTGGAGAGTGCTAAAAAGAAGTTGTCTACTGGAATTATTGGGGTTGTAGTTGTAATTGCTGCCATTTTTATAATTGATCTGGTGGGTTATATTCTTGGGGTAAATCTTTTGGGAGGAGCAACCTTTATAGACACATTGGTGCCATGATGCAAATTTTTTCTACAATTTTTGCGCAAGATGGTATAGTGAACCCAATATTGCAAGGTACTGCTTTAGAGGGTATGAGCGGACCTGGTTTTGTTGCGAACTTTGTCCGCGTTGCCGTGACTGGCGTACTAATAGTCGGTGTAATTGTATTTTTCTTTATGTTTGTGTTGGGAGCAATATCTTGGATGACCTCTGGAGGAGATAAAGGAGCATATGAGGCGGCTAGACAAAGGGTAGTTAATGCGGTAATTGGACTTTTTATTATGTTAACCTTGTGGGGAATTATAACTTTATTGGAGGCCATGTTTGGGATTGACATTCTTACCATAGATTTATCATCTTTGGTTATTGGTGGTGGAGGCGGAGGTGGTGGGATTTTAACACATCCGTGTTCTAATGGAGTTCAAACTTGGGATTGCCCTGTTACAACAGGTTGCGGATCTTCACCTGGACAGTGTATATCCATATAGGATAATTGGTGGTTGACAGATTCTTAAATACCTTTATAATTCAGGGATTTGGGCACTTGACTTATCTGGTTTGAAATATATATGCTTGATATAGATAACCCGCCTACCCCCGCAAAGCGGGGTTCGGCGAGGCGAAGGGAGGTGAGAATGAAAATATGAGTATGTTAACTTTACTTTCACCAGTTTTTGCAGGGGAGGGTACTGTGAATTTGTTTCCTGAAGGGCAGTTTGTAAGGCTCCCTGATGTGAGGATTGAAACAATGATACAAGCAGCAATTACTATCGTGTTGATAGTAGCGGCAATAATCTTTTTCTTCATGCTTATTATCGGAGGCATTCGTTGGATGCTTTCGGGTGGTGACAAGAGTCAGGCAGAAAGTGCTCGCGGTCAAGTTACCGGGGCCTTGATTGGTCTTGTTATAGTGTTTGCCGCTTGGGCAATATTTACCTTATTGGGTAGCTTGTTTGGAGTTAACTTTGCTGCTTTTGATATCCCGACTTTCATAAGCGGATAGGTAGCGGGTTTAGTTCATTTGGCACCACCGGTATTATCCGGTGGTGTTTTTTTGTTAGCGGATTGCGTTTTCGGTTGTAAAATGGAATCGAGTTACATTAGAATAGAAGTGTATGGTGAGAGTATTTGCAGGAGAGACTTTGCCGGTTGAGCCGGGGGCGGATATAGTTCCGTTGTATGCGCTAGAGACGCTTTTTGGGAATGTTGTAAGCGTGGTTTTGGCTCTGTCAGGAATTGCGCTTTTTATAATGCTTGTTGTGGGAGGATTTAGGTATATTACCGCAGGGGGAGACCCTAAGGGCATAGAGGCCGCGAGAAACACTTTGACTTATGCAATTTTCGGGGTGGTGCTTTTGGCTGCTTCATATATGATTCTGGTGTTTATCCAAGCATTTACAGGAGTGGAACTTGGAGTATTTAGGGTTTATATACAGTGAGAACAAAGTTCAAAATTATTTTGAGTGTGGTTTTGGCTGGATTTTTATTCAGTTCTAGTAAAACTTCGGCGCAGATTCCCCCACCCTTTATTCCGACCGATAGTGTTGAGGATCCTGAATTTCATTCTTTGAGGCCGTATCAAGCGAGTCCGGCAAACCCTACGCGACATGAAGATGTGCGGGAGATTTATTGCGGAAATGATTTGATTGCGATAGACACTTATGAGGTAACACCTGCAGACGCAGTAGCTTGTGAGGAGTTGGAGGGCATTAGGCGGTGTTATTACAGCTTTGAAGGAAATACGATTGATGTTTCTATTGATTTAGGTGACATGGAGCTGCCTATTGCAGGAAATACACAATTAGACCCTAATGCTAGTAATCTTATAACAAATCAGGCAGAAAGTAGAACTCAAAACGTTGATGCTTTGGGGCCTGAATACCAGCTCGACAATGCCACCAAAATGAATGAGTATGTAAGCTGGTACCTTAATGGCACCATATACAGAGCCGAGTGGGATGGGCTTAATGTGAATAATCCAAACGATGTGCATGCGCTTATTAACTTTTCCGGGCCACTTAAAAAGCTTCTTCCCTGGAGAGTCCAGATTGGAAGAAGGAACGAAATTGGGTCAGATGATAGGATACACAATGATGGAAGAACGGGATTAATTCAAAGGGTTGGTACCGAAAATCATAATCAGTTTGTGGGCTGCATGACTGTTGAGCCAAGAGGCTTCCCTCCGGTTTTAACGCCGGTTGTTGTTTCTTGTAATGAAGAGGGACAGAACCCAAACAAGTTTCGTTTGACGGATGTCCCAACTCCACCACTGGAAGAGATTTTTCAAGAACGAGGCTGGGGTGACTACTGGGCGGATTATGAAGAGTGGAGAAATAACCCATTGTCTTCGCTTTTTTATAATATTCCTTTTTCCGCGACCGAAGACAGGCGTGGAGAGTTCGCGGTGAACCTTAATGCAAACAGCCAAAGAGTAAGGGCATTCATGGATCCGGATATTGTGGTTTCGAATATACAATATGCACCCGATATTCCGGATTCTGATTTTTTCCACTTTCCAAGCGGAAACGTAATAGACTTTCAGAGTGATTATCATGTTTTATATATGCCGCATTTGCAGGAGCTTGCGGAGCTTACAGCGCTTTTACAGGAGACGTATCTTTATTTTGATTCAAGCGGGCTTTCTTTCCCGCCCAACGATACTGATTTTTATGATACCGATTTTTGCGATTTGGGAAACGCCCGCTGGAATAGTGGAGATGATATGTTTGGAGAATATCATGAAAATTATTTAAATGATGAGGTCACTGAGCTGCGAACTTGGATAAACCCGCTAACTGGCCAGACGGTAAGTTTTGATGCGGTTGATGACGAGGCTGTAACAGGGACGGTTGGATATGATGTGAGCTTTCAGTGCGATTTTCCACTATCAACAGCTGACCCGAGGGAAACCTCTTGTTATACGGGTTGTATGTCAACTTGTGTTTATCCGGATTCGATTCCTATTATAGGAGGAGTGCCTGCTTACCCGGATTGTGATTCCTACTGTGTGGCTGTTGCCCAAGCAGAGTGTCTTAATGTGGTTAATACATGCAGAAAGGATGTGTATGTGGCTCTTTCGGCATACACCCGAACACCACAAATAAGATACATCTGGGACAGAACGGTTGCGGGGCAACAGTCGATTTACAAACATTTGTACCCAAGAGATCTTTTTGATACAGAATTTCATGAGCTATTGGATTTACCAACTCTTACTACTGCACATTATGAATCAAGCAGCAACAATGCTTTTGTTAGTTCTCATAGAACTTTGGCGGGAAACCCCGGTAACAGCCGCCCCGGATCGCAAGCGGATGTATATATCCCCCACTTAGGCGGAATATATGAGTATTTCTTAAAAGGAATACAAAAGGCTCTTAGACCACAGGAGTTTTCGGAAGGACAGCCCACCCCAAGAAGAAGACCGCAAGAAATGCAGCTTGCTAGGATAGCGGATTTATACAACATAGACCCTAGAATTTTGGAGGCGATTGATTTGATTGAGGGAGGCTCTGTGTGCGACCCCGGATCTTGCACAATCCCTTGGAGTACGGGGAATCTTCGCACAAACGCGTGCGGAGAGATGCAGATAACATACAGTGCTTACTTAAGAACTACAAGTTTTGACGAAAGACAGGTGGGAAGCCCAGACCCATGTCTTTTGCCAGATGCTTGGGAGCTTGCTGCAAGGCTTCTACATGTCAATAAATATGGAAGCTGGATACTTCCAGAAAGCCCGCTTATGGAGGGTAGATCTATTACGTGGCCTGAGGATAGAATTCCTGTAGGTAACTATGGAGGAACGATTGGGTGTAGCGCCGCGCTGACCTGTGAACAAGGCGGGTACGTGGACGTCGGTGAGTGTAGGTTTGGATTTGGAGAGAATTACTGCACGGGAATAGAAAGCATAATTTCTTCAGGAGGACAGATTCCACCAAGCGTGAGCTCGTATGCAGGGTATGATAGAAACCACTACAGGTACTGCGGGCAGGGATGTGACCCACAGTGTGACCCATACGTTAATCCTGAAGATTGTTATGACCCGACATGTACTACAGATCCTGATAATTGCAACGTACTGCTTCAGGATCCAAGTGATGATTATTACACAAGAAGCAGGCCATAAAATGGTAAAAAATGGCAGTTTACAAGAATTATTGTGTTTGTGGTAATATTATTTGATGAAGGCTCTTAAAAAAGTGTTCATTAGTTTTCTTCTGGGTGTGCTTGTATTTGTGAACCTTGTTTCCCCTATTACTGTGAGGGCGCAGGATGTGGGGCCGTGGTATAACCAAGAATTTGGGCAGTGGATGAGGAGAGTATATGACGAAAGCAATCCTGGTGAAATATTTGGTGAGCGGTATACGGCAGCTCAGGTGCAGTGGGTGATATATGGGTTTATTGGGTTTTTGCTGCGTAGCAGTTTGGGGGAAGATATAACCAATTGTGTGACAGGGAACGGGCCCGCAATGGAACCTGCCCGATCTTCCGATCCTGGCACTTGTCTACGGGAGATTTTTACAGACTTGCAGGAGCAGTTTGGTTATGATTCAAGCAGTAGTAAAGATAAAGGGCTTGTGGCTCAAGTGTTTGAAGAGAGACCCTTATCTTTGGTTGGTTATGTAAAAGATGTCGGCAGAAGGCTGGATATAGTTCCAGAGGCGTACGCTCAACAGCAACCCGGTTTTGGTTTTCAAGGGTTAGGAATAATAAGGACCATGTGGCAAGCAACCAGGGATATTTCGTATGCTTTGTTTATTTTGGTTATTGTAGTTGCAGCATTTATGATAATGTTTAGGGTTAAGCTTTCGCCACAAACCGTGGTGACTTTGCAGTCTTCATTGCCAAAGATTGTTGTTGCTTTGATACTTGTAACGTTTTCTTATGCAATTGCGGGGCTTTTAGTTGATTTGATGTATGTTGTGATTGGGATTATCAGCATATTCTTAAGCAGTTTTACAGATACGGCTGCTGGAAGTTATTTTAATGATCTAACTCTGGGGCCAGAGATTGCCGGCTGGCGGGGCGGGATTTTTGGTTTTATACTAATATTTTTGGTGCAGTTTACGGCAACGCTAGCTTCTGTTTTGGTTGGAAGGCCCGATACACTTCTTGGCAGTGGTGTGGCGATCTTGGCCGGAATTGGATCCGGCGTGATAGCATTTGTGGCGTTAATTCTTTTAGTTGTGTTTTTAATAATGGCCGTTATTGCAATATTTAAGTCTTTCATGGCTTTGATAAAAGCTTTTATTAATGTTATTTTTCTGGTGGTTTTAGCGCCGCTTCAATTCACATTGGGTGTAGTTTACCCCGGGATTGGTTTTGGCACTTGGCTAAAAAGCTTCGTTTCTAATTTAGCTGTTTTTCCAGTTGCGGGGGTAATGTTTATGTTTGCTTTCATTCTTTTGAATCTTGCGATTGATGCTGGTGGACTTGGCGGGCTTCACTTTTTGTATGCGATTGATGTTGGTGGCGAGTGGACGCTAGCCAATGGCTGGCCGCCACTTTTGGGGCTGAGCGGTGGAGTTATGGGCGTTATCTTGGCGATTGGTGCATTGACTATTGTTACAACGATTCCGAGAGTGGCTGAATTGATAAACTCACTGATTTCGGGCAGACCGTTTAGTATTGGGGCTGGTGGAATGGGAGAATTTGCGCTTGGTGCTGGATTGGGATATATAAGTTCTGTAGAGTCCAGAAAGTGGGTTGCCATGGAAGAAGCGAGGCAGAAAGCAATCGCAGCAGGCCAAAAGAACATTCCTGAACCCCCAAGGTGGCGGCGGGCAGGTCATACTCTATTAGATACCTTGGGAGGTACCGGTCTGATAAAAAGAAGGTAGTTGTTTTTCTACTTTGTGGATCTGATTACTCTGGTTGCTTCTTTTGCTGCTTTTCGTCTTGTTCTTTCTCTGTTGGTAAGTGCGATGCCCAGAAAATCATCTCCAAGAAAATTCCTAATATTTCCCCATTGAGAGTCTATGTCTCTTGCGTTTAAGTTGCGTCTCACTTTTTGGACTACCTCTCTTAACCTGTCGGCTTCTTGACGGGTGTGTTTTATTCCTGGTATAAGTGGGTAAAGAACAATTCTTACTGTGTCGTCGTAGGCGTCTGGGTTCATATTGAAAACTATTTCCTCTGCATTAGCGATTATGCCTTGTCCGCTTGTTTTGGCTACCAGGTTTGCAACGCATGCGGTGAGAGTATCTTCGTCAACTACCAGATGAGCAAGCCAAGGATCATTACTAATAATGGCATTGATTGCGTTGACCAGTTCGTCCGAAGAGAATCCCTTTTCTTCCATCTTCTTACCTACAGCGGTTTCGAAGATTTGCCTTGCAGAGTCAGCTGTTCCCATTGAGTATCTCCACCAAAGTTCTGGGTCTTTTAGGTTTGATGGTCTTATATCTCTGGGGTTAACAAAGTCTAGTAGGCCGGGTGCTATTTCTGTTTTTCCAGAGAGCATTATGCCTTGGGCAAACGAATGCCCCTTGTAATGCCCCTCAGAAAATTCCCAATGATCATGAAGACCGTACATTATTCTATCTGGGAAGTATTGGATTTCCCCCTTGGCAACTCTTTCACCAAACTCTGGGTCGTGTTTTATCTTTTGAGTCATCCATTGGCCAATTGGTCCACCCCATTGTTCTTCCAAGGGGCCCTCTTCTGAAGACTCCGGTTTTGACTTGAACAATAATTGGGCTTGTGGATGGAAGTAGGTTCTGTATCCGAGCGAGACCACTTCGGGTCCGATTAGCAACTCTCTATCCTCATCTCCCGAATCTATATCACCAGATGTGAATATTTCGTTCCAAATTTGGGATACGGCCGCTTTTGCCGCGGTTTGGGCATCAACATTATTAAAGAAAAAGGGGCCTTGCATGGCTTCTGAGTGAGACTGGAAGTAATCAGTAATTTTGTGTTCTAAATCTAGTTTATACTCTGTTATGCTGTTAGGAAGTTGTCCCCACCTCTCAAGTTCTGTTTCTATCTCTGTCAGTCGGGTTTGTTCGTCTTTTTCAAGTTTTTCGCCTCTTTCTATTTTGCTTTTTATCCTCTCGAGTTCACGTCTGTCTTTTTTATCTTGTCCAAGAATTATCCTACGACCCTTTTCGGAAACTACTAAATGCCTGTTTCTTTCTCTGTAGTAGTTTATATCCTTGCCTTTTTCGTGGCAATCGAAAGCATTAGGATCGGGATCTGACAGTTCAAAAAGGTCGTCCATCATGGTTGCGTAAGCAATTCTATACCCCGGCATGCTCCACCACATGGTGTCCATTGCTTCCCTGTTTATTGTTATCTTTTCTGTTTGTTCAACGCTAAAGGTTTCTGGTTTGAGAGAAGCGTCTAAGTTCTCACCCTTTGCTTTTTTAACGCCAGCAAAGTAGGAATGGTTTAGCATATTTCTAACTACAGCCTGTTCTTGGACTTGTTTTTCGAGATCTATTTGATTCCCGTCTTTACCCAATGCCCGATACCAAAGTGGTTTTTGTTTAAGCCAAGACGTTGGACTTATTGGATCTTGTGCAGAAACCACCTCAACTAAATCAGGGTAATTTGTTATAGCAGATTCAAAGTATTGTGCTTGGGATTCCATAGCTTTAGTTTGGCGTTCTTGCATTTGTGCAAGCTGCTGTGTTAACGCATCTGGAGCCTGTGCTGTTGTTTTTTGTGCTCTTTCGGCTTCAGCAGCTTGCTTGGCCCTTGAGGCAATACGCTCCCTGTATACTTTTGCCTCTGCTTCAGTGGCTTGGCCGCCGATAATCATCTCTCTAATGGTTTTGTCTACCTCTTTAAGGTCATCGAAGGTTGTAAAAACTTCATCTGTGGACACTAAACCTTTGATATAGTCTTTAAGTGCTTCGGATCGTATGCTTTCAACGTCTTCGTCTCCCAAAAGCCAGTCGCTCCACATGCCAGTGGGTTCTTTTTGTGCCTCTGGTGGTTGGGTGGATTCGGAAGATGAAGTTGTTTCTACCTCCTTCCACTTTCCGTCTTCGCCTTTTATTATTCCGTCTGGAAAATAGAAACAGTATAAACGCCGGCTAAAACCTATGTTTCCGCTTCTTATTTCCTTTAGCCGTTCTTCATTTGACATAGATTTGGACAACTCATGTGTTTTAATGCGGGTGGCAACTCCTGCAACTGCGAAAAGGACCATTCCATGATAGTCTTTAGTATATTTGGGATTTTTCTTATACTTATCTTCAAGACTTTTTGCAATAGGTACGAGTGCGGCGAAAGCTTCTAGGTTGGTTTTGCCTTTAATTGCGTCTCGAATTTGTTTATCTAGATCATCTTTATCAATAACGTTGTTGCTAAAGGCGTGCTCGAGTATGTTTTTTCTTTCCTGGAGAAGTAATCTTAGTTCTGGATCTTCTACCTGAGATCTCTCTCCTTTCTTCTCGCTCAAGTTAAAACTAGAGGGGGATTTTTTTGCTATTTGATGTATTCTTCTGTTGACTTCTGGAAAGGTTTTGGGCTGTTTTGGTTGTTCGGCTTCTACCGTGGGCGGCTTAGGAGGTTTTTTTGGTGGCTCGGGTGGTAATCCGGTGTCTTTCCTTATGTTTTCTTGTGCGGCGTCTATCACCCTTTTTTTGTGTTCGGCAAAAGTGCTGTCAGGATCTCCTCGAAGATCCTCTAATCTATCTATTGCTTCTTGGGCCGACTTCTGTACAACACTTTCTACATTTCTTGGCCTGCCTTCTTCATCATCAACTGGGGCTTGGGGTACTGTGCCGCTAAGAGCTTCTTGTGTTTCGGTTCGGGTTTGTGCAGGCACTTCTTTGGTCCCACCGGTGAATGTGAGTTTGACTTTATTGTCTGGTGTAACTTCAGCGCGCATATCACCAACAGACTCAGTTCCGAAAATGTCTTCTACTCTTTTGTGTATATCGGCTTCTGTTATTAGCCTTTTTGCACGTTGTTGGGGAACTAAATCAATCGTTTTATTTTTGTCCGGATCAAATTTAACTTGTGTAATTTCTAAACGCCCTTTGTCGTCGGTATTAATATCGATGCCCAGACTATATTCACCTCGGGCGGCAGGGACCGTAATATCTGCGTGAATTCCTTCCTCATTGAGAGTTACAAAGCTCATCTCAAGTCTGGGCTGGTCTGGATTGTCTTCGTTTATGCTTTTTACAGCCTTGTCGAGAATTTCGTACAATTCTTTTTCTCCAACTTCCACGGTTCCAGCACCCTCCTCTAGGAGGGCCCTAAGTTTGTTTGTTTCTGGATTTTGAGGACTACTGCGTCCTTCCCGCTGGTCTGGTGTCATGGGTGTATCACTAATTGGTTCGGGCATGGTTGGAATTTAGGATTATCAAGGAATTATAACATGAGCGTGGCTCATAGTGCATAGAAAACAGTGCAGAGTGCATAGTACATAAAAGCAGGGGTGTGAAAAATACAGTAGGTTGAAAAGTGATGTTCACGCAGTATGCTGAATATAGGACATAGTGCAGAGTGCATAGTACATAGAAAAACGATGGCTGCCCAATACACCAGTTATAGAAACCTAATTGTGTATCAAAAAGCGAAAGGTTTGACTGTTGATCTTATTAATTACTTTTCGAAAAACCGTGTTTACAAAAGTTACGAATTTCTGATAAATCAATTGTTTAGATCCGTAAGTTCGATAGGGGCTAATATTGCTGAGGGTTATGGAAGGCATTATACGCAAAGTTTCAGGCAATTTTTAAGTATCGCGAGAGGCTCAAGTTTCGAAACTGATTATTGGCTTGATATTGCTACTGAAACGGGTCTTGCCAGAAGTGATATACTCAATGATTTTTCAGAAAGAAACAACGAACTTGCTAAAATGCTTACAACAATGATGAAAAGGACTGAAAGGAGTAAAAACTAGACCTGTGCGCTATGCACTGTGTACTATGAACTAACTTATATGGCTTTAGAACAACACGCGGTACCGCAACATATTTCTTCCTACCAGTTTAGGTTGGTGGGGGATATGACCTTAAAGCAGTTTTTTCAGGTTGCCGGAGGAGCACTTGTGGCTCTTTTGTTATATTCATCTTCGCTTCCTGCTTTTGTAAAATGGCCGTTGGCAATATTTTCGTTTCTTTTAGGGGCGGCGTTGGCATTTTTGCCATTTGAGGAGAGGCCATTGGAGCAGTGGATTGTGGCTTTTTTTAGAACTATTTACTCCCCTACTGTGTTTTTCTGGGGGGAAGCAAAAGAAAAAGATGCATATTTTGGTGCGGAAAGTGCCGGACAGGCTGCGGCCCAGCCGCCCACAGCTTCTCTACAGCCAGCAGTTGTAAGCCAAGAAGTTGAAAACATGCATGCTTCCAGTTCTGAGACTAAGCTGGAGCAGGCTGAACAGAGTTTTATGAGCAAAATTATGACTATGTCGACACAGCCGGTAATAAGCGTGGCCAGTGATCAGCGATCGGTGATTGGTAAGCCGCAATTGACAGTTGAGGAAGAGGTGGCGGCGCCTCAACAAAAAAGGGAGGTGGTGGTTCCACAAAGTGCTCCTGTACAAATTGACAGAAGCGAGAGCGCGGCTAAGCAAATATATGTTGATCAGAATTATCAAAGTGAGCAGGTGACACCTACTGTTTCTTCTGCGCCGGTTGGCAGTACAACACAGGTACAGTTTTCACCGGAAGCTTCGCCCCCTTCTCCCCCAACGAAACCCAACACCATCACAGGACAAGTGATGGATTCTCAAGGAAAAATTATTGAGGGAGCAATTCTTGAGATAAGAGACAGTGTGGGGCGACCAGTACGGGCGATAAAGAGTAACAAGGCGGGGCATTTTTGGATTGCCACCGCTCTTGCAAACGGGGCGTATGAGATTGTGGTTGATAAGGAAGGTTATGAATTTGATCCTGTAAGCTTTGAGGCCAGCGGGGCAATAATCCCGCCAGTGGCGATAAAAGCGAAAAACACAGTGCATAGTACATAGTGCAAAGTGCATAGAGAGATGGTAAATGTTATAAGTAAAATACCGTATTTGGGGCTGCCTGATGAACCTTTAGTTGCACCCATTCAGGAAAGGGTTCCTATTGTTGACATTGTAGATGATATTTTATTTTTCAAGGACGGGGGGGCGTGTATTATCATGGAGTCAACTTCACTTAACTTCGGGCTTTTGAGCGAAAATGAGCAGCAGGCGGTTATAGCGGCTTTTGCGGCATTGATTAATTCCCTTTCGTATTCTATCCAAATTGTTGTCAGAAGCCAGAAGAAGGACATTACAAATTATTTAAAATACCTGGATGATGCTGAAAAAAAGGTGAAGAATGAGAAGCTTTTGGGACTAATGCGGGGATACAGAGGCTTTATCTCGGAAACTATTAAAAAGAAGAATGTTTTAGGAAAAAGATTTTTTGTGGTTATTCCATTTTCAAGCCTGGAGCTGGGGGTGGCGAGGAGTTTTATGCAAACTTATAAAAAATCGAAGACCCTCCCCTACTCGTTTGACTATGTATCCAAAAAGGTCAAAATTGTACTTATCCCTAAAAGAGACCATTTAGTCAGACAGGCTGCGAGACTCGGGCTTCGGCTGACGCAGCTAAATAAACAACAGATAGTGGAGCTAATGTATACGGTTTATAACCCGTCACCGCCGCCGGCAAGTGAGTTTACGAATACCAATGAAGTTACCAAAGCTTAAAGTATCAGTACCAAGTAAAACAGCGGGGCAAGCACAAACAGCCCAAAATGAGCAGTTAGAGACGGTTAAGCTAAATGGTGAGACTAAGGCTATAAACATTTCACCCGAGCAGCGCCCGAGAAACAAGCCGGAAATAACAAACGTAACTCAAGCATACAGTGAAAATAAATTAGCAATCGTGGATTTGATTGCGCCGGAGCGGATGGAGGTGGATTTTGATTATATTAAGATTGATGATGTTTACGTTCGAACATTATTTATAGGGGGATATCCCCGATTTGTTTCACCCGGATGGCTTGAGCCGATTATTAATTTTGATCACAGCCTTGATATTTCATTTTATATTTATCCGGTTGAGGGTAAGTCTGTTTTGGATGATTTGCGGCGTAAAATTGCGGAGATGGAGGCTGAAATCCATACTGATTTAGAGAGAGGAAAGATTGTTAATCCGGGTACGGAGGCGAAACTTGAAGATGCAAGAAGCTTGCAGGAGCAGCTGGTTAAAGGCGCTGAGCGTTTTTATGAATTTTCTTTTTATATCACAATCCCCGCAGGAAGCTTGGAGGAGCTTAACCAGTTAACCAGGCAGGTGGAGTCCACACTTGGGGCACTTTTGGTTGTAGCAAAAAGGGCGGCGTTGGACATGGAGAAGGCTTTTGTTTCAACGGCGCCTTTGGGACTTGATAGATTAAACATTACCAGAAACATGGACACAACAAGCCTGGCAACAACTTTTCCTTTTACCTCCGCGGAGCTGTCCAGTGACACCGGAATTTTGTACGGGATAAACTCGCAGAATGATTCGTTTATTATTTTTGATAGGTTCAGCCTGGAAAACAGCAACATGACGGTGTTTGCTACTTCCGGTGCCGGCAAGAGCTTTTTTGTGAAACTGGAGGCGCTAAGAAGCTTAATGTTGGGGACCGAAATAATTGTGATTGATCCTGAAAATGAATACAAAGCTTTATGTGACGCAGTGGGAGGAGAGTATATTAATTTTTCGTATGGGTCGCCTTCTAAAATTAACCCATTTGATTTGAGCCAGGTTTATGAAGAAGGCGAGAACCAGTTGGGGCTTAAAATCTTGGGGCTTCATTCGCTTTTTAAGGTAATTATGGGAAACCTTAGTGCTACGCAGGAGGCGCTTTTGGACCAGGCTTTGATTGCAAGCTACAGGGCAAAGGGGATTACGTTTGATCCTGAAACACAGAACAAGGAGCCGCCACTGATGGAGGATCTATATAAAGCGTTAATCGGGATGGAAACAAGAGATGCGGCCGATTTGGCTGCAAGAATTGAGAAATATGTTAAGGGAAGCTTTGTCGGTATATTTGATCAGCATACAAACATTAATTTGACGGACCCGTTTACGGTGTTTAGTGTTCGGGATCTGGAGGATGCACTAAGGCCGATTGCGATGTTTATTATTTTGGACTACATTTGGACCAAGGTAAGGAGGGACATTAAAAAGAGGCTTCTAATTGTAGATGAGGCGTGGCATATGATGAGATATCCCGACACGGCGCAGTTTTTGTGGTCTATTGTAAAAAGGGCCCGTAAGTATTATTTGGGGCTATCTACAATAACGCAGGATGTGCGAGATTTTTTGGCACAGGATATTGGAAAAGCAATTGTGACAAATGCTGCTATGAGGCTTTTATTGAAACAATCCCCTGCCGCAATTGATGAGGTGGCAGAAACATTTTATCTTTCTCATGGAGAGAGGCAGCTACTTTTGGCGGCGGATGTTGGCGAGGGGATACTATTTGCAGGGCCGCATCATGCACCAATTAAGGTGGTTGCGTCTGATGAAGAGTATAAACTGGTTACTACTAAACCTTCAGAGATTTACGGAAAAAGAGAATCTACGGAGGCTCAAAAGAGAGAGGGTGAGCAAGCCCCGGTTCAAACTGCTCCGTATCAGGTGGCTAGCATAGTAGAAGAAACAAGGCAATAGATAGTAGGCATTAGGCAATAGTATGGGTATAATGGGATTATGGTGGCGGATCAACAACCTCAAGAAACAGAGCCGGGGTTAACTGAGAGACTTGCCAAGGATGCAGGAAGTAGGGTTATAAGTAGGGCGTCAGGTGCTGCAAGAGCCAGCTTCGCGGCTTCAAAAATTGGCACTAAATTAACTTCGATGATTGGCGGACTCGCTTCAGGAGGTGTGTTGTCCGCTGTGCAAGCCGCGGCTGAGACAATAAGAGTGCTAAGAAATAACTGGGATAAAATACTTGCAACAGTATTTAGTGTTTCTTTTTTGTCAAATTTAGGTGCTATTCTTGCATTTTTTTTAAGTGCTTTGTTGGTACCCGCAATTATTGCGGCTGTTTCGTTAATAATCGTTGTTGCGCTTATCCTTTTTGTTATTAATTCTGGAGCTTACATCGTACCGCCTTCTACGACTTCAACGTTTGCTATAAACCCCGGCTTAGTCGTTGCCGGGAACTGTCCTTTACAAGGAACTACAATTATCACCACGACATCTTATAATCCACAAACTGAAACCGGACATGGAAGTTTACCTTATTGGTCAGGTATGGAAGCCTGTAGTTTTAATATTCCTATTTACGCCATGACTGGCTCGGAGTGCAGAGGTCCTACAACAGGTAGTTCTACTAATCCATGCACAGATTTGTCTCAGTTGCAAGAAAGGTATGGGGAAGATGTGCAACTTTGCGAAGAGTATGGTTATGCGGTTGATGTGGTGGCTACCGATTATGCTGCTGATCAAGATGTTCCTGTTTACTTGCCCACTTTATGTGATTCTGCACCTTGTGGACCATTAACTTGGACTGTGGCTAGTTACTTTTATGTTAATCCTGGTTGGGGAATAGTGCTTGATGCTGAGGGAAATGGGCATAGTTATAGACTGTATTTACTACACATTAACCAGCCCACTGTTACCAATGGGCAAACAATGGCTTCTGGCCAACAAATAGGAACACTTTTTAATTACCAATACCGCCATCTTCATATAGAGTTAAATATTGACGGAGAATCTCAGCAGCCTGACTTCTTGTGCGGGGGTGGATACATACCTGGATTTGAAGGAGACGGATGGTATATTGAAGTACCACTTTCTCAAGCAACTGACTGGTTAGCGTCTACACCCGGTGAATACGGTAGAAGTGTATGTTCTTTTTCGGAAAGTCACAACCTCTCTTGGGCGGTAAACGCCAATTTCTTTGGCACTCCGTTGGAACCTGATGGTCCTTCTGGATATGGGGGAGAGTACACAAACATTTACCCTTCACATGATCAGTCGACTTTTTATATGTTCGTAGTGAGAAACAACGGAAGTGCTGAGATTCTAGGGGCTTTTGATTATCACGAGCGTTTTAATACCTACTGCGGTGGTGATTGTCCGCCACCTCCTACTGATCTGAGCGATTTCAGATTAGTGATTACAGGGGTTGCACATACTTCCTACAGTGCTAGTCAGATAAATCGTGTGACTGGGAGAACTGTAATTGGAATTGGCAATGGCAATCTTTATGTTGTTACGCTTGTAGCAGCGACACCTGCTCAAGGTAGAGCAGTCATGGAGTCTTTGGGAGCGATTCAATCTTTCCAACTTGATGGAGGAAGTTCCACGAGTTTATGTAGCAATGGTGAATCTATATTTCGAGGAACAAATATTGTTGCAAATTCTTTTGGAGGCAGATTTGGTAGAATTAACGTACTCGGTCAACAGCAATGAGGAAAGTAATTGAAAAAATAACTTTATTGCCAAAAAAATATAAAATGCTTCTTCTGATATTTGTTGTTGCGATAAGCTTGGGAGTATTTTTGTTGTCACGCACCTTGCGGGGAGAAACCAATAAGGTTGACACGGAACCAACATCTGTTCCCTATCGGAAACCCGAATCGCTTATGGTTCTTGAAATATCGCCAAAACAAGGCAAAATAACTTATGGTGGGCTAAAAAATGCTATAACAGTAAAGTTCAATGCAGAGATTGACCCAAAAACGGTTAGGTTAAATTCTTCCCCCCATATCGATCTTACTCCAGTTGTACACCCGAATGAATTAGACAAACTGATTTTGACTCCCAAAAGTGAGTGGGTAGATGGGGAAACTTATGTTATAACGTTAGAAAAAGGTATAAAGTCAGTGGAAGGCAGATATATTAGCAACGAAGATTTGGTACTGGAATACATTATTACCAGCAAATCTTCTCTGATACCAACCTATCCCCCTTTTGAGAAAGGTTACTAAATTTTAACCGGCATTATTAGGTGGAGGAAGTCGGGGTCGGAAGAGTCTTTGAAAATGCCTGGAGAGTTGGCGGAGGTGAAGCCGAGGCTGACTGAATCTGATTCAACTACATTGAGAAATTCTTCGATAAAGCGGTAGTTATAGGCGATTTCCAACTGCCCCCCATCGACTTTTGCATCAAGACTGGCTTCTTGAGTACCTGATTTTTGAGATTGGGCTGAAATGGTTAAATTCTTATCAGTGACTTTGAGACGGATTGTGTTAGCTGAATCGCGGGCAAAAACGGCAGCCAGGCGAATGTTTTGGGCAAACTCCTGTTTATCTAAATCAACAGTAATTGATGAGGCTTTTGGTATTATTTTTTCGAAGTCCGGAAACTGGCCTTCGATGGTACGAGTGGAAAGAACGACGTCACCAACTTCAAATAAAGTGAGATTGTCGGAGGTTTTGGCTTCGAGTTTGATGCTTTCGCCCGCAAGAGCGGAGAGCCTTGAAAGTTCAACAAGGAAGGACTTTGGAATAATTAGGTTTGAAGAAGTTGTTTTTTTGGGGAGATTAATGGTTTTTTTTGAGAGACGAAAGCCGTCTGTGGCCACAAGCTGAAGATTATCACCAAAGATAAACAAGGAACCTGTTAGAACGGGCCTGGTGATGTCTGTTGAGCAAGCAAAGATGACTTTGTCCAAAGTGGTAAAGAAATCTTGGGATGGCAGTGTCAGATGACCGGATGATACTTGGGAAGGTATTTGAGGAAAGTCTTTTGCATTAAGACTAGCAAGAGTAGCGTTAAAATTTGAGGAAGAGATTTTTACGGCTTCTTGTTGAGCCTCTATGGCAACTGTTTCGGGAGGGAGATTTGAAATTATTTCGGTGATACTTCTGGCGGGGAGAGCGATTTCGCCTTCTTTTTCTACTTTAGCTCCGAGAGTGAGACTGGAGGATGTTTCTAAGTTGGTTGCTTGTATTAGCAGTTTTGTGGCTTTGGCTACAAGCTTGATGTTTGAAAGAACAGGAAGCTGGGCTTTGGGGTTAACAAAACGAGAGGCAATGCTTAGAGATTTTGCGAGGTCTTGTTGTAGTACTTGGAATTTCATATTGTAAACAGGATAGAGTAAAAGAGTAAAAAAGTAAAAGGGTTGAGCTTTTTATTTATAAGATAGTAGTGGTAGTAGTAGGTGGTGTTGAAACATTGGATAAGTGAGGTTGGGCGGGCTTGGTAGGCGGTGTGGATTTGCATCATAAAAATTTGTTAACAATATTGTTGATTGTTTGTTGATAAATGTGGACAGTTTATAAGTTTATACTCAAAACATGTTTTTTATCCCCAGAACATCCTCACGGATTTGCACATTTTCTGCTCTTAGCTCGGTGATTTTATCCACGCCGTGGATGACGGTTGAGTGATCCCTTCCGACGAGGCGGCCCACTTCTTCGAGGGGAAGGCCGAGCTCTGTACGAAGAAGATACATAAGGACTTGGCGGGGGCGGGCAATTATCCGGCTTCTGGCTTTGCCCATAATGGCGCGGCGGCTGACTGAATAGTGTTTGCAGACGGCTTCGACTA
>Ga0265297_10003886_pt1 | contig 25734 bp, 35 predicted proteins | sample Munlanlwell13791_FD_192502 | JGI IMG/M metagenome (GOLD analysis project Ga0265297, IMG submission 192502) | Leachate microbial communities from a municipal landfill in Southern Ontario, Canada - Leachate well 137-91 | ecosystem: Engineered > Solid waste > Landfill > Unclassified | place...
ATTTTGGGAAGGCCGTCTAGCAGCGAGTAATGAGAGTGGACGTGTAGGTGAGTAAACTTTGGCATATTATAAAAACCCCTCCTAACGGATTATCTCATTGTATACAGTTTTTTGTAAAAAGAAAAGGGAAAGGTATAATTACCTAATGAAACCAAATTTAAAAGAAGAAAGAAAACTTTGGAGGAGGGGATACAAGTATGTTGCAGGATTAGACGAAGCAGGAAGAGGGCCTCTTTCTGGTCCCGTTGTGGCAGCGGCTGTTGTTTTGAGAAATAACGCAAGCAGGATTAAAAATACGGGGATTAAAGATTCAAAACAATTATCTTTTAAAAAAAGAGAAGAACTCTATGAGTTAATAATAAAAAACAAAGATATCAAGTGGGGGATAGGTATAGTTTCAGAAAAAGTGATTGATAGAATCAATATTAAAAATGCTTCAGAATTGGCCATGGAGAGAGCCGTTGCTAAATTAAAAATTAAACCAGACTTTTTAATAATCGACGGCAACAATATCAAAAACCACAAGTTAAGAAACATAGAGCATAAGTTGATAGTTAGGGGGGATTCGAGAGTTTTCTCCTGTGCCGCCGCTTCCATCCTGGCCAAAGTTAAAAGAGACAGAATAATGGCTAGGCTCCACAAGAAATATCCGAAATACAGGTTTGATCTACATAAGGGATATCCGACTAAGCTGCATTATAAAATGATAAGGAAGCATGGGTCTTGTAAGGTTCATCGTAAGAGCTTTGTTTTAAATAAATAAATTGGTAAAATGTATTCATGAAAAAGATTCTATTTGCTTTAATCTCCGGGATGCTGATTTTGCCTATTTTTGTTTCTGCTTATAATATTACCTTCAATAACCCTTTGAATTCGGATATGCTGACGGTTACCATAGATAAGATCGTAGGTCTCATTTTTAACATTTCTTTGGGGTTGGGGCCGCTTTTGATAATCATAGGGGCTGTTGTAATTTCTACTGCTGGCCAAAACCCAGAACAGGCAGCAACGGGGAAAAGGATAATCATTTATACTTTGATAGGTTTGGCTATAGTTTTTTTAGCCAAAGCTTTAGTATATATTGTTATCAATCTTTTGAGGGGGCTTGGATAGATCGGCGTCCGTTAAAGGCTAAGGCCTTTTTGCGGGTTTGCCCCGCCTTTTATTTTGAGTATTGAAATCTTTTTATATATCTGCTACTATTAAAAAACTATGTCAGTTCCAAAACAACGTAAAACCAGCGGAAGAAGGGATAACAGGAGAATGCATATTTTTATCAAGAAGCCGAATTTGGTTAAATGCCAGAAATGCGGCTATTTTATTTTGCCCCATATCGTCTGTCAGAACTGCGGATATTACAAAGGAGTGGAAGTGATTGATGTTTTAAAGAAACTGACCAAGAAAGAAAAGAAGTTAAAACAAAAGGAAATAGCCCAGAATGAAGCGGAAGGCAAGAAAGAGAAAGCCTTGAGTTTTGAGGATTTATCAAAGAAGTAATTTTATTATGTCATCAAGGCATTTATCGCGTTCAATCGCAATGCAAAGCCTATATGAATGGGATTTCTCCGGCAAGAAAGTTGATTTAGAGAAAACCACAGAAAAGAATCTTAAAGAGTTTGGTCCCGGCTTGGAAGATCCGAGCTTTGTCTGGCAGTTGGTGACGGGCACCGTGGAGCATCTTATGTCTATAGACAAGATTATTGAGACATCGGCTCCTGAATGGCCGTTAGACCAGATAAGCATCGTTGACAGGAATGTTTTAAGAATAGGTTTATATGAGTTGATATATGGAGACAAAGAAGCTGTTCCTCCCAAAGTGGCGATTAACGAAGCAATTGAGCTGGCTAAGTCTTTTGGAGGAGAGAGTTCGGGTAAATTCATAAATGGAGTTTTGGGAACGGTATATAAGGAAATAGAGAAAAAATAATGGTAGATTTTTCTAAATTAGAAAAAAAATTAGGAGTAAAGTTCAAGAAGAAAGATTTGTTAGTGCAGGCTTTTTGCCACAGGTCTTATCTGAACGAAAACCCGGATTTTTACCTGAAGAATAACGAGAGACTGGAATTTTTGGGAGACGCAGTTCTGGAGCTAGTAGTCACTCAGTACCTATATCAGAAGTATCCTGATAAATCAGAAGGGGAGTTGACTAACTGGAGAGCTGCCTTGGTTAACGCCAGAATGCTGGCTGAGGTGGCAAAAGGAGCGGGCTTTAATGATTTCTTGCTTCTTTCCAAGGGAGAGATGAAAGAAACCGGTAAATCCCGTCAGTATATTTTAGCCAACACCATAGAGGCCTTCATCGGTTCCTTATATCTGGACAGGGGGATAAAAGAATGCCAGAAATTCATTGAAAAGTATTTATTATCAGAATTGCCCAAAATCATTGAAAACGGGCTTTTCCGGGATGCCAAATCCGCTTTCCAGGAAGAATCCCAGGAAAGAGTAGGAATTACCCCCACTTACCAGGTTTTGGAGGAATGGGGACCTGATCACGCCAAGAGCTTTATTATCGGCGTCTTTCTTGGTAAAACATTAATAGCTAAAGGAGAGGGCTCTTCAAAGCAGGAAGCAGAGGTTGAAGCAGCCAAGAATGCATTAGAAACAAAAGGATGGTAAAATTTAAAACATATGTTAGTAATTAGATTTTTTCGTGTAGGTAAAACAAATCAGCCTTCTTTCAAAATAGTTGTTGCTGACAAAAGAAATCCGACAAGATCAGGCCGTTTTACAGAAGAGGTTGGTTTTTGGAATCCCACCACAAAAGAAAAGGTTTTGAAGCAGGACAGAATCAAATATTGGATCTCGGTAGGAGCTAAGCCTTCTCCTACAGTCTTTAATTTATTGGTTTCGGAAAAAATAGTTGAAGGGAAAAAGATAGCGAAGCAAAAGAAATCAAAAAAGAAAGTTGAGGCAAAGCCGGCTGAAGCGGCCCCTGTCGTGGTAAAACCTGCAGAGGAAAAACCGAAAGAAGAAGTAAAAGCAGAAGTGGCTCCTGAAGAAGTAAAACCGGTAGAGGAAGCAAAAAGCGAAGAGGTAAAGACTGAAGAGCCGAAATAAGCTAGGTTAAATCTCGTTTATATGGATCTCGCGCTAAAACCGCGGGATTTTGTTTTCAGGTCTAAATACTTGACAAATACAATATATATGCTATAATACAGCCATCGAGGAGAGAGAGGAAATGTCGATATTTTAATAGGAGAGAAGATATCGATATTTTCAAGAAATATATGCCGTTAGGCAACTCTCTCCAAGGGAGTTGCCTTTTCGGCTTAATATAAGCACATTTTATTAAATGATAAGGGGGATTTGATGAAAAAGCATATCATCACGGCAGCCTACGGGATGGCAATGGCAATTGACGGACTTTTAATCTTAGGATTAGCCTCCGTAATAGCTGGCATAGTTATTATCTAAATCAGGTTCCCGGGTAAAAACCGGGAGCATAACGGGGAGAAGTTTGACTTTTCCCCCTATATTCCAGCTCATAATTGATTGTGAGCTGAAAGGTAGGAAAGTATCTTCTCGTGAAGAGAAGTTAATATATAAGTTCTTTAAACGTGTTAGCTCCCATAAGGATAAGGAGTTGAAATATAGATAAATATAAAGAGAGGAAAGAAATATGAGACCAGAACACAAGAAAACAGTTGAAAGACAGGTCCTCCCAAATCTTTCTGAGGTTCAGACTCTAATCGGCGAGGTTGCTCCGATTTTAAAGAAGCTTCGAAGAGACGGCCAGGGGGTTGATATGTCGAAAATGACATTCGCTATTAACGATCTGACAGAGGCCGCCGCTAAAGTTGAGGCCACGATGGAATTCTTAAAAGAAATCCTCGAAAGAAAGGAGGAACCGAGATGAGACACTGAACAATCGTCCTGGTCAGCCCATAGAACAAACCAGGACAAAGGGCAGGCTGGGTGCCCATCTGGCGGATATTATACAGCTATAAAAAATTAATATCCGCATCACTTTCAAGCTCATAAATGTTTTACGGGCTTAAAAGTGAAAAAGCACATTTAATAATCTTTACCTTCTCAGAGACCAGAGAGTGCTATCGTCTCTGAGGAGGTACAAGATGAACAACAATAATGGCATGCAAATTCTGCCAGTTAATTGGCAGAGCACAGGCTCGGCTCCTATCCCCGATTCCATGATCAATGGCCACTACATCGCATCATCTGGTGTGGTGTGCAAGACGGTCGGGGAAGCGAAGCAGGTTTCCCCAGAGGATAATTAGGGTCCTCTGGTATAGGAGATGGGTGGAAGCAAACTCTACGCATTCATCCCTCTCCTTTATACCTTAGTTTATAATAGTTTTGTAAATTAAGGCGTAAAAAAAGTTCTTTTTATAGCTTTCATGGCGGCGAAATGTCCTTCGGTAGTATTCTACAGCAGGAGGGCATCTCGCCGCTATGAAGAATAGCGAGTAATAAGGAGGTGCCATGAAGATCGAAGAATGGCTCAGAAAAATGGAAAAATTTTTCCAAGAATCGATCGATAGAGCAGATAAAAATTTAAATTTTGTTCTATCAGGAGAGCTGAGAAAAGCCAGATTTCATTTTCGGCTCGGGCAATTCAACCAAGCAGTTGAGCATCTCAAAAGTGCTAAAATCCTAATCTAGGCTCAGTCCTGGCAATATTTAAGAAGGTAAGCGATAGGATTATATTAATTAACGATCGTATCAATTTACCTTCCATTTACTAGTTTGTAAAAAGATTATTGGCTAATAAATGGATAATTGGTTCCTTGAGAAAATGTTTCGTTCTCCGTTGAGGTTTTGTTAGGATCGGAATTTCAACGGAGGACGAAACGAAAATTATAGAGGAGATGCAACAATGAAGACATTTTTCGGCTTTGCCCTGGCTGACTCAATGTTCCAGGGGGACTGTAACATTGTCCGGGTGGAGAGTTCCTCTGAGTGGGTTAAAGGAGTGGTGGACTTGGGTGTTGAATCCTGTCTGAACCCGAGCCACGCCGCGACTATCGCGGCGATGCGTTCGCGGTTCGGTATAGAGGTTTCTATCCCTGAGACCCCGCCCCGCGTAGTGCTGAAAACCGGCGACAGGATGATTATTATGGGAGTGCGCGGTTTACCGCGCCTGACTGATCGTCACGAGTACACCGAAGAAGAGATCGCAAAAGCGAGTTTCTCCTTCTCAGTGTACACTGTCTATCCTTTTCAGCCTTGATTAAAGGGGATGTTGGTTGGGCTGTATGTTCAACTAACCTTCCTCCCTTTCAGAGACTACTAGAACCTTAGCAGTTTCTGAAAGGGAAAGCTTTTTAAAGAATTTCATAGCGGCGAAGTGGTTATAAGAAACGAAATTTAATTAGTCGTTGTAATTTTTATAGCCAGTTCGGCGTCATGAAAATAAAAACAAGGAGGAAGCGATGGACAAAGATAGGGCCGACACTAAGATAGTTGTTGTTACTCCTCGCGGAGTTGCGCACATTCTTGCCCTAGATGAGTATCTGGTATTCGTTACAGTAAGAAAAACTGTAAGGGGATTCTCTATACGTAAAGTAGATAACATCTCTAGACCTATAAAGGTCGACGAGAAAATTATGGGAAAGATAAAAGAGATAGAGAATTCGGTCAGGTCAAAAGGAGGCAGGAGTGAGCGCCTCTAATAAATAAAGCTCACTATTCCCTCAAGTTCATAATAGGCTATTACGGATTTTGGGGAATAAAGGTTGTTCCGGAAAAGTTGAATATGTGACTTTACAATGGTATTCCTACCCAATAAGTTGTCAAGGAAAACATAAATCTCTCTCCTTGTTTCCTTGGCAGCTTATTGGGCAGCTTGACAAAGACCCAATAATTAATAGAATATTAACTAGTAGCAACTTTATCAGATTCTCCCGAATTATTTTTTGAGAGAGTCGCTGAAAGGTCGGGCTACTAGAAATGAATATATACTGAAAGAATATGGCAAAAGCATCCAGCGATCACGATTTCCTTGAGTTTATTATAAAAGCTCTTGTCGATCATCCTGAAGATGTCAAAATCGACCGCAAGGTTGATGAAATGGGAGTATTGCTTTCTTTGAAAGTAAACCCAGAAGACATGGGTCAGATTATCGGCAAAGCCGGTTCCACTGCCAGATCTATAAGATCTTTGGTCAGAATCGTCGGTCTTAAGAATCACGCTCGCGTGAATTTGAAGATCGAAGAGCCAGAAGGCGGCCGAGCTCCTAGAGCAAGAGTTTCTCAAGGGGAAGATCTCGAAGAGTTAAAACTGTAAGATTTTACAGAAATCAGAAAACCGTGCTATCATTACTGGTAGCGCGGTTTTCGTTTATTTCTATGCTAAATTTCGATATCATTACCATATTCCCGGAGATGTTCAGCTCTTATTTAAAGGAGAGTCTGATTGCCAGGGCCCAGAAAAAGAGGCTAATTAAGATTAACGTTCATAATCTGAGGAAATGGACTAAAGACAGACATAAAACTGTTGATGACAGGCCTTATGGAGGAGGGTTGGGCATGGTTTTGAAGGTTGAGTCAATATATAAGGCGGTAAAGGAGATAAAGGCTAAAGGCAAGAAGGTGAAGGTGATTCTGTTTACTCCGCGGGGCAGGAAATTTAATCAGCAGATAGCCTATAATCTTTCAAAATTAGATAAGGTTGTTATGATTTGCGGCAGATATGAGGGAGTTGATGAAAGAGTGGCAAAGAATATAGCTGATATGGAATTATCAATAGGGGAATACGATTTAATGGGAGGGGAGTTGCCTTCGATGATTGTTATTGAAACGGTGGCGAGGCTGGTTCCCGGAGTTTTGGGGAAACCCCAGCTTTTAAAAGAAAGAATAACCAAAAGCAAGGGTTTTATTGAATATCCTCATTATACTAGGCCGGAAGTTTTTTCCCCGAAAAAAGGAGTTTATTGGAAAGTGCCGAAATTACTGATTTCCGGGCATCATAAGAATATTCAGGAATGGAGAGGAAGACGGGGCAAAGCCATTGAAAAGTGATAAAAATTGTGATAGTATGGCTGAATTGGGTAGTAACTAGAATATGGCCAATTTGTCTTTAAGCTTGATAAAAAAGCTTTATTATAAAGAAAGACTGAGCACATTAGAGATTGCTAGAAGATTGAAGACCACTCCTTGGGTAGTACTGGGATTTATGAAAAGGATGGATTTGCCCCGAAGGACCCTTAAAGAGACAAATAAAATAACGTTTGAAAGGAAGCCGAAGAGTTTTTGTTTAAAACAAAAATTATCTGGAAGGGATAATTATTTAAAAGTAGCGGGTAGCATGCTTTATTGGGCCGAGGGAGCTAAATATAATCCCGCCATGAGATCCGCCGTTATAGATTTTGTTAATAGTGACCCTCGGATGGTTAAGCTTTTTCTCAGTTTTTTACGGATAATATGCGGCATTGATGAAAAACGTTTAAGAGTGTTATTATATTGTTATGCCAACCAGGATATTGAAGTTTTAAAAAAATATTGGTATAAAGTAACGGAAATTAATTTTAAGCAGTTCACTAAGCCGTATGTTAGAGAAGATTTTCTTCCCGAGAAAAGCGGTAAGATGAAATACGGACTAGTTCATATTAGGTATCACGATAAAAAATTACTCATCCAAATTTATAATTGGATTAACGAATATTTAGAAAATAATAGTATTCGTGGGTAGGTGGCGGAGTAGCAATCGCACCACACTGTAAATGTGGCGGTCACTGACCTTCGGGGGTGCAAGTCCCTCCCTGCCCACACTAGCCGAAGTAGTTCAGTGGCAGAACGCTTTCTTGGTAAGAAAGAGGTCATGGGTTCAATTCCCATCTTCGGCTCATATGTAAATAATGTAAATGTATGGCAACAAAAAAATCATATCTTAAAATCGTATGTCAGGAATGCAAAAGGGCTAATTATTTTTCCCGTAAATCAAAGAAAATGGGAGATAAGAAGTTAGAATTCAAAAAGTTCTGTAAATGGTGCAGGAAGCATACCCTCCACAAAGAAGGTAAAAAGTAAGCTAAAAGCACCATAAAACAAGGCAAAAATCGGGTAATCCAAAACAGGATTACCCGATTTTGTTTATGCATCGATTCGGCAAGAATTCGCCAGATAAAAGAACATCGAAAGTCACAGAATACCTTATAAAAATTAACCCCCCTTACCGTTATTCACTGGAAAGAGGGCGGGTGCAAACCAAAGGCCGACGAGGCGAGAACCTCGCAAAAAAATAAAAAGATTAAAAGAGAGAAATCATGGAAACAATAAAGACAACTGCCATCTATACAGGAGGAATAATCGGGGCGATAATTGCCTTCCACGTTATTATCTTAACCTTCATGGTGATCGGAATTTATTCCGCACCAGAACAGGTTGCCCACACCGATTACTGGGATGGTTTGTTGAAAGCCGTGATTGCACTCGCAAACTAAGATGGACAACGCGACATACCAAAAAATTATAGAACACTGGGGCTGGGACTACTGCGAACACGACAGGGTCAGAAGATTCTGCGAAGAATGCAAATGGGACGTGCCAGCATACATGAGGCAAAAAAAAGGAACTGGCAGAGCCAATTCCCGAAGCAATAACGCTCAATTTCAAAGTATCACGGGCAAGAAAGCGTGTCAATCTCCAGGAGCTGAACATCCAGATTTCTCGGACATAGCATGACTTACAGACCATCGCACATCAGTTTTTCTCAGATCATGACCTACCTGCAATGCCCAGAGCATTACCTCTTCCGCTACGTGCTGGGGATTAAAAGCCCTCCAGCCAAAGCCATGAAGCGGGGCAAGGCATTGCACGAGACGCTGGATCACCACTTCACACAGAAGAAAGTCGACGAACGGGGCATGAATTCCAATCAGGCGCAGAATTTCTATGCGACCCAGCTTGAAACCGCTCTCACAGAATACGAGCAGGAGCTTGAGGAGACAAAAGCTCTTGTAAACGGGGACTTCCTGAAAAAGGAAAAGGCAATCAGCAAAGCAGAACTCCTCGACGCTGGCACTCGCGGATTAGCCGAATACTTCACGGGCAAACAGCAGATCATAAAAGTAAACGGCGCAAAGCAGACAGAGGAAGGACGCAATACTTCGCTGGAAAGCGAAGTAAAGCCAGACCTCGTAGAGCAGGAATTCGTGCTGGAAACAAACCAGAATATTGCCATCAAAGGATGGATTGACCTGACCGACGTTTCGCGGATCGTCCACGAGACAAAGACCGCAGGCAAGACACCGCAGATTCAGGAAGTCGCCCGCGACCCTCAGCTTGCCATCTACAATATCGGCTACGAGAAGCTGACAGGCATAAAGCCAGCAGGATTCTCAAAGGACTTTATCATACCTCTGCGGAAAGAAGTGAAAATCCAGCGCTACCTGATAAGCAAGCCCGACATCGATTCAGAAAGCATGCTCCGCTACATCTGGAACATCCTCAAGGCAATCCAGAACGACGTATGGTATTGCATTCATCCAGCCAATTCATGGGTCTGCTCAAAGGACTGGTGCGGATACTGGAAGCTTCACCAGGAGCTGAGAGAAATCGGCTTCGAGAGGATGACTGAGAAATATTCATTCAAAAAAACCTATGCCAAAGAAACGACAAAAACAGCCGAAGCGAAAGCCGAAGCAATCGCCTAAAGCCAAAAAAACTACCATGCCAAACGAACCATCAAAAGCAATTCAGCCGACAGAAATTCAGCCGACACAGCTTATAACAGGCAAGGACAGCATAAGGCAGGGCGCAAAGATTGCCACAGAGCTGATGAAGCTCGTGGACGAAAAAAATCTTGCCGTCAGCATTGAAGGAAAGCAATACCTTCCTGCCGACGTCTGGGCAACACTCGGAGCAATGCTTGGCGTCTTCCCAGAAGTAACCCGCCTTGAAAGGCAGCCAGAGAAGACATTCAAAAGAATGCTCGTTGAGTATGAATACTACAACAGGCAGACAAAGGCAAAAGGCAAGGCGCAGAAATTCATTCCGCCTGCAGGATACGATCCTTCAAGGCACACCATCATAAAGGACTATGAAGGCAACGACGTGCGGGAATTCGACGAAATGAAATACCTTGCAGAAGTTTTATTAAAAACTTCGCAGGGATCGGAAATCAGCAAAGCGCAGGCAATCTGCTCAAACGCCGAAGCCAACCGTCTGGGAAACGACGAATACGCAATTGCTTCAATGGCTCAGACCAGAGCGACTGGAAAGGCATTCCGTCTTGCCTTCAGCTGGATCGTCAAGCTCGCTGGATACGAACCCACGCCAGCAGAAGAAGTGGTCATAGACCAGGAAAACGGCAACGGAAATAATGCCAGCCAGACACCGAAAGTTGAGAATCAGCTGAAGCTGAAGTAAGCCCCTGTGCCTCTGACTCTGCTCCCCTGACCTTGCTCATCCTTGTGCGTCTTCGCAGGGGCGAGACGAGAGCAAGAGGGAGCAGAGATGAGAGGCAAGCTCGGCAGGGCTTTTTCTGTTTCAAAAAACAATGAACGAAAAACTAATCCCCAATTCAACGCAAGTGCCAAACGTTATTTTGGACTTATTAATTCCTCAGCTCCCAGAAGCCGAGAGCAAATGCATGCTTTACATAGCACGGCGGACTTACGGCTTCCACGTTGAGGAAGACAGAATCAGCTTCAGCCAGTTCATAAAAGGGATTAAAACCAGCAGAGGGAAAATATTGGATTACGGCACAGGGCTGGCGCGGGCAAGCGTCAACGAAGGATTAAAGAATCTCATCAGAGCCGAAGCGATTTTTGTGCGAAAAGACACGAAAGGAAACTACTACAGAATCAACCTGGACATGGATGTGGATAAAGTAGTTCAAAAAGTGAACCAGTTCAGAAAACAGACCAGAATTGGTTCAGAAAACAGACCGAAACAGGTTCATTTGCTGAACCTACAAAAGAAAGGAAATAAAGGAAACAAAGTTATTACGGCGAATTTTAAAAATTTAGAAAAACTGAACGAATTAAAAGCGGGATTAGCGAAGAAGATGGAGATGGCGACACCGCAGGAGCGGACAGCTGACCAGGAAGAAGCAATGGGGCAGATGAGACCGAGCGGAATCCGATTCTAAAAAATAAATGTGAAAATAAAGGTCGAGCAATAAAAGCAATTAATAAACAAAGCAACCATGCAAGACGAAATTACAGAACTTTTAGAAGCGATTCTAAAAGCAATCGTTTCCAAGCCAGACGAAGTCAAGGTGACAAAAACCGTAGACGAGATGGGAGTTTTGCTTTCGGTAAAGCTCGGAGAAGGAGACGCAGGGCTGGCAATCGGCAGACAGGGAAAAACCATCCAAGCCGTCAGAAGCGTCATGGCAGTAGTCGGGGCAAAGAACCGCGCCAGGATCAACGTGAAATTGGAAGTGCCAGAGCGGGGCGCAAGCCCAAGAAGCAGGGACGGGCTGGATGACATCGGATTGTAAAAAGAGATGGCAGAAACAAACCTGCAGAAAAGAAAAGGCAGTGTCTGCAGAAAGTGCGGGGCATACATCGAATGGCTTAAAACAGAAAAAGGAAAGGACATGCCGATTGATCCAGCAGAAGTAACCATCATTACAGAAGAAGGCAAAACAATCAGAGGATTTATTCCTCACTGGGTCACCTGCCCGAACGCAGATGACTTCAGAAAAAAGTGAAGATTCGCCCACACCGCCTGCGACAGGGTCGACCCCTCCTCGACCTTCATAAAAAGAAAAGAGGGGATAAAAGCGCAGGCGGTATGGGGAGTCGAAAACAAATGAATCAAACTGAAAAAATCGCATACGAACAATTAAAAAAAGACGGCTACGAAGTCGAGAAGCCGACGAACCAGCTGGTAAAAACAAAAAAGGGCTACATCTGCCTTCACCATGACCTGTGGGGATTATGGGATTTCTGCGCCGTCAGCAAAAAGCACATCAGATTCATTCAGGTCAGCTCAAAATACTTAAGCCAAAGGTCGGGGGCTGACCAGGAGCGGATGCTCGCATTCCCAAAACTGCCGAATACTCAGAAGGAGTATTGGAGATGGGATGCCAAAACAAAAAGATTTTACATCGAACAATTATGAAAAACCCAAAGCCAAAATACCACTTCGAGGGAAAAAGGAAAAACGAAAAAGGCAAAGAGGTCTGGTGCGTCTCGGATTTAGAAACGAAAGAACTGCTGGAATGGGACGAAAAGACCTACGAGAAAAATAAAAAATACATCGAAGCAGAATGAAAACGCGCAGGGAAATTCTGGAACACCTCTACGATCTTGCCCATGAGGACAAGATTGCGTTCGAGATAGGAATCAGAAACCTGGAGACCATGCCAGAAGACAGAATCATCGAGAGCAAGCTCGCAAAAACTCCGCTGGGGATCAAGGAAGTGATACTGAAGCCGAAGGACAAAATCGAGGAATTCAGGGAAGAAATAAAAGCAAAGGAGCTGACAATGGAAAACCTGAAAAAGGCAATCAAAGAAGAAAATGCAAAACAGCAATCCTAAACACAATTCAGAAGCCAGAAGAAAGATGAGGGGAAGGTGGATCGGCGGCGTTTTCGTTTCGCCGTTCCTCTTGAAGAAAGCCCAAGAAATGAGAATTGAAAGAGTAAAGCGAGAGGTCGTCAGGCAGGCGTTCGAAGGACTGCCGTTTTGGGTGAGGTGTAAATTAAAAATCCAATTTTTCTTAAAAAACTTATGGCAAAAATTAAAATTGCGGATTTAAAATTCAGCAATTACAATCCCAGAGAAATGACAGATCGGGCAAAACAAGCCCTGCGGAATTCGATTGAGAGATGGGGCTTGCAAGGGTTTATTATCGTGAACCAATGCAAGAACAGAGAAGGGATAATCGTCGGGGGCAATATGACCGTCCAAGTCCTAAAAGAAATGGGGTGGGAAGAAATCCCAGAAAAAAACGTAGGATTCGTGAACCTGCCAGAGCCAGAGGAGAAAGCCCTAAGTTTAGCATTAAATAAAATTCCAGAATTAAGAATTTGGGACAGAGAAAAAATCGGAGAGATGCTGGCAGACATTAATAGAAAAAGTGAAATCGACCTGACACTGACAGGATTGAGCGAAGTAGAAATCAGCGATGCCCTCGACAAGGTGATAGGCAAAGAGGAAGAAGTGCCAGAATTCGAAATAGAACAGAAGATACTAAAAACAAAACCGCAGTCAAAATACGGCGAGATTTACGAGCTGGGCAGGCACAGGTTGATGTGCGGAGACGCCACTAAAATAGAAGACATCGAAAAACTGATGGGCGGAAAGCAGGCAGACATTGTCTTCAGCGACCCGCCCTACAATGTAGCCCACGAAAGCCATGAGAAAACTGGAAAGTTCCCGACAGAAAAAGGAATGATTCTCGGAGACCAGCAGAGCCAAGAGGAATTCGGCGAATTCACCGAGAAGTTTTTTAATAATTACAATCAGATACTGAAGCCAGGCAGACCGATTTACATCTGCACTGGCTACTCAAGCTACCCGCTTTTTTATTACCAGATGCTCAACGCGGGCTTTTATTTTTCAAGTACCATCGTCTGGGTCAAGCCGTCGTTCTCAATCGGCTACGGAGATTATAAAAGACAATACGAGCAGGTGATAAAAGGCAGAAATGAAATAAGAAAAAAGAAAGCCCAGCCAATTATTTATGGCTGGAAGAAAGGGCAAAAACACTTCCCCGACGATTTAAAATTTAAATACGAAAGCGATGTCTGGGAGATGCCGAGAAAAGCCATAACCAAAATGCTTCATCCGACCGAGAAACCAGAGTGGCTCATAATGAGGGCAATAAAGAATTCAAGCAAAAGAGGAGATCTGGTAGTAGATTTATTCGCAGGGTCAGGAAGCACGCTGATGGCAGCCCACAAATTAGAAAGAACAATCTGCCTCATGGAATTAGACCCGCAGTGGTGCGACGTGATCCGCCGAAGATGGGCAAAGCTCAAGAAGTAGCCCAGAAACCTCGCACCACGATGGCTCGTGTCGGGCTTTCAAAGTAACATACCTCTATGACAGAGCAAAAAGAAAAAGAACTAAAAACAACCCTAATGCCAGGAGAGACCGAACAGCAGTACACGGCTTGGCTTTTGTATTGCGAACTGGGAAGCATAGACAAACTATTAAAAGCGTGGGAAGGGATGTCCATAAAAGCCACTGAAATGCCCCCAGAATTGGCAGGATTTTTCGAGAAATTAGGAGAAGCACCAAACAGAAAAACAATAGCCAGATGGTCAAAGAAATACCAATGGGTCAAAAGAACAGACCTAAAACTGGCAGAAGATTTGGAAGGAATGCGGGAAAAGAGCAAAAGGATAGCCAGAGAGAAAAAACACAAAATCCTCGACGCACTAAAAAGAATAGCCGACAAAAAACTGAAACAGCTGGCAGACGGAGAGGCGGTGACAATGGATGACTGGAAAAAGATTTGGGAAATGGCACAGGTAGAAATGGGACTGCCGACCAGCACAACCCGCATAGAACAAAGCCCGCCACCCGCAGAAGATAAAAAAGAAGACAAAAAATTCGATGACGCACTCAAACAATTCGTCAGAAAACAAATTAGCATTGGCGAAACGCGAGAAGGGAAGCGTCCTATTCTGGATACTCAGCAACAAAATAAGAAATGAAAAAGGTCAGAGGATTGAATTCAGCCAGCACCTTTTTTTGCTGGACGTTTATACAGACCAGAGCAAGGTCATAGTGATAAGAAAAGCATCGCAGGTAGGAGCATCAACCTTCGCCATCCTGAAAGAAATACACGGGGCAAAATTTCAGGGCATCAACCAGATTCACACTCTGCCAAGCGACAGGGATGTCTGGGAATTCGTGCCGACCAAAGTAGACAAAATCCTGAAGACAAACAGAATCGGGCTCGACAAAAACAGCGCCGAGATAAAAGGCATCGGCAAAGGATTCGTCTACTACAAAGGAACGTTCACCGAAAAAGCGCCAATCATAATTTCCAGCGACAGAAACATTTACGACGAGGTAGACAAATCAAAGATGCCGATCATCGGCGAATACGCTTCCAGAATGGCGCATTCAACAATAGGCGAGGAAATTTACATCTCGACGCCGACAGTTCCTGACTTCGGGATAGATGCCATTTTTAATCAGTCCGACCAGAAGCACTGGAGATTCAACTGCCCGCACTGCAATTGCAGACAGCACATGGAGTGGGACGCAAACATAGATTTGGAAAAAGGAATTTATGTCTGCCAGAGATGCCGAAAAGAAATCACGTTGCGAGACATCATGAGTCCTGACGACGAAAAGGCGGGATGGGAAGCCAAATACGAGGACATGCCCTACAGCGGATACTGGATCAGCCAGATGATGTGCTGGGACGCAAAGCACATCGTTCAGGAATACCACGAGGCAATGGAAGGAATGAAAGGAAAGGACGAAAAATACTTCTACAACTACGTGCTGGGCTTGCCCTACCTGAGTGCAGAGCAGAAAGTCGATGCCAGCTTATTCTACCGAAGCCAGACAAACAAAGAGCCAGACCGCACTGGCTGGAACATAATGGGCATGGACGCAGGCAAAGAAAACCACGTCATCATCGGCAACGAAAGGAGCGGAGTATTCTGGATAGGAGTATTAAAAGACAGACCGAACAAAACCAGATGGCAACAGGCAGAGGAGCTGATCGAATTTTATAACGTGAGAGTAGGAGTGGTAGATGCCCAGCCATACACCGAAGACGCGCAGGCGCTGGCAGGAAAATTCCCATACCGCGTCTACCTCAACTTTTTCAAGGACGACCCGAAGATGCTGGAAGTGATGAGGTTCGGAGACGAAAGAGAAAAGCGACCAGAGAAATTCGAGGATGAAATAAAAGTGCTGACATCGAGAAACAGAATTTATGATGACACAATCTCTGCCTTAATGCGCGGAGAGATTCCATTCTCAATGCCGAAAGACGCGCCGACATTCCAATTATTAATCAAGCATGCCCAGACCGTCTATGCCAGAACCGTAACCGACAAATTCGGGCAGGAAAAAAGGGAGTGGGCGAACTTGGGAGCAGATCACCTCTGGACTGCGCTCATTTATTGGCACATCGCCATGAAAAAACGGCTTAAGTATGAACCAAACCGATAAAAGAAAAAAAGAAGACAAGGAAGAAAGGGCAAGGCGGATTATAGACAAGGCATACCGAGATGCCCGAAAATTGAAATTCGGCAGGATCACAATTTTCATCCAGAACGGCTATGCTTTCAGGATAGAAACAACCGAATCAGACACGGGAAAGAGTTAGGCAGCCGCTTGACTGGCATTCTTGACAAGGGTAAACTAAGAGTTGGAAACCCCAACAAACTGCTGAAGCGGGGGTTGGCTCGCTTCACAGAGGGGAAAGCCCAAAGGTCGGAGAAAATTATTAATCAAATAAAACTCATGGTAAAAAAGGGAGCAATTATCGTTGGTTCACTCGTAGTAGCGACCTTAGTAATAGGAATAGCACTTGCAACGACAAAAGATTTAAGGCAACAGAATGTACTCGCAGAAAAAAATACAGAGAATGTATCTGCTAACCCGATAGAGGCGACACAGGCGGAAAAGTTGAATAAAAATAGCGGGCAAGATATAGATTTTGAACGAGGAGTGCGAATTATTCCTGCAGACGAAATAAACACACGTTGCTGGAAGATAGATGGAATGAAGGAGGCGTTCTTTAAGCGACAACCAAATGGAATAGTAGAAAAATATACAGGGAGCGATGGCAGAGATTATTATTTTTTCATTCCAGGTTCGAGAGTAGAAGAAAAAGCAGAAATTATTCAACGTTTTGAGGCAGGTCTTGCAGAGGAGGTGAAGTCACGCCAGACACCCGAACAACAGAAAAAAGCAATTGAAAAAATAAAGGAGGTATTTGGAGAAAGGGACGTAAAATACAGAAGTGCGAATGAGTACATAGACGATAAAGGATTTCTGTATTTAGTAGAAGACGGAAGAATTGTCTTAAGGCAAATTAGCGATGTAGAAACGATAAGGGAATCCAACCCCAGCATTGTTACCTCAGACGGGAGATTTAAGGGGGTAATGACTACGGCGGAGAAGAAAGAAAAAGCATTGGAGCTATTAAGAAAGATAGATGGTAATGCAAAAGTTGCATCAGTAGAAAAAACGATGGGAGAGAAAGAATTATACGATGGGATAACGGTATTTTATTGGAAGGCAGGACAAGACCTAAGCCAGGTTAAAATCAATGAACTTCGTGACTACGACATTTTAATTTCAGTAGAAGGGGCAACAGGAATGATAATTCAATACCAGAACTTTACCGAACAAACAATATGAACAAAGCCACAAAGATAATAAGTTTTGCCTTGCTGGCGATGGTTTTTGTCGGGACGATGGGGGCGAGTAGCGCAATAGCAACAACCTATACACAAGATTGTCCAACGAGCAATGTTGGCGCGTCTTGGTATGGGCCGCGATATTTAAATGATCAGCTCTGCGATAGCGATCTTTATTATACCTGGACAGTTCCCTGGTATAAAAGCGACTGGGGAGAATCATATGCTTCTTGGTATGATGAAGGCCCTTCATCAGGAACTTGGAATCAATACGCTTATATTCCTTCAAGCGATTCCTACGAAACCAACGGCGTATTTTATCTTCTCTGGGAAACACAGAATCAGGAAGAACATGCAAATCAAACAGTAAGCCAATACGGCACGAGCAACTGGGCTTATTTATGGAATCACGCATTCACCCAGAACTATAGGATTGTTTTAACAGATGTGGCAGATTGTCAAGGGAGCTATTATTGTTATGCACAAGACCCGTGTACGCATGTAGTATGTTGCGCTACTGGTAGTTGGGAATGTGATTGGGGATATTGTTGCGAGGGGAGAGCTTATGCTGACGGTGCTAAATGGTCAAATTAAGAAATAGGCAGGAAAACTGAAAAACTAAAACCTCTGCCAACCCAGGGGTTTTGTCTTGATATTACCATTGACAAAATAAATAAATTATGTTAAAGTATAGGGTCAAGGGTGAAAGTTCTGCCAACCCAGAGCCGAAGCCCTTGACTTTGTTTTTATAAAAAATATAACTGCGTAATTATCATGGCGACAAGCATGTCTTCGCTTATCAGCGCCAATTCTCAACCCTGCAAAAAGGAGTAGAGACAGACACAGGGAAGCAGTAGCATGTTATACCCTCATTTCATTTGACTTCATTTCAGGGTAAAAGCATAATTAAAGTAGAAGACAAAGGTTGAAATAAAAATTAATTGAAAACCCAAAAAGGCATGAAAAAAGAGAATTTATTTATCATAGGAGCAATAATAGTAGTGTTAGGAATCGGAACGGTTATAGGATTAGAACAAATCAAGAATGCCAAAACCACCATTCCCGAAGAATCAAATAAAGCAAACGAAACAACTCAAACACCAGAGCAGGTCTTGGCAGGATACAATCAAACCAGAACCGCTGAGCAAAGAGAAGCAGTGATGGAAAAAATCAAAGCCATTTTCGGAGAAGATTTGCAGATAACCTTCAAGGAAGCAAAAACAAGATATTATTCTTACGGAATCCCAGACCCCGCCACGATAACGGATTTCGCCCAACTAAAAGTGATTGAAACCTACGAAGACAACAAAGGATTCAAAACAGAAGTAGACGCAGAAGCCAACGAAATTCTAAATAGAGCAAAAGATTGCACGGCAGGGACAAAATGGATTACCGCTGACCAGGCAAAAGAAACCGCCCAGAACCTGCTGGCAAAATTAGTGCCTGACCCAGAGAGTTACAAACTGACACAAGAGAATGCATTAGCAAGAACCTATTACACTAATTGGAAAAAAATTTACAAGGGAGATTTTTACAACTTAATCCCATCTGCGAAAGGACAAGAGATAGCAAAGAGCGAATGGAGAACGATCGTAATCTGCGACCTCAGCGGAGAACTTTTCTCTTATGAATACAAACCCGCCCTGACCGAAGAAGAAATTATAAAGATGGCAGACCAGTTGGCAGAAACTAAAAAACGAGACATTGAAGCAATAAGAGAATTTTTAGGCGATCCGAATGCCGAGCTTACCTTTGTAAATTGGCTTACCATTACTGCAGAAAATAAAACATACAAAGTTTATAAAGATGAGAAAGGTCATCGTTACGATGTAGACGAAAACAGAAATGTCCTGCCCGACACAGAAACCCTTAAGTAACGCAAGCCCTGCATTTATGGCCAGAAATAAAAAAATTATAATCGGAATTGCAAGCGGAACAATCCTGGCGATAGCCATTGGCGCCTTTATGTTTTATCAGCGCCAGTTCTCCGCCCCGCAAAAAGGAGCAGAGACAGAGAGAATTGTAGTAAACCTGACCACAACCGAAGCAGAATTAATTCCTATACTAAAAGAGCAGGGCTACATCAGAAGCGAGTGGGCATTCAATTACGTGCTGAAAAAGAAAGGGTGGGAAGAAAAAATCCAGCCAGGCGCATACAAGGTTTCCAAAGGGATGAATGCGTGGCAGTTAGCCGAAGTCTTGGCAAGCGAACCGTACATGAAATGGGTGGTGATTCCCGAAGGGCTGAGAAAAGAGCAGATTGCAGAGCTTATCGGGGAAGCACTCGGTTGGGATCAGGAAGCGAAAAAGAAATGGGTCGGAAACTATACCTCGATGAAGTATGACGAGATCGAGGGCGTCTACTTTCCCGACACTTATCTCTTGCCCAAAGATGAAACAGGGCTTCAAATCGCAGACCGACTGCGTGCAAAATTCAACGAAAAATTCGCATCATACGCCGACAAATTTCTGGAAGCAAATATTAAGTGGACAACGGCACTCAAGCTCGCCTCAATCGTGCAGAGAGAAGCAGCGGGCAAAAGCGATATGCCCCTGGTCGCTGGCATTCTCTGGAATCGGCTCTTAAAAGATATGAAGCTCGAAACCGACGCCACCGTCCAATACATAAGAGACAGTTTAATTCACTACGGTAAAGAACCCAATGACGTCCAGCTGGCGGGCTACTCAAGCGAAGGCGACTGGTGGAAGCCGATAAAAGCCGAAGACATAAGCATCAAATCGCCATACAATACCTATCTTAACAAAGGTCTCCCGCCTCATCCAATCTGCAATCCAGGATTAGATGCTATTGATGCGGTGTTGAACTCAGCCGAGACCGAATGCCTGTATTATTTGCACGACTCGAGCGGGCAAATTCACTGCGCCAAAACCTACGAAGAACATCAAAAAAACATAGAAAATTATTTAAAATAAAAAAAGAATTTGACAGCGTGGCATAACACAGCAAACAATGGTATAATAAAACAAGCAGTGGAAAAGTCGTCGGGTTATTTTAAAATTGCCCGACCGATGAATCCATGATAAAATTAAAAAAACATTATGCCCATCCGAAAACTAACCACAATTGATCTCTTCGCGGGGGTTGGCGGGATCAGGATAGGGTTCGAGAGGGCGGGATTCGAAACGCTCTTCGCAAACGATTTCGACCCATACTGCAAGGCGACATACGACCTCAACTTTAAAGACGTCCCGCTGACGGTCGCTGACATCGCAAAAATAAAAAGTTCTTCATTGCCGAGCTTTAACATTCTGCTCGGCGGATTCCCGTGCCAGCCGTTTTCAATCGCAGGATACCGAAGGGGATTCCTCGACACTGGGCGCGGAGATTTATTTTTTGAAATTATCAGAATTCTGCGCGACAAAAAACCGCAGGCAGTTTTTCTTGAAAACGTAAAGAACCTGAAGATGCACGGCGAAGGAAGAACATTCAGCATCATTTCGGAAGCGCTCGACGATCTCGGCTTTCACGTCAAAGCCCAAGTCCTTAACAGCATGGAATACGGAAACGTTCCGCAGAACAGAGAAAGGATTTATATCGTCGGATTTAAAAACAAAAAGCATGCTGACGCATTCGAATTCCCAGACCCGCGTCCGCTGACGAAAAGTGTCGCCGATCTTCTCGATGACGGCGTAGACGACAAATACTACTACCAGAAAGACCATCCCTATTACAAGGAGCTGAACAAAGCGATGAGGTCGCACGACACTGTCTACCAGTGGCGCAGGGTCTATGTGCGGGAAAACAAGAAGGGAGTTTGCCCGACGCTGACTGCCAACATGGGCATGGGTGGACACAATGTTCCGCTGATCAGGAACGGAAAAGGAATCAGAAAGATTACTCCCAGAGAATGCGCAAGATTGCAGGGCTTCCCCGAAAGCTACAAGCTCCCGAAAGACCTGCCCGAAACCAAGCTGTATAAGCAGATGGGGAATTCAGTTACGATTCCCGTCATCGAGCGGATCGCCCGCCGAATCAGAAAAGTTTTAGAAACAGAAACAAAGAATTATGTTTTTAGAGAGCCAGCCAAAAGAGCAAGTGAGCTACTACGAGCGACTGCTTAAGGCAGTCGGCTCGTTTTCTCGTCTTTTTTCAGAATCACCAGAACCGTATCTCGCATACCGAGCTGCGGAAAATTTGTTTTGCAAGGCATTCAAAGCCGAAAACCTTTCGCGTTCCGACGCATCCGCTGATGCATCAAAGGACAAAGTCGGATTCGGCATCAAGACATTTCTTGAAGGCAGAGGGAAATCAATGCAGAAAGTGGCGGAATTCAACAGCGACCATGCGCTGTTCCGTGCGCTGGGAGCAGAGGAAAAGATAAAAAAGATTGCCGAGCTCCGCAATGAGCGCATCGAAACAACAAAAAGAATCTTTGGGCTTGAAAAAATCATCTATCACTGCGTGGCAAGGCAGGTCGGCAAAATCCTCATCTACGAAACCCCAGCTCCGCCGATAAAAATTGAAAGGATAAAAAACGTCAGAGTTACTGGCAACACAATCCAGTTCTCCGACCCGTCGGCTGACTACTCATTCAGCAATTCAAAGAGCGTTCTCTATAAAAGATTCGTGACAGAAAATATTCTGCTCCAAGTGCCAGTGCGGATTCTCGAAGACCCGTTCACGCAGATTGAAAAAATCATCGAAGCAGGCGGGCTGATTTTTGCGCCGATTAAAGTCCTGCCCCACGTCTTCCTTCCGCTTTACTCAGTGAGGGGCGAAACAAAGCACGTGCCAGACAAGAGCGGACTCAATCAGTGGAATGCATCGGGCAGACCGCGCGACCCGAATGAGATTTACATTCCGATTCCTTCGTGGATACACCAGAAGTTTCCGAATTTCTTCCCTCCCCGCGATGAGGCATTTGAGCTTACATTGCCCGACCGAGCGACAATGAGCGCAAAGGTCTGCCAGGACAACAATAAAGCACTGATGAGCAATCCGAATTCTGCGCTCGGCAAATGGCTTCTGCGCGACATCATGAACCTGAAGGAACGGGAACTCCTCACTTATGACAAGCTTCAGACCATCGGTCTCGACAGCGTGGTCGTTTATAAAGTTGATGGCAAGACCTACGACATTGACTTCACACGCATCGGCGCCTACGAAAGATTCCTGAATGAAAACAGAGTGAAGCAAAGCGAAGAAGAAACAGCGCAGGATCAGGAAGAAGAATAGCATGGACAAAATCAGCAGAGAGCAGAGAAGCAGGAATATGGCAGCAATACGGAGCAGAGGGAACAGAACCACTGAAGCAGAGCTTACTTCTCTTCTCAGAAAAAAAAGAATAACAGGATGGAGAAGACATCAGAAGGGGGTCTGCGGATCTCCCGATTTTTTATTTCCGAAGATAAAGCTTGCGGTCTTTGCAGACGGATGCTTCTGGCACGGATGCAGAAAACACTGCATCATGCCGAAAAGCAACAAAGATTACTGGCGCAGAAAAATTGCCAGAAACAAAGCGAGAGACCGCGCAGTGAATGCCATGCTCAAAAAAAAGGGCTGGAAAATAATCAGAATCTGGGAGCATGACCTGCGGTAGCATCAGGCAAATATTGACAGTTCTTAAAATAAGAGATTAAAAATAAGACCTAAACCTGTTTCAGGCATGGTCAAAAAGCCGTCCAATGAATCCTCGCAAGAGAATTTTTCTGCATGAAAAGCATGCAGAAAGAGGACGGCTCTGCGAGGTTTTTGTTTTCAATCATGCAACCAGAACCAATACTGATTTTTGAGGTCTTGAGTCAGGTGGTAGGTATTGGCATGGGAGAGAACTCCCAGATACGACTGAAGCGAATCAGATAAAGAGTCCTCACTAATGATTTCATTCCGATAAGCTACGATCCGTTCCTTTAGCTTGCGGAACATACGACACTTAGTTTTATTTCGCAAAAGCCGATAATGCGGTAAAGCAATATAGCCAAGAAAATCGATTCCTCGATGGCAGGGACGAATGGAAATTTTCTTGGGATGAATTTTCAGGCGCAGTTCATCATTAAGAAAATTACAGATCGGTTCAATGAGACCTTTCAGATATCTTTCGTCGGTCGAAACAACAATGAAGTCGTCGGTATACCGCGCATAATGGCGCACGCGCAACCTCTGTTTTATAAACCAATCCAGCTCGTTCATATAGATATTCGCAAAAAGTTGCGACGTGAGATTCCCGATCGGCAAACCCTGGCGATCTAAAGGAGATGTCTGGCTCAAGGCAAAACTTTCAATGACCTGACGCAAGAGCCATATGGTATCAGGGTCAACAATTTTCTTCCCAAGAATCCTCAATAAAATCTGATGGTCGACAGAATCGAAAAATTTTTGAACATCGCACTTCAAGACAAAGCAAGGTCTCGTGAAGTTTCTGCTTTCAGCTCGGATCATCCGTTCCAAAGCCAGCACGCCTTTATGAACTCCCTTTTCAATACGGCAGGAAAAAGAAGCAGAAATAAAAGCTTTGTCAAAGAGAGGGTTCAGAATCTTAAACAATGCGTGGTGCAAAACGCGGTCGCGCGCCGTTGCCTTATGAATGCGCCTGACTTTAGGATCACAAATAAAGAAACCAGTATACGGCAGATGGGTGTATTTTTTAGCCAGCAAGTCACGATGAAGTTGAAAGATATTCTGCTCAAGGCGGAACTCGAATGCCTGAACATCTTTTTTATGACTTTTGCCTTTCTTAAATTCATCCCAAGCCGTGAACAGGTTTTCTAACGACGTAATTTGCTCAAATAAATTTTTATAAATTTTCATATGAATGAATTTGATATACCAATCTTCAAAAAAGCTTACGATCTCTACAAAACCTTCCACGAATATCGGAGATTAATTCCCAAACAGGATCGGTTCAGCGTTTTTGAACGCTGTGAGAATACAATCCTCGACGTTATAGAGGGCATCATGGTGGCAAGCAGCGAACAGGGGAAGGAAAAATTAGCTAATCTTAAACGTGCCAGCTCAAAACTCAACATGCTAAGAGTTTTTGTTCGGCTGATGAAAGACGTAAAAGCAATAGACGGAAAAAAATACGTGACTCTCGAAAGCATAATCGATGAGATCGGAAGAATGCTCGGCGGTTGGATTCGTTCAACCAAAGCAGAGTAAACGAAAGGGTATCCAGCATGGATACCCTTTCGCAATAGAGAGGAAACTTCGAGAGGAAGCCAGAGGCAGAACCATAGTTCGAATTCGCATTGTCGAACCAGTTCGTGTCGAACTTGACCTTGCCATCGTTGAAGTTGAAATAGGGCGCGTTCGAGAAATCGCCATCAGCGTCAGGTTAATTGCTTTCATCCATCCGTGTCACCAGACCTTGAAGTTTACTTCCCGCCAAAAGCAGGATTATATCCTTTCGGTCTTGAATTTTATTCGGCGGCATCCAAAAAGGAATCCGCGCTAAATGAAAGCAAGCAGTATCCCCTCAACACAACACGCTCTTGGAAACCTTAATCTCCAAGACCCTGGTTGTTTTTCTCTTTGAAGAGAGATTTCGGTGACGGCAATCCGTAAACTGCCGTTCATGAACCTATTCTCAAATTTATTATAGCAGATTTTTAAACAACCCAAAACCCTTGACAAGGGGCAAAAGATTTGCTATACTATTAGAGTAAAACAGCACATTGAAAAGAGGGCTTATTTATGAGGAGAGCGCAGTGGGCGTAATGATTTTATACCCAGCGTGCTCTTCTCATGTAGAGGAAAGCCGCATACTCGAAGCGATTTCGGGTAAATAAAAAATGGAGGTGATTGACGATGACGAAAGAAACGATCACGTCAGGACAGACAAAGCAGTACAAGAGGTTTGTCGAGGATGCCGCCGATAAGGCACTCGCCGAAGTCGGTCTCGACAAGGACGGGCTTCAGAAGCTCATCGAGAATGGTGACGAGTTTCAAACTCGCATCATTACTGGCATCAGGGAGCTCTCTGTGAGCAACCAGTTTGCCGACGAGGAAGTGAAGTCCGAATACGGATACCTGTCGGGTTACAAGCCCAAAGGTATTACCGAGCAGACCAACATCTTGCGTCAGCTCTTACCTGGCATCGGATTCGCCGATGAGAAGCTCGCCGAGCAACCGCTTCCCGCCAATGCCGAAGGATGGTTCGCTATTCCGAAATGGCAGTCGGTCGCCAAGACCTACAACGAAGCAGTGCAGAAAGTGCTCGACCTGATTAAGAAACAGCGCAAGGGCAACTTCTACAACTGGCGCGAAGGCAAACTCGGAGCGCAATATCTCCGACAGCACGAGCGCACAGTGAAGAAGCTCGAAACGCTGGCTGACCAGCAGAAGGGCTACGACATTCTGGTCGTGGCTGCCCAGTTCGGTCTCCGCCACAGAGGTCGCAGTGTCCGTCGGGCTCGTGAGGTCTTCACAGGCAACGAGTTCGGACTCGGCGCATTCGAAATCGGATGCATGTTACTGACGCATCCCGAACGCCTGCAGAACTACGACGACCTGTGGATTGAC
>Ga0265297_10003887_pt1 | contig 25730 bp, 29 predicted proteins | sample Munlanlwell13791_FD_192502 | JGI IMG/M metagenome (GOLD analysis project Ga0265297, IMG submission 192502) | Leachate microbial communities from a municipal landfill in Southern Ontario, Canada - Leachate well 137-91 | ecosystem: Engineered > Solid waste > Landfill > Unclassified | place...
CGAAGAACGCCAAGTACCCGGGAACAGCAATGCCCACAACCGGAACTATTATCAAAATTCCGAACCAGTTGGGCTGTCCCCTTCTTTCGGCAATCGCCATCCAGACGATAATGGCCATTATTATGTTAACAATGGGAATCAAGAATAAGATAATCCACCACAAGGGCTTCTGGGCAATGCTTATCATCAGGAAAATGTTGCCTATAGGAATCCAGGCCAGCCAAGGGTTGGGCGTGTTGGTCTTTTTGGCCAAAACCTGAAGACAGATGGCGAGGTAAACGTAGAAAGCGAGCCAAAGGAAAGCATACCAGCCCGAGAACCAGCTCATGGCTAAAAATCCTCCAATGAAATCAAACGGATTGAAACCGCCCGGAGGCAGGGCCTGGCAGGAAGAAGCGCTCAAGCATTGTTCTGTCTTGTCGCAATTTTCCGGCGTACAGGTTCTTGTCTGGAAAATTTCTGTCTCTTTGCACCCGCCTTGGCTGCATTCGGAACCAGTCCAGGCCGAACACATGCATCCGCCCGTTGCCTTGGCGCATTTTCCGCTCTGGCACTTGTTTCCCTCTCCGCAGTAGACGGGCGTTGACCATTCCAAACAAGCATCGTTATCGAAATTTCCGCAGCCGTGGTAATTGAAATTGTCGAAACACTTGGTCTGCGCCAAGCTGCATTCATCTTCACAAGTCAGTCCGCCGCCTCCGCCGCCTCCGTCAACACATTGGCCGCTGACGCAAGTGAAATTGGCCGGGCAATCGGAATTCTGAGTGCATCCGGTGCCGCCTCCGCCGCCGCAGGCGTTGTTGCAAGTGGAAGACGCATAGCAGACCTTGGTTGTAGTTGTCTGACAGCTTTGCGCTGAAACAAATTCTCCGAGATATTCGCAATAGTCACCCGTACAGGTGTAAAACTTTGTCAGAGAAGCCGAGGATTTGGCTTCCAATTGATAATTAACAATCTCGTCCTGGTAAGGATAAAAATCATTTGAAACCAGCACGAAAACATTGGTGTTGGCCGAAGGCGTCAAAGACAAGGAAACAATCGCTCCTTTGTTCGCCGAGCTGTCCTCCTCAATCAGCTGCCTGTTACCATCGTAAAGACTCAGGTTCAATTCTGTTTTTGAAGGCGGGGTCAGCTTGAAGACATAGGTGCTTCCTTTTGTAAGCGACACTTTATACATGTCTTTGGCGTCGTCGCCCGCTTCGGAAATTATGTATGCGTTGCCGGACAGATAACTGCTGTAGGTGCCGGGAGCGACGCTCAGGGCCTGGTCAAAAGATTCTCCGGCATCGGTCTGGGTGCCGGCGTCGTAATAGTTTGTCAAAACAACATCCAAGGTGAAAGACGACACTGCCGATGCGTCATTGACGATTTTAAGATAATATTTCTTTCCGGCGCTGGTCATCCAGGTTATTTTGGGATTCGTGTCGTAGACTGACTCAACTTCTTCCTCGTTTTCATAATACAGATACATCGAGCAGCCGCTGTCGGCAAAGGATTTGGCTTCAATGCTGATTCTCTGCCCGGCTCCCAGCTGAACGGAATAAAAAAGCTCTTGCCATTCAGAAAGAGCTCCTCCTTGATAGTTGCCCGGGCTTAACTGCACTGCCGTGCCGAAGCTGGTTCCGGCCGCTGGCAGGGCTGCGGCGAATGCGACGCTTAGCCCGCCGAACAAAACGAAAAAAGAAAAACAAAGGATTGTTTTCCCCCAAAAAGATGAGATTTTTTTCATCATAAATTAATTATTTTTATTATATTTACGTATTTTAAAGCTATTGACGAATAATGTCAAGAAAAACCGCCCTTATGGGGCGGCTTTGAATGGTTATTTGCTGAATAATTTAACGAACCAGCCGAACAAGCTGAATTTGCCCTCTTCGGCCTTGACGAAGGCCTCTATCTTTGCCTGCTCCTGCGTCAGGGTCTGAATTTGAGCTTTGAGCTCTGTCTTGTCCGCCTCGTTCTCGGCACTTTCCAGCAACGTGTTCAATTTCTCCAATCTGTTCATGGTTTGGACCATTTCGCTCCTCAAGGTCCCAAGATTCTTGTAATCCGAACCCATAAAGAAGGTTTTAACCTTGCTTCTCGTCTGAACCTGCTCCATTGCCTGAACCGTCGCTTCAACAGATTGGTTCTGCTGCTGGGCGATTGTTCTCACCTGCTCTCCTATTCCTCCTTCCTTGTCAGCAACGCTTAAAAGGTTCTGAACGAAATTTGCCACGGTACTGCGGTGCTCTTCGGCATTGATTTGTCCTTGATTTTGCTCTTGGTTCTGTTCCTGGTTTTGGTTTTGAACTCCCTGGCCTCCTGTTCCGTTTCCGTTCTGTGCTTGTTCATTGTTTTGGGTTTGAATTTGATCGTCATCACCTTGGTTGGATGTCTGCGTCTGTTCTTGGTTTTGATTGCCTGCTCCGGCATTGCCGTTACCATTTCCATTGCCATTATCGTTTGCGGCATAAGCGTTGATTGCGAAAGCGAAAACAACCGTCAAAATACTCAATGCTAAAATTTTGTTTTTCATGTTTATGTTAATTTATTATTATAACGACCTTGTTCTATTTTACCAAAAAACCGGCTATTTGACAAGAAATTCTACGCTTTTTTCTTATCGAGCTTGTCCAGGCCGATTGCCTTGACTCCGTAATAGACAACCAGGGCGACGACAATGAAATCAATAACCACGCTGATAAGGTCTCCGTAAAGAATCTTGGCAGAACCCAGGCTTATTGAAGCTTCCTTGAGCCCGCTGGCGGCGCCGAGCAAAACGCCGAGAACCGGATTGATAATATCCGTAACCAAGGCAGAAACAACCTTGGAAACCGCGCCCCCGAGAATGAATCCGACAGCCAGGCCGACGACGCCCTGCTCGCGGATAAAGTCTATGAATCCTTTCATGTTTTTATATGTTTATTATATTATTAACATCCTTCGCATTCGGCTTTTTTATGCACCATCCTCAACAGCTTAGCCAATTTCTTTTCGTCAATGTCTTTAAGCGACCTGACCTTGACGTGTTTCATCGTTTTTCCGCTACCCTCAAAAAAAGACGCCTCTTTCTTTGTCAGTCCGCTGACGGCGAAACCAAAATTGACGTGGTCTTTAAGCGCGCCTATGTAGAATTTTCCGCCGTCGAACACCGGAGTCCCCCATCTCATTTCTTCTTTTGCGCCAGGGAGGGTCTTAAGAATGAATTTTCTTAATTTTTGGCATATCTCTTTTTGCGGAGATTTTTGCTTGGCCATGTATTCGTCAACCCTGTTGCTCATAACTTTATTTAACCTCGGCAATGATGACAACGTAATTCTTGCCGTATTTCTTGGCGCACTTGGGACAAGTGGTGTACCACATGTACCATTTTTTAACTTCCATTGCTTTGGTTCGGGCAAAATTCTCAAAATCCTTGCACCATTTCCCCGTATCTTTGAAATCTCCTTCGTAAACCTTGCTCAAAAATCTTCCGGAGAGCGTTATGTTTTCCGCATCTGGAATTTCTTTGTCCACGGCCAGATAAAGGTCCATGTTCCACTTGGAAGTGTGGTCAGTCAGGCAAAGCCAGTCAGACACCCTTGCTCCCGCTTTTTCCACTTTTTTATTCAAACTCACTATGACTGAAGCGAAATTCAAGGGCACGTAAAAAGCGGTTTTAACCTTGCCCTTAATGAACTTTTTGTTGTTCCAGTCAAAAACCTTTTCGTCCCATGGTGCGGGGTCGAATCTGGGACAGCATTCCGTGTCTTTGTCCATATTCCTTAATTAATTATTATCTTCCCCTATTTTACCAAAAGACGGCCCCGTTGACAAATACAGGGATTGGTTGTAAAGCGAATACGGCAAACAATGCCGATAGAACCTTTAAAATCAGGTGAAAACAAGTGAAAAAGATTGTTGGGATTTTGCTCATATTATGCCTATGCTGCCTGTCTTGGGCGGCAGCATCAGTCATCGCAGAGACCGAAGAACACCGGGACTTTCAAAACAATTCCTTCTCCTTGCTCCAGACAAAGAAGGAAACCAGAATAAGGGTGGTGGAATATTTCATAGAACAGCCGAACAGGCCTGACTATTATTCAACAAGAAGCATCGACCCTTGGCCGTACATTGACAACACCTCTCCGGAAAAGAGAAACATCTGGTTCGTTTTTTCTGCGAACAAGAAAAACTGGCGCATCAACTGGGATGCGGAGCGGAAGCCGCTGAAATACATAATCATCCACAGCACGCCGGACAAGACGCCGAAAGAACTGGACGAATATTACAAGAATGCCCTCTACGCCGGCCGGTACCAGTCAGAAGACAACGACCCTTACGTTAAGGGGCTCGAACCTCACTCGGGCCACATCATAGACGGCAGAGAATCGTTCTCTGTCCATCACTGGATTATCTATCCTGACGGGAAAGTGGTCAAGGGACTGGACTCCACTCTGATTCGCACCAAAGACGGACTCTGCCCCTATCACGTTGCCTGGCACGCAGGCAACTGGCAAGTCAACTGCGAAAGCTTTTCCATGCTCTTTATTATGGATGACCCAGAAGGCACTCCCACCGAAGCGCAGATAAAAACGGCTAACTGCATCATTGACAACGTCAGAGACGTCGTTCCCTCAGTAAGCGTAGCTCCTCACTATCAGTTCTGGTCCCAGACAAACTGCCCGGGCTGGAGCTTCCAGGAATGGGGCAAACAGCTACATTGATTTTTCACCGCTAAATTAAAAAGACCAAAAGGTCTTTTTTTTGCTGTTTGAAATCAAAAAATCGCCGAAACGGCGATTTTCTGATATATCCTTACTCTCCTTCGCTTGTTGAACCTTCTTCAGCAGGAGTTTCAACCGGGGTTTCGGGCGTTGTTGGCTCTTCGCCTTCCATGTAAAACATATTAGTGTAAGCCACAGAATCTATCAACTCCATGACAACTTAAATCTTCTTCACGTGACGACCTTTATTTTTCTGTCTAGCTTTTAAATAAAAAACTCAAACAACTTGCGGTATATTATGTTTGAGTGATACTTATGTTTAGAATGTATCATATTTACCCCTTTTTGTCAACAAGATTGAAACAAGAACCATTTTATGGTATTTTTATCTAATGAAAACAAGTCCTAAATATTTTTTAATCTTTATCTTCTTGGCTCTCTTTTTGTTTTGGAGAGCATACCTTTACGTTCCAACTTACGCCAAACAATATTCCGCCTCCCCGGCTTTCTGCACCTACCAGGAAAAAATCTGCACCAACATCGGTTTCAGCTTTACCTCTTCCCAAAAGTCCAAAAGCAAGATTCCCAGATATACTGTTCAGGAATCGCTTGAACAGGGAGAAACAAAAATAATCTTTTACAACACCTTCAACACGGGCAAGCAATTCGCCTATGACGAAGTCATCAACAATCCTTTGATAGCCAAGCTGGATTATTACCAGGAGGGAAGGAATTTCGTGGTCAAAATATCGAGAAAAGGAACCTTTCTGCCGGCCGAGATGATGCAGAGCCAAGCCCTGGCTGTTATAAGCTTGAGAGAGGGAGACGAAAACTTCCCCGCAATCTCGGACCAGATGCCGTCCGACAATTCCGCTGCCTGGCCGGCTTTAAGGGCCGTAAGATTCAAGGCCGCATTAAAAGCTCCCCTTAAAAAAGCCCTTGTTTTCTTCCAGGGAGAAAAGACAGAGGCCTCTGTCAATGAATCGGCTCCCAATCAATATTCTTTTTCTTTTCAGGGGAATATAGAAAAAGACAAGGAATACTCTGTCAAAGCCATAATAACCGACGAGCAGAACAGGACGACAATCAGCGTCTGGACGTTCGAGGGCCAGGTATTGGCGGAAACAACCCTGGGCAAGGACAGGTTCAAGTATTTCGGATGGTGGGGAGACGTCAACACCAACTATATCAGCGTCAGGGAAGGACCGAGCACGTCGTCAAAAAAACTGGGAATCCTTTCTTCCATTAACAGGGTGAAGGTCTTAAAAGAGGTTTACGGAGAGGTGGTCAATGACAACAGCGTCTGGTATCAGATAGACGGAGGCCAATTCCCCAACGCCTATGTCTTTTCCGAATACGTAACACCCATTGTCCAGCCAAAACCGCCCACGACTTTCACTATTCCCGAAAACGTAAACGAAGGAGATTACTGGATTGACGTTGACTTGACCAACAAAATCCTTACCTTGTTCGAATACGACAAGCCGGTTTTCTCTTCTTTCGTTTCCGTCGGAAGAGAAAAGAATCCCACTCCGGAAGGAACTTACAAGGTCTGGTACAAGCTGAAAAAAGCCGGGATGAAAGGCGGCCCTCCTCTGCACGATTACGTATACGACTTGAAAAACATTCCCTGGATTATGTATTACAACGAATCTTACGCCATCCACGGGACTTACTGGCACGACAGATTCGGTTCCCCCCAAAGCGCGGGATGCACCAACCTGACCCAGGGAGACGCTGCTTTCATCTTTGAGAAAACAAATCCCAAGTTAAAACCTGAACAACAGGAAATCTTCTCCACCAGGAGTAATCCCGGAACCGTTGTCTTCAACCACTATTGAGAATAATTTGGATTAATAAGCTATAATAACAATTCCCGGAGCGCCGGCACCACCAGTCGTACCGCTGCCGTTGCTGGCGCTTACGGGCGTAGTAACGACTCCGTAATAACCGCCGCCGCCGCCGCCGCCCTTATAAATTCCACAGTCTCCACAGCCTCCTCCGCCGCCGCCGGCACCATATCCAGTACCTCCATATCCTGGCCCACCATAACTGCCGCACGCACCGCCGCCACATTGACCGCTGCACACCGAGGAACAGCCCGAACAAACAGGATGGCCATTGCCACCGGGACAGCGCCCGAGTCCTCCCTGGCCGCCGTAAAAATCTCCGTCTCCGCCGCCGCCGCCACCACTTACCCAAAAAAGAAGTTTCCCGTCAGCTTTAGTCAAATAACTGCTTCCCCCGTTTTTGCTGGAAGGAGTCCCGGCAGCACCGACAACTATATTCAAAACCTCGCTTGGCGTGACTGTCAACTGAATATTATCTATAGACCCTGAACCGCCGCCGCCGCCGGACGCTTCATTCAAATTTGCCAGACCGCCAGCACCTCCGCCTCCGATCAAGATTACATTGATAAACTCAATGTTTGCCGGAACCGTCCATTGGCCAGAAGCAGTAAATTCAACAACCGTGTTCGTTCCGCCTCTCCCCAAAGAGTCGACATAACCCTTTGTGGCCACATCAGTCGCATCAGTGGGCGTGCCGGTTGATTTAATTCTGCCGTTTACAATCAAAGGAATGACTGTCGTTCCCCCAATGGTCACTTCGCCGGTTGAGGTGTTTATGCAAAACAACGAATTGCATTCCAGTTGCGACAATAAATGGCCGGGGTTGGGCACCGTGGCAAAAACCACCTGCAGCCCGGTGACGACAAGCGCACCAACCAGCAGCAACATCGTTAATCTTTTATGTATTTTGTTTTCCATAGATTTCTTGTTATTTTAATTATTTTTTCTAAGGAGCCAGTTCCTTCCAAATCGGCAATGGCGTATTTGAAAAACTTAAGCCCATTTGGCAGCAAACCTTGCTGGCGTAAGCGTTGCAATCGCCCACATGAGCGTTGGTTGCTCCGGAAATCGAGGCCAAACAGACAAAATCTTCTCCCAAGGTGGCGCAATCGTTGGCATAATCACAAGTAACCGTGCCCTCTGCATCGGCGCAAGACAAGCAAGAGGTGTTAGCATAATTTGACTGGCCGTTTTCTTCCACATGAGCGTTGGTTGCTCCGGACAAATTCAAAACCACGGCATGATTGTCGACGCAAGAATTTCCGACGTCTGTTCCGGCACAGCAAACCTTGTAAGAATAATTTGACTGGCTGTTCAGTTCGGCGTGAGAATTGTCAAGGGCCTGCATGTTGAAAATGACAACTCCGCTGCACGCTCCGCTGGTGACGGTGCAGGAAAGCGGTATGGGCTCCTCCTCGGCAGAAATGTTTTGGACGCTGAAAACAACAAGGGCTCCCAAAACCAAAATCAGCATAATCGCTTTAATCGGTTTTGTGTTTAAATTATCCATATTTAATCAATTATATCTCCCTGCTTTTGACCTGTCAACGGCACACGGCCTCCGCGAAATCAATAAAAAAATCATTGAATATTTTCAATGATTTTAATCGCTTGGAATCTTGTTCTCGGCAATCAGCTTTTCCAGGGAAGAATTGATCTCGTTCATGTATTTGGCACAGGGCGATTTCTTTGATACCCCTATGTAAAACAACTGGTTGGAAACGACTTCGGATTCTTCAAGTCCGGAAAGGCCTGATTCGGCTATCACTTTTCTGCCCGCATAGGCGGAATAGATGAAATAGTCGGCTTTTCCCTCCTTGAGAAGAGAAAATGCCTGTTCCGGAGTGGACACTCTTGTCATGTCCAGGCCTGCCTGGACAATGAAATCGTCCAATTCCTGGCCATAGCTGTCTCCGACAGTGGCAATTCCTTTCTTGCCGATAAGATCCTCTTTTTGGTTGTAAGTAAACCCTTTGTTGTTGTTAAAGAACAATACGATTGGGTCAACTGTGTACGGGACGGAGAAATACAGATACTCTTCCCGCTCTTTGGTCTTGTAAAGAGCCACAATAGCATCTATTTCGCCAATCTTGGCTTTGGCCTGGACAACGTCCCAGGGGCCGGCATATACGCAATCAACATCGACATTGATGTCTTTGAAGACCGTTTTGGTTACTTCAGGACCAATGCCGGAGATGGTATTGCCGTCCCTCCACATGACCGGCTTCCAGTCCGGATGACCGGAAACAATTGCTGTATTCTTTTCTTCGGGCAAGGCGGGCGAGACACAGCAGGCAAACAAGACAATTGCCGCCAGCAGTATCACGATCATCAAAACGCTTTTTTTGTCAAACATTCTTACAGCTCCCGTTCTTTGAAACAGGTATTTGATTATTAACATTAAAGGTGCCTGTTGTCAAACAAAAACCGACAGAAAGGTCGGTCTTTGCTCGTGGCATGTTTTGAACTATTTGGGCGCCAGCGTTCGCTCTATATTATTGGTCGCATCCCGCAAAAGGTTGAACAAAGAATTAAGCAGCTTCGTGCTCTTGAAATCGGCCCAGTTTTTTTCCATCATCATGCGGTCTTTGCTGTCAGCAACTTCGGCAATTTTCTGCTCCACTTCGGCCGCTTCCTGCGACCCCACCGTTATCGCTTTCAAATCTCCGGCGGTCATAAACGAATCAAGGACGGATATTAGAACAGCATTGGTTTTGTTTATTTTTGACAATTGCTCCTGCAAGTCGCTTAATTGCGCCTCTGTCCCGGCCTTGGCTGCTTGACAGCCCTCTACTTGCGAAGACATTCCGTTGTACTGCACAAAAAAGTAAGCTGCGGCCGCCAAAGCCAGGCACGCAACAATCGTCGCGACAATTGAATAGACTTTCATGTTTTTGTTTAATTTATTATTATTTAATGCTGAACGCTGTGTCGCTTGCGTCATGTATATTGTTATGCTCGCTGTCTTCCACGATAACAATATATTCGTCCGACAAAGGCAAATCGTTTACCCCCCACACCTCTGCATACAGGTCCTGGACGACCCACTCGTAATTGCCGGTGTTAGGAACGCCGGAAGCAACAGCGGCGTTAAAGCTCTGGCCCTCCTCGCTTCCTGAAATCGCCAGCCTTATGTCCACTGACTTTATTTCTTTTGCCGCGCTCCATGATATTTGGACTTTCTGGCCTTTTGACCAGGATTCTCCCCCGTTCGGAGAAAGAACCGTTATGCCCTGGACTTCTTTGGTTTTCGGAGCGGAATAATAGAAAACCGCCGAAATGACAACCAAAACAATGATTAATATAAAATATTTTTTCATATTACATGATTATACCAAAAAATAGCCCGAATGGCAAAAGGTCAGCCCTTGTTCAAAAAATACGCTTTTTTAATCCAGCCGAGAAGCTCTGCGTCGATTTCCTTCTTGTCTTTGATTTCCACGAAATAGAGATAGCGGTTGGCCGACATCTTGATTACTTTCCATATTTTCTTGCTTTTAATCTGGGAATCTGTCCGAAAATCAATTCTAATCCTGTCTTTCATCGGCCAGACCGCGCCGAAAGAATAGTTGCTGACCAGATGAATGCAGCAGGTCGGGGACTCAATCTTAATCTTGCCCACGCTTTTTTCTATCTTCTTTTTCAAGTGTGAAAACAGCTCTTTGGCCAGTTTTTTGTTTTCAAAATGCTTTGCCAGGGGAAACTTAACGCAAGAATGCGCCTGATTCTTGTTCTTAAATTCCCTCTTGCAGTTTGGACATTTCCAAAGTTTTTTCATGTTAAAAAAAGTTTTTGGGCTTTAATTTAGAATAAAATTTATTAAATCTTCCTTCGTCAAGATAAGTATCGTTTTTAATCCGGTTTTTAATGTCTTTTAAAATTGAATAAAATTCTTTCAAGCTGCTGAATTTCTTGTTGTTTTTATATTTATTTAAAACTTTCTTATCGTTTCCGTCGACGGATGAAAGAAATTTATCCAAACCGATAACCGGCCTTATGCATCTAACCCTCTTCTCAAGCGAATCGAGAGCTATTTTCTCAGGATACAAATATCCAATAAAATATAGTATGGCTCTGGCTTCGTTTAGGTCTTCCCAGGACGAATTTTTATTATCAAGTATCTGCTGATATCTTTGCCAAAGGCTTTCAATCCTTTCCTTGATTTTATCCGTATTTAATAAATAGGTGTATTTTAACAGCTCCTTCATTTTGTCTTGTCAATGATTTTGTTATCAAAATCTACTACTGCCTTGTCCCCTGTTTTGAATTCTTTTGTTATATTATTCATGCCCATTAAAAGCGGCTTGTTAAATTCCCTGGCTATAATGGCTGCGTGGCAAAGCTTGTTGTCCACCTCGGTAACAATTGCTTTTATTCTGTTAATCACCACGACTAAATCGGGGTGGGTGTTTTTGGCAACCAAAATTGTTTCGTCTTTTATGCCGTAATAGTCGTTTTTGCTTTTTATCACTATGACTTTGCCCCTGATCGTATTCATGCGTTTATTCTACCAAAAAACAGCTGTTTTGGCGAGAACGAGCCTATTGGGAATAAAAAAGAGCCCCAATGGGGGGGCTATGTAAAATGTGCAAGCACTTTGTTTCTCACCGCTTCTTCGGCTGCCTGGACGATTTCCGTTGTTTTTCCGGAGGTCTCCAGCGCTTGCTTTTTAATGGTAAAGTGCATTGACGCAGGGTTGCCCGGAAACACCCACACCACTCCCCGATCCGTCAGGTCGTTGCCGTGGTCGTCCAGGAAATGGATATTTATCGTCCTCACAAGCACTCTGTCGCCTTGAGGATCGCAGGACACGTCGATATCTTTTCCCCTGATCAAATCAACGTGTTTCTTGCCGCTAGTCAACCTCACCACTTCTTGGCCGGGACCAAGATTCCTCAAAACTTCTGCTTTTAAAGGAATCGAGAGGTTCGCTCTCAGGTCGCACTCAACCATGGTTACGACGGCCTTGGAGGGCAGCGTCCAGGCAAGAGTCTCCTCCAATCTTTCTGCTTGGACTAATCGGCTCTCGTCAACAGCGTCAACATCAACATTCCAATAAGGCTTAATGTCGTATTCCATCCCTATCACCTCCTTGATGGAATAATGATAACATACCATATTTAGTGGTGTTGTCAATAACTGGCTTCGATTGCCGGACAACACAAAAACTTGTTTATTGAAAAAGGTTTAACCGCTTTGATAGGGCGGTGTTCATCGAAACTGTTTTATGTTAAAATAAAACATAGTCGAAATAAACAAAAGAATTAAAGATAAACAATATGATAAAACCTATTTATACCTTGTTCCTGGCCCTGCTTGTCGCTCTTTTTATGGGGCTGGGCATAGATGCTTTTTATCCCGCGCCCGAAGCTCCTCAATATCCGGCCGAATTAAATCAATTCAAGCCGGATTTGGAAGAAACCGAGGAAGAGAAGATAATGTGGGCCGAATACAACCAAGCTCTGGAAAAATTCTCGGAGGAATCCAAGATTTACAATCGAAACGTTTCAATTATTTCCCTGGTAGCCTCCATTGTTCTGCTGGTGTTAAGCTTAACGCTTTTGAATAAAATAGACATGATTGCCGACGGGATACTTCTGGGCGGGGTTTTTACGACCCTGTACAGCATTATTCGCGGACTTATGAGCGAAAACTCTCAATTCCGATTTCTAATCGTTACCGTCGGTCTTTTAATCGCGCTTGTTCTCGGGTATATAAAATTCATTCGCAACAAAAAGAGTTCTTAGTTGGAAATAAAAAGCGCTCTACCTGAACGCTTTTTGTTATAAAATGCTCCGACTACTGGACCACATTGAAGCTAATTTAACGTTAGGACCTGTCTGTCTAAATTAAAAAGCCGAAAAGATAAAAATGATTTCGGCTAATATTTCTTGGGAGCTGATATGGCGAATCATCGCTCGGGATGTTTGTGTGTTACAACTCCGAAGTCCCGATTACGTTCTTCGGGGTGTTGTCGTCGGTATCTTATTTCAGCTACACATTCCGGACAATTAATCGTGACTTCTCTGCCCAAAATCACCTTTCCCATTGTCCTGCCGCATGCCGTTATTCTTTCAAACAGTATTCCCAAATGAACCAATTGTTCGTTTTGTCCCTCAATGAGACAACCGACCGTTTCAGAAAAATCAGGCACGACAAAAGTAATTGTGTTCTCTTCAGGGTTAATTTTTCCTTTCATTTCTGCAACATCTCCCTTGAATATGAGAAAGAACCGCTGTTCCCTCCCAAATAAATCTATACTATTTATACAAAAAGTCAAGATATTGATTTAAAACAAAAAGGTATACTTAAAAGCATACCTATAATCACTGTCTCGGCGCGACTGTTCTCATTAAATGAGCATCTGGTATATCGTCCGGGACATCGGGTTTTCCGTTAACTGCCCTGAAGACAAAGTCTTTTTGTCTCAGGATAAGAACGGATTCTATTCCCGTGTTGCGCTCCCACTGACACAAAGCGTCAGCCAGCCTTACGAGTGCCTGCCTTACCTCTGGATCTGGGTGCTCTTCAAAGGACATGGTCTACACCTCCGGACAAAGGCTACCAAATTTAAATCAAAAAGTCAATTACTGCCCACTTAAGCTCAATCTATGTTAAAACGATACATTACTTCCGTCTGTTTGCCGCCGTTTTTGCGGTAAAAATCATGCGCCTCTAAGCTGTTATTGGTATCGAGCTTGATAACCTTAATGCCGTTCTTTCTGCAAAAATCTTTAACTGCATCAAACAGCTTAGTGCCGATGCCCTTACCCCTCATGTTTTTGCTCACGATAAAGTCCTCTATGTGTCCTCGGTGCATTCCGTGCCTTATATTCGGCAAAACGTAGAAAGTGATAAGCCCTACCATTGTGCCGTCCTCAACGGCTACAAAAATATGCGCATCTTCCCTGTTGACCACCTCTCTGAAAATCAGCCCGCCCACTTTTTGAGCTTCGGCGTTATGCGGTGAATATCCTATCTTTTCGTTTAACTCCTCGCCCAATTCATCCAGCAGCTCCAAAACAGCGCGCTCGTCTTCTGTTTTTGCCAAACGAATTTCCATGATTTTAGTATTGTTAAAACTGTGCGGTTCTATTTCAAATAATCGGAATTTATGGAGTTCGTATCCAGCGTATCCTTGTAGAATACTGTCGTTATCGGGCCTGCCGATCCTGGCGCCACCTGATATTGCTGGAAGTATATGGTCAGGGAGTTATAATTGAAATTGAAATTCTGGTAGTTTTCCTGGGTCGGCTTTGTCCCGTCTTCGATCATTTGCTCCAAAAAGCCGTCTACAACGAGGCCGCTGGACCCGAGCTGCGAGGTTACGTTCTGGCCGGACAAATCAGCCAGTTTTTCCAGGGCCGGCTGGGATGAATTGAGAAAATCAAGGATGGTTATCTCTTTTCCCCCTTTAATGTCGTAATTAAAGGCATGAACCTCGGTGACGCCGTGAGCCCCGCCAGTGAAATAGTATAGATAAACGACGAAGCTTACGTAATCCCCGTTAATCTGGCTTGATTCCCACGAGCCAATAAAGTCAAAGGGCCGGTCAGGGGTCTCGGGAAGAGGGCTTTCAACCGAAGCCGTTGCTCTTCTTGCCTCGTAATTGTCCTTGGCTTCTTTTTTGAACGTTTCTATCTTGCCTGCAATCAAACCCGCTATCTTTTCATTAAAAGCGCTGTTGGCCTTGGAAAACTGAGGATATTCAACCTGGATGTTGTAGAAACCGTCATTTTCATGGATAAAGCTTACGGACATGGGCAGGGAATCCTTTGCGCCAAACAATCCCTGGAGAGCCGGCGGCAATTTAACGTCCTGTGTCTTGCAAACCGCCCAAAGGGCCAAAAGCACGATAACGATTAAACAGATTGCTTTCTTGGTTTTTGATGTCAACATGTTTGTGTTTTATTAATTAATCTTCTGCTTGTTTATTGTACCATAAACTAAAAACCGACGGAAGGGTCGGTTTTGATTTTATAAATATTTAACTCCCCACTCCGGTCCAGTGCCCCCCGCAAAGGCAATAAGTTTTGATTTATATTTTGGTTATAACACGCCGGTGACCGGTCAGGTAGTTCTTGGAAAAAAAACATTCCTTGCTTAAAATTAATCTTTCTCTATCTCTTTAATTACCCCTACTACTTGCGGATATTCTTGGTTATCATTAACTTTTACTAAATAGGTATGAGCTGGCTTTAATATTTTTTTGGAATATATTTCATCTACGCATTGATAATAATTGCTCTTTTCATCTACAACCTCGTATTTATATCTGTGCTCTTTTTTAACCACCTCTAAAAAAGTAACTATTCTAATTAAAATCTCCTGATTTTTCATTCTAACGCTAGATTTTTGGACACTACGAGGAGATAACTTTCTTCTAGCTATTGTTGGGATTAAAGAGTTGAATGCTTTTCTTTTCGATGATCTTTTAGCTATCCGATCAACGTCTTTATTATCTTCGTCTTTTGCATGCCCCTTAACCTTTTTTATTAAAACGGTCATGCCAATATTTCTTAAATTACTAATAAGTTCTTTCCATAAAGAAACATTAGCAATAGGAGCTCCTCCAATCTTTCTCCACCCATTATTACTCCACCGATATTTTGCATTGTCACAATTGTTCACAATGTACTGACAATCAGTAAAAATAATTATCTTTTTAAAACATTTGTTCTTTTTTAAAAATCGCCTAGCCTCTTTAATCGCAAGAATACAAGCCTGTAGTTCTGATTGATTATTATTGGCCATTTTGTATCCTGGAGAACTAAAACGTCTGTCTTCTTTGCCACACTTCTGGGGAAATTTTAATTTAAAACCAACTCCGCCCGTTCTTGGCCTTGATCGGGAAGAACCATCTGTATACATAACTAATGTATCATCATCTACCATTATTTATTTCTTTAGTATTTTTATTCCAAACAATAATATTTTAATCTGTAAATCACTTATATATCGATATCGCCCAAAGAAGAAATCATCGGAAGAAAAATCGGAGAAATGGCTTTACTCACAGAAAAAATTTTGTCATACACCGATACGCCATTTTCACACACATCGGCGTCAGCCCTTGCTTTGTTTTCGTAATATTCAAGTAATGATATTCCGAGTAATACCATCCCGTACTTAAACCTTGCTTCTAGTAAACGAGGATCAATTTTTATATTTCCTTTAATTTCTGTTTGTAAAAAAATATTGTCAAGATTTATATAAAAATCGTAACCATCTTCTCCGGCATCTTTTACAGATAAAGCATCTCTATCTTCCTTAAAATGCCTATCCCACCCTTCGTCTGTTTTTTTAAGATCAATAATTTGGGGCAATGCCAATCCAGATGGCATTTTCCTTGTTTCTGTAGATTCTTCCTCTCCTGCAGATTTCTTCCTTGAACCACTACCTCCTCCTTTCGTTTTTTCTGTATTCGTTATTTTTACATAAAATTCGTCAAGAAACGGCTCGACGCGAGAGCTATCCATCGTTTCTGTATTAAAAAATAAAGTGTCGTCTATCTTAACATTTTCTGGCAAAGAAACTGTTAATGTTGCTAGTCCGTTCCATAAATTTAGTGAAAAATCCCTCATCGTATACTCATTAAATGAAATATTAAATTGCCCTGGCTCGCGGTCGCGGTTAAAATATTCATTTTCTGCATCTGTTTCAAATTGAATTCTAAATCTTTTATTAATAGATACATTTTTGGGATTATTCTTGGAATATTCTTTAGAAATTCTAAAATAAGTCGGGAATTTTTTACCTTTAAATTCGTCTTTTACTTTTACATCTATTAAATTAAATGGATTTTTGATTCTCGCGCCCTCTAAAAATAATTTTGAAAGCGATGGAGATTTTTTTATAATATTTTCTAAAACTTCTATGAGAGGTTTTGAATCTTGTAGTTTGTCTTCTATCTCTTCTCGTCTTCTTTGCTCTCTTAGGGCTCTTAGGCCAGGATGATTTCTTATCAAGTCTTCTAGCTGCTCTTCTATCTCGTAGCGAATCGCAACCCCGTCACGTAATCTATCTCTACTATTCATAAAAAGATCTTCTTGTACTCTCCTTTCGAATTTTGAACAATCAGCAATTACTAAAATACTATCCGCAAGATATGACATGCCAACTGACTTTCTATCAAAAAATGTTTGAGGTAAAAATCCGTGGGCTTGTCCATTAACAATAAAAATAATGCCTTCGTTTTTTGTATATTTTTCTCTTTTGTCTTTTTTAAAAGCATATAATAATACCTTCATCTGTTGGTTCATAATTTTCATTTCGCTAGAACTTGGAAAATTTTCTTCTAAATTATCTTTTTTATCCTCATCTAGCCGTACATTTAAACCAGATAAAGTTGTTTCGAAAGAGTGTCCAATATAACCAACCCTCCTTTCTATCATACGAACTGGAAGCGCTAGCCCCGGAAGCAACATTGAAAGTCTATTATAAAGATCAAACTGTATATTAGTTTTGTAGCCCTTCATCTGATATTCAAATAACTTAATAAGCGTACCGTACTCAAAATTATTCCCATAAACTTCGGGGTATTCCCTTGGTAAAAGAGGCAAATATTCGGCATCAAACATCAAAATTTTTCCATCTGGTGCAAGATATCTAAAACTTGAGCTACGCATGTTTCCTCGCGGATCTTCTCTCCGAATAATTGTAAATCCCCACATACCCGTTGTTTCATCGTTTTGATCTTTTACTATTTTGGGATCACGTCTTGAAACAATTAATTGCAGATTATGTTTTTTGCTACAAAACTGAAGCGCACCGGTGCCACCCATATTAAATTTTCCTTGTACAAATTGAATGTTGAGTTTATTTTTTTTATTTAAAGATAAAAAAGTGTCGGGCATCCTTTTGGGTGTTTGGCCCTCTCCGAAATCTATAACTGAATAACAAGGATTTGATTTCTCTCCCGCAGCAACTAAAAGTATATTCTGTGCTATTACTGCTCTTTGATCGGCATTGATACTAGACAATTTTCCGTCATATATTCCAAAATACTCTTTTAGTGCCCCTGATATACTTTTTGGAGCTCCTGGGCTTTCCGGCTTAATGCCGCGTCGCCAACACTCCCGCATCAAAACTGCATCTACTGAATTTATTATTTTTTCCACCAAGGCCGTATCCGGACTACTTTGCTGGTTGCCTATCGTAGAAAAATTATTAGGATTCTGGTCATAATCTTCCCATGCTGCTTGATTTTCCCAAAAACCGGTATTTTTAAGAATATTAACAACCTCTTCCTCGCTTTCGGCTTTCGCAAGGCTAATACAGAAATTTTTTATTTCTTGGTTGTTCATAAATTTTTATAAATTAAAATCTGTTTCGCGCTTTTGCTCACCTTTAAATCCAGCCTCGGCCTTTCCCAGTGAATCACGAATTGTTCCGAAAATCTTCCGTAATTGTTCGGGCGTGTACTCGTATAGACCTTTATTTGATAAGTTGGAAAGGACCCTAATTTCATTCAGAACTTTTCTGGTCCTTTTTTCTGCTAAACGCTTAAATCTTTCTTTTTTTGATTCCATATTATTTAATACATTGTTTTTATTATTATATTATAAAGTATATCGCAAATACTTTTAGATGTCAACCCTTATTCCTGTGGACGGATACTTTTCCCTTATTTCAACGCGTTCGGCAAAAAACCGACCACCTGACGGTGGCCAGTCTCTTAAAAACCCGCACTGCTTTGCTCCGGCGGTAGGATTCGAACCTACAACCTAATGCTTACACCTTCCCTAATATTTCTAATAGGCATGGACTATATCATCACCCTTAAAATATTAAGGGGCGAGGCGCTTCCCGCTTTTTTAAAAGCAGTACTCCGTAAAGGATAGTCTCTGAACCTTCCTGAAAAATTCAGGCTTGGCTGCGGATTGCCATAGGCACAAAGCCCTTAGGTTCCCCGCAATTCACCTCGTTTTTCAATCTCAATTACTTGAGAAAGCTGCAAGTATTTACAGGCATCCGCGCTACCATTGCGCCACGCCGGAATATTAAGAACTTTTTCCACATTATACCCGTTTTCCGCGTTTTTGCAACTAGTAGCCCGCCAGTTTCTTAAGGTCCTTGTGCTGCCTGATTTTCTCTATTGCTTTGGCCTCTATCTGCCGTATTCTCTCCCTGGTCACGTTAAACTCCTGCCCCACCTCTTCCAGGGTGTGCATGACCCCGTCTTCCAGGCCGAATCTCATGGAAAGTATCTTTCTCTCCCTCTCGGTCAAATCCTTGAATATCTCCCCCAGATGCTCCCTTAAGAGCTTCCTGCCTGCCTGGGCAGCCGGAGACTCAACCTTGTCGTCCTTGATAAACTCTCCCAGGACGCTGTCCTTGTCGTCTTCCCCCACCGGAGTCTCCAGAGAAACCGCTTTCTGGGCAATCCTCTCCAAATGCCTGACTTTGGTAACCTCCAGCCCCATTTCAGCGGCAATCTCCTCGTCCAGCGGCTCCCTGTCCAAATCCTGCAGCAATCTCCTCTTTACCTGGGTGTATTTGGTCAATGTTTCAATCATGTGGACAGGAATCCTGATTGTCCTGGCCTGGTCAGCCAAAGCCCTGGTAATGGTCTGCCTTATCCACCAGGTGGCGTAAGTGGAAAACTTGTATCCTTTTCTCCAGTCGAACTTTTCCACTGCCCTGAATAAGCCAAGGTTGCCTTCCTGAATCAAGTCAAGCAGGGTCAGGTTGGGAGAACGGCCTATGTATTTCTTGGCAATGGAAACAACCAGACGAAGATTGGCCTCGGCCAGCCTTCTCTTGGATTCCTCGTCCCCCATCTCTATCTTTTTGGCGTATTCCTTCTCTTCCCTGGCCGTAATCGGAGCAATCTTGCCTATCTCCTTCAGATACGACTGGACAGAATCAATCCTGGACGCGCTGAAGCTCTTCTTTTTCTTAACCGCCTTTTCGTCGAAATCAAGGTATCCTTTGGATTCCTTTAGCTCGATTCCGTCCTTTTCCAGCCTGTTGAACATCTTCTCCACGTCAAGGATATTGTCCTCTATGTTGGGGAAGTATGAAAGAATCTCGGAAAAAGTGACAAAACCCCTGGTCTTGGCTTTCTTTATCAACCCCTCCAGCTTTTCCTCGGTTATGACCGAGACGACCTTCTTCTTCCTTTTCTTGGGCTTGGCCTTTTTTCTTACGGATTTTTTCTTCTTCCTTACAATCTTTCTCTTAACAACCTTTTTCTTTCTCGGCTTGGCCTTTTTTCTTGCAGGTTTTGCCTTGGCTCTTTTTTTAGAGACAATCTTTTTCTTCTTTTTTTTCTTCATAGGGTTCCTTTTTAATTAGATTCTTAAACTCTTCCAGCAGTGCCTTTACTTTATCAGATTCCCCTTGTTTCTCCAAATCCTTGATTTTCAAATGAAGCGCGCTCTGCTTCTCTCTCTGGCAAAGATTTTCCGCTTCAGAAAGGCATTTCTTGAGCTCCTCTTCCTCCTCCAGCTCTTCCAGAACCTCGGCCATGAGGAAGATATAGTCAAGGAAGTTGACGACTCTTTCCGAATCCTTAAACTTTTCCTTGAGCTCTTCGAAAGAAACGTCCTGCTTTTCCTTTATGCTCTCCAGAACCTCTTTCCCGGGAAAAGAGAATAAAGAAAAATCATTGATAAGGGCAATCCTTGTCCTGTTTTTCAAAACCAGGGCCAGAACCTTTTCCTCCAGCATCTCTTTCCTTGTTTTCTTACCAGTCAGGCATTCCTCTTCTTTCGCTTCCTCTTTTTTAATCTTGAACTTGTTCAATTCCGTCCTGATGTCTTCTTCCTTACTTTTCAAAACACTGGCCAGTTTTTCAACCCAGTACGACTGCTCAACCTTGTTCTCCATCTTCCTGACTTTGGGCAGAAATTCCTTCAATATCTTCTTTTTGTCTTCAATTGAATCAAGGTTCTTCTTGTCAACGGCCAGGTTGAAGAAAAACTCGGCAATGGGCTTTGACTCATTAACCATTTCCTTCCACTTGTCCTCCCCTTCCTTGAGCACTATGTCAGCCGGGTCTTTGTCCTGGCTCTGGGGAATGACCTTTATTTCGAAATCGGCTTTCTCGGCCAAATCAATGGCTTTTTCAGTCGCCTTGTTGCCGGCCAAGTCCATGTCAAAAGCCAGCACCAGCTTCTTGGAATACCTCTTGATTACGCTTAAATGGAAAGGGGTCAAAGCTGTTCCGGAAACGGCGATGCAGTTGTCTATTCCTGCCTGGTGGGACATGATGCAGTCAACATTGCCCTCAACCAGAACGCAGGAATCCTTTTTCCTTATCTCCAGCTTGGCCTTGTCTATTCCGTAAAGAGCCCGGCTCTTGTCAAAAAGCAGGGTAGACGGACTGTTAAGATATTTGGCTTCTTCCTTGTCGTCTCTGCCGAAAATCCTTCCGGTAAAACCGAGTATCTCGGAATTGAATCCGGCAATGGGAAACATTATTCTGCCCCTGAACCGGTCGAACATCTTGGCTTCCTCTTTCTTGACTGCCAGGCCTGCCTTGACCAAATCCTCCCTGTTGTATCCTTTGCCGATTAAAAAATCGGACAAACCCTGCCAAGTATCCGGAGCATAGCCCAGGCGCCACTTCTTGATTGTCTCATCCTTTAATCCTCTCTTAAGAAGGTAATCCCTGGCTTCCAGGCCTTTCTTGCTTTTTTCCAGCTGGACTTGGTAAAACTTGCCGGCCTGGTCGTGGATTTCCAGAAGCGTCTGCCTTTCGGTCTTCAGCTTCTTCCATTCCTTGCTCTGCTTAAGCTGCACTCCGGCTTTATCGGCCAGAATCTTCAAAGCGTCGAAGAACTCTATGCCCTCTATCTTCATTATGAACTTGAAGATGTCCCCTCCTTCGTTGCATCCTCCGAAGCAGTGCCAAATCTGGCGCGAAGGGGAAACGAAGAACGAAGGCGTTTTCTCGTCGTGAAAAGGACACCTGGCCCTGTAATTGACCCCGGCTTTTTCCAGCTTGATGTAGCTGGAAATCACATCGACGATATTCAGCCTTGATTTTATTTCCTCGACGTCGGAATTCATTTTATTTCCACTCGCTTAAAACAACACTTTTAATTATCTCTTCATTGTTCCTTAAAATCTTTAGAGTAATCGTGTCGCCCGGAGAATACCTGGCTATTATTTTGGCCAGAGAGTTTTCTTTGGTTATCTTTTCTCCCGCCATTTCAAGAATGATGTCCCCATCCGCCAATCCCGCTTCTTCTGCCGGAGAACCCGAAGCAACGGCCGGCTGCGACAAATCAGCGCCCTCAACCAGCCAAGCGCCGTAGAAAACAGGCAAATCTTCTTCCTCGGCCAAATCTTTGTCAATTAAAAGGTATCTCACTCCGAGAAAGGGGTAGGATATTTTTCCGGCTTCCTTCACTTGTTCAATCCCCCTCACTGCCTTGTCAATGGAAATGGCGAACCCTATGTTTTCCCCGGAAAGGTCAACGGCCGTGTTAATGCCGATTACCTCGCCCGACAGATTCAAAAGCGGTCCTCCGGAATTGCCCTGGTTAATGGCCGCGTCTGTCTGGATAATGTCTTCCAAGGTTTCAACCATTCCCTGGCCAGAAGCAGTCACTGTCCTGCCCAAGCCAGAGATTACTCCGACCGAAACAGTATTCTGCAGTTCTCCCAGAGCATTGCCGATGGCGATCACGGTCTGGCCTATCTGAATATCGGCGGCGCTCCCCAGCTTCAAAGGAGTAAAACCGCTTCCCTCTATCTTTATGATGGCCAAATCCTGGACCGGGTCGCGGGCCAGAACCTTGGCCGGATATTCCTTGTCGTCGTAAGTCACTACCGTGTATTGGGCGTTCTCGTCCGAAACAACGTGCTTGTTGGTCAGAATCATTCCGTCCGAAGAAACAATGAATCCGCTGCCTGCCCCGACTTCTGTTTCTTCGCTGCCTATCAAAAACCCGAAGAAATCGTATTCAGCCACTTCTTTGGTTATTATGACGCTGACCACCGAGGGCGATGCCTCTTTGACCACTTTTATGACCCTATCTTCTTCCGTTGTCTGGGGAACATATTCCTGTCCCGAACCGTTTCCCGTGCTTGCTATGGGCACTCCGGCCCTGACTATGTCCTGTTTCAAGTCGTAATACAGGTAAAAGGTGAAAGAAAGTCCGGCCATCACTCCGGCGAAGAAAAACAGCAGGACCTGGAACTGGTCTTTTTTAATCTTGGTTCTTTTTGTTTTTATTGAAGGAAGTTGGTACATGGTTGCGTTTGTTATTCTTTGTTATAGTGTCCGAAGCGGTAAGTCAATATATTCGACCGGACCGGACCGATGAATATCATGTGCAGGGCGCACAAAAGATACTTGAAGATTGTCCGAATATATCCGTCTCTCTCAAACCGCCTTACGGGCATGTATATCTTGGCCGAGTTGATTACTCCGAACTTTCCCAGCCTGGCCGCGTCCTGGACAAAGCAATGGTCTTCAGCCAGCTTGATTGTCTGGTCAAAGCCGTGCACCTTTTCAAAGACCTCTCTTCTGGCCATTATGCCCATGGCTCCCATGGGAAATATCTTCTTGAGCAATCTCTGGGGAAAATTGTAGAAAAGGTTCATGGTCAAAGGGTTGAGATAAAAGGTGTTTTTCAAGGGGAAGATGGCGAAAGAAGCTATGTCCAGTTTCTTTTGAACAAACTCTTCCAATGAATTTTTAACAAATCCTCGGGATAATTTCAAGTCAGCGTCCAGAAAGAGAAAAATATCTCCCTTGGCTTTGAGAGCTCCCTTGTTTCTGCCCTCGGCCGGCAATCCCCCGTCTGTCACAATGCAGCCAAAGCTTTTGGCGATTTCCAGAGTCTGGTCAGTGGAACCGGCGTCGGCAACCACTATTTCCAGGTTCTCCAAGCCCTCTTTCCTGATGGCGGGCAAAAGAGAAGAAAGATTCTTCTCTTCGTTCAAAGTTGGAATGATAATGCTTAACATGGTCATTGGCTCATGAATATTTTAGCCACCTCCCAAAACTCGGGGTGGCTTTGCTTGATTTTCATCCAATACCACCATTCCGCTCCCCAGAAATAGAAGGTGTCGATTCCCGTCTTTTTGGCGAAATCAACATTCTGATAGAACTGGCCCAAATCAAAGGTAATCATCTGCTCTTCCAGGGAAGCGTTGATAATGGACTGCTTGCACCACGGTTCGGCCTGGAGCTCGACTCCGACAACCTCTTTCTTGAAAACATGGCGCACTATTTCCGCCCGGCGGTAATAGAAAACAGCCGGAAGCCGGTAAGAAAAGTAAAAATCAAGCTGGTCCTGCCAGACCTTTCTGTACGTGGTCACTCCCACCACATCCCCGATGGCGGCTGATCTCATCCACAAAGAAAGTTCTCCGCTCTCGGTAAGGATTATTGGATGCTGGCTGTCAATCTTCTTGATAAAGCCCACTTCCTGCTTCAAGAATCCCGAATCAGACCAGGGACAGGCGCCGAAATCGAGAAAGGCCTCGTTTTCCACCTGCCAACCGATAAGAGAAGGCGAATCCTTGTATCTGCTCACTATTCTGGCCATCATTTTAAGGATGTTCTGTTGCTGATCGATTTTGTCCAAATTCCTCACCCAGGTGGGCATGTGGCATTCGGGCCAGCGCGGAGTTCTCATGCCGATGGCCAAGACCACGTCAACGTTTCTTTTTTCCGCTTCCCTCATCTGCCAGTCCAGCTCGGAAAAATCAAACTCGTTCCTTTCTTTTTCAAGCAAATCCCAATGCACGGAAATTTTGATTCTTTTTATTTTAAGCTCGTCCAAAAGAGCCAAATAGGTTTCCCTGTCGTCCAGACCCAAAAAATCCGTCTGTTTCAGGGAAAAATTGACCCCCCAATTCATCTCTGGAGCGGGCTTGGTTCCACCAATAAAAAAATAAGCGAAAATGGCCAAAAAAAGAAAAAGAAAAATCAGCAACATATACTTAACCTTTGACTTCATTAAGCATATAATACACCAAAAAAGGCAAAAAGCAAGAGAGGGTTAATTGCCCGGATTGCTGCCGTAAAGCGTCAAAACGACCAGGCCCGAGCTGATTATCAAGATGGCGACCAATTTTTGAATCAATACTTTTTTTGACAGAGATTCTTTCAAATAAGTCGGGAGATAGTAGGAGAAAGCGACGGTCAGGACAAAAAGGAAAACATACTGAGTCCCTTTCAGGGCGTTGACAATGGCCAGATAAGCCACGGGCACCAGGGCGATGGCCAGGCTCTGGAGAATGGTTGCCAGTCCTCCGGCTGCCTGGGCCAGAAGGAAAACGATGCCCACTTCCTGCTTCTGCTTTTGCTTTCCGAAAACGTCTTTCCTCACCTCTTTGTCAAACAAAAGGAAAAAAGCGAAGAAAGCGCTGGCCAGCCTGACCATTATGAATCCCGAGAGAAAAGGCATGTCCAGTAGAACGAATTTAAGGAAAATGAAATCCAGGCAGAACAGAAGCGAAGCGAAAGAAGAAAGGAAAAAGCTGTCCTTGGTCAGTTCGTAATTCTTCTCCAGGCTTATCACCATTCCTCCCAGAAAAAGAAGGAAAAATCCCAGGAAATCCGCCTGGCTCAAACTTAATTGATTAATGGGCCAGAAAACCCAGGTCAAGATGAAAATGAATATGGGCTGGAAAGCCCCGGTCATGGGCATTACCCTGGAAACCTCGTACTTTTCCAAAGCGCGAAAAAGAATGCAAAGGCCCCAGATGTAAACGATGCCGTCCAGGATTATCCAAACCCAGGTGCCCGGAGAAGGAAGCTGGAAATCAATGAAAGGTATCAAGACAACGGCCATAATGCTCAAGACCCCCACGTAAAAAGCGTAGAGCTTGGGCTTGGGAGCTTTCTTGAGAACAATCTTGTCTCCCAAGGAAGCCAAAGCGAAAAAAAGATAACTGGCGATGGAAACCAAAAGCCACGTCATTTTTCAATTATGTCCTTAATTCTTAAAACGCCCAGTTGCTCGCCCTCCACGAATCCCTCCAAAGCCATTTCCGCCAAGCGCCCCTCTCTCAGCCAGTCGAAAAACCAATCCTTGATAAAGCCGGCGTTCTCTTCTTCCGCCCCGAAGCCGCAGCTCAAAAGCCAGGCCCGGTTGAATTCTTCCTGGGAGCCGATGGTCGGGGCAACGATAATGGGAAGGCCGAGAGCGGAATAGAAAGAAAGCTCGCTGGGCTTGGTCCACAGGACGTCTGTTTTTCTTAAAGCGGAATTGAAGCTGTCAAA
>Ga0265297_10003888_pt1 | contig 25729 bp, 22 predicted proteins | sample Munlanlwell13791_FD_192502 | JGI IMG/M metagenome (GOLD analysis project Ga0265297, IMG submission 192502) | Leachate microbial communities from a municipal landfill in Southern Ontario, Canada - Leachate well 137-91 | ecosystem: Engineered > Solid waste > Landfill > Unclassified | place...
GGATAAGGATTTATTCCGGCATCTTTCAAAATTTTTAGTTTTTCTATCCTAATTTTTCTAATTTCTTCAATTGAAGACATTTTTTAGCAATTATTTTATATCTAAAATTTTATATGTTATTGTGCCTGAAGGACAATTGTATTTAAATATATCATCTTTATTTTTACCCAAAATAGATGCACCCAGCGGACATATGTTTGAAATCTTTCCTTGCACAGTGTCAGCTTCTTCAGAACCCACTATTTGGTATACTTTTTTGCTTCCAGAGCCAACTTTTTCCAAAGTAACAGTGCTTCCTATCATTACGTGATCTCCATGTCTGTCTTCAAACACGGTTGCGTTTTTTAAAATTGTTTCCAGTTTTGAAATTCTATCTTCCGTGTTTGCTTGTTCTTCTCTGGCTTCATGGTATTCAGCATTTTCAGACAAGTCACCCAACCCTCTTGCATAATCTAAGTTTTCTGCGACTTCTTTCCTCTTATTTGTTTTAAGGTTTTTTAACTCTTCAACAAGTGCATTGTATTTCTCTCTCGTAAGATATTCTCTTTTTTCTTCCATAGATTGTTTAAATTATTATTAAAGTGTGACTATTCTAACAAAATCCTTCTCAATAGTCAAAAAATGCTTTATTTCAAGTACTCTGGTGTATTAATTGCCATCCAATCAAAAAGTCCGCGCATCACATACAAACTTCCTGTAGTATTCGCAACTGGGCCCTTTTCCATTATTACAGCAAAAGCATACTTAGGATTATCATAAGGGAAAAATCCTGTAACCCAAGAATTGACAAACTGTTTTTGAGAACCAAGTTCAGCAGTTCCTGTTTTTGCGGCGACTTTTATATCTGGAGTATTCAAACCGACAGCTACTCCTTCCATGACGCCAAGTCGCATTCCTTCCTTGACTATTTTGTAATAACTTTTATCAAGATTTATTTTTTCAGAATTTGTAATTCCTGACGTATCACCTAAAATAATTGTTGGGGTAAGAAGAGTGCCTTCATTCGCGATAGAAGCTACTGCTCTGACTGCTTGTATGGGACTGACCTGAAAACCGTATTGCCCTATGGAAGTATGATATGTATTACCAATGTTCCACTTCTCTCCGTTGAAATTTAATGCCTTCCATTCTGGTGTAGGAATTGTTCCGGAGACAGCACTGAAAAAATCTCCCGGGACATCTTTTCCAAAACCAAACATACTCATATATTTATCAATATTTGCAATTCCTAAACCTTTCTGGTTTTGGTATCCTCCACCAACTTCATAAAAATAAACGTCTGAAGAGACAGCAAGTGCGTGTCGCATATCTACATAACCATGGGCTTTCCAATCCTTAAAAACAGTGGGTTTTGAAGCATCATATGGATTAGGAATAGAAATGGAACCAGTACTTAAAATGTTTGTTAAAGGATCAATAATTTTTTCATTGAGAGCTGCCATTGCCATATAGGGTTTGACAATAGATCCGGGAGTATACAAACCGCCTATAACTCTATCCAAAAAAGGTTTTTTATTGTCAGTCAAATATTTATTTATAGAAACACTATCTTTTCCATCAGTAAGAACTTGTGGATCGTATTCAGGATAACTCGTCATTGCAAGAATTTCCCCGGTATTCACATCCATGATGACTCCCGCTCCACCTGAAAAACCAACTTGATGAGCAAGACCAGAAATCAAATTATAAAGTTTGCTTTGTACCCTAGAATCAACTGAAAGTTTTAAATTTTTTCCTTCCGTCGGAGGTCTAATAACATTTTCTGATTGTATCTTACCCAAAGCATCAACTTCTACAATCCTCAACCCATTCTCACCAGAGAGCTCATCGTCATAGACTTTTTCTACTCCATCTTTTCCGACAAAAATATCACTATAATAAAACCCGTATTTGTCTTTTAAAGGATATTTTAAATATCCCACGGTGTGAGCTATACCAGAGATATTCGCATATGACCTATCTGAAAATTCCGGGTTATCTTTATTTTCTGTATTCCAAGCAAGTTTAATTTCATTTCTATCCAAAATCACACCTCTTTTGGCGAACAGAAGTGTATTTCGCATAGTATTTTTTTCACTTCTTGCATAATACTCTCCTCCTTTTAATATCTCTAGGTTAGCAACGCGAAATACAAAAAGGATAAAAACGATTCCAAAAAATAACGATAGAAAAATGATAGTTCTAACAGAAATCGATTTTTCTATTCTTCCTTCAAATTGATGAACATTAAAATTCGGCAAATTACTTGAGTCCAAGAAAATTTCATCCGGATCTATATCTTTTGCTCTATTTTTATAAAAATCATTTCTTTTCATCAGCTGAATTTTATCACCTTTTTAAGCCAAAAAGAAATGGAGAAAAAAATTATATAAAAAATAGTGAAAAAGTAGCTTATTCCCATAAAGGTAAGGCTTTTTGATCCATAAATAATATCAAACAAAAAACCAAAGATGATTGCCTCAACAAAAAAATCAAACACAAAAATTAAAATAACACTGAAAATAAAGGTAAACCACCAAGGTAAAATAAAAAAAGAAAAAAACAAAAGAAATAAGGAAAGTATTCTTAACATATTATTTTTTCTTTACAATTTCCACAAATTTTAATTCTTGAATATTTATAGGACTCTTAAATAAAACTGTTTGAAAAGAATCTGTTTCTTTTGATTCAACTTTTTCGACAACTCCAAAAATATTTGTGCTTATAGATGGCATTATTATACTGTCGCCAACTTTCACTCCAATCTCTTTAGGAACTTCTATTCTGAAATTTCCATCGCCGACTCCTTCTGCCTCTTTCAGAATATTTGCCGGACCTATAAGTACATTTGTTTTTTCTCCCGGACTTGAATAAAGGATTATTTTGGAAGAATAATCATAAACTTCCACAACTTTACCGATAAATACAGAAGCATCTGCCATAACTAATTCTCCCACAGAAACTCCGTTGTTTTTTCCCACATCAACTATTAGGGTATCGTAAGGCGAAATATTGGGTTTTACTAAGACTGAAGCAAGTATAAGATTGTCGGATTGTCTTTTCCTATCAAACAGATCTTTTAATGTTTCATTTTCTTTTTTAATCAAATCAAAAAATAAAAGATCTTTTTTTGTAGATTCTATTTGTAATAATAAGTTTTTGTTTTCCTCTATTAGTGATTGTTTTGATCTAAAGGTTCCTATATTATCTTTCCAAAAAGAAACAAAAGAGGAAGAAAAACTCCAGAGGGGCTTTCCTGTCGTAAATAAAACATTCTTGGCAAAATTTGTGGAAAGTATAAAAAGAAATATGACAACAATTACTAAAATTAAAACTATCTTTAAAATATTTCTTTTGGGTCTTTTTTCTCTACTTTTTAGGAGGTAATTCATCTTCATTTATAATTAAAATTTCTTCAAAAGAAGACAAATTTTCTATGATAATACCGGCTCCTCTTGCAACAGCAGTTATCGGGTCTTGCGCAATATAGATGGGAATTTTTAAATATTCATTAAGTAATACATCCAAACCTTTTATCATTGCACCTCCACCAATTAAGTGAATACCCCTTACCATAATATCTGATAAGATTTCCGGTGGAGTTGTCTCTAAAACTTCTTTTGTCGCTTCAACCAAGCTTTCGATGGATTGTGACATGGCTTCTCTCACATCTGAGTCAGTAATAATAACTTCTCTCGGAAGTCCAGTGATCAAATCTCTACCTTTAATAGATGCTTCCATGGGTTCACCCGCTGTAACTGCACCAACACTTATTTTTATATTTTCAGCAGTTTTTTCTCCAATCAAGATTTTGAATTCGCTTCTAATATAAGAAATGATGTCGTTATTGAGTTTGTCCCCGGCTATTCTCAAATTTTTTGATCTTACTACACCAGAAAGGGAGATAACTGCAATATCAGTGGTACCCCCTCCAATATCTATAATCATGTTCCCGACAGGATCCTTTATAGGCAATCTTATTCCGATAGCTCCAGCCATTGCTTGCTCTACGATATACACTTCTTTTGCGCCAGCATTTCTTGTAGCATCTCGTACAGCGCGAATTTCCACGTTTGTCACTCCACAAGGTACTCCCACCACAACTCTCGGTCCTAACATTTTGGGTAAAAATTCTTCCGCTCTTCTCAATAGGTGAGCTATCATTTCTTCCGTAACTTCAAAATCAGAAATCACTCCGTCAACCAAGGGACGAATGGCTATTATATGAGCGGGGGTTCTTCCAAGCATCTCTTTTGCTTGAACTCCTACTGCCACCACTCGGCCGGTTTTTTGATTAAGTGCTACGACAGATGGTTCATTTATAACAATTCCCTTTCCTGCAACATAAACTAGAGTATTTGCGGTACCCAAATCTATTCCAATATCATTGGAAAAATATTTATTCAACTTTTTTCTTGTCTCATCAAAAAAATCAGACATATTTTTTTATAAAATCTATCAAACCTTTCTCTTCCATCTCTTTAATCTTTCCAGTCTTTCTTTCTTTCACTTCAAAACTTTTCTTTTCTAAGCCTTTCTCGCTTACAACTACACGTAACGGAATTCCAATTAAATCTGAGTCAGCGAATTTTTCGCCTGCCCGAATGTCCCTATCATCATACAAAACCTCTATTCCAAGTTCAATAAGTTTGTCATAAAGCGATTCTGCCGTTTTTTTGACTTTATTATTTTCAGAAACTATTTCAATTAAGTGCACCTTGAATGGGGCTACAGAAACTGGCCAGATTATCCCTTTTTCATCAGAAAGAACTTCAACAACAGTCCCCATTAATCTTCCGAGACCGATGCCATAACTGCCCATCACAACAAGTTTTTCTTCGCCTTTTTCGTTTTTATATTTTAAATCAAACGGTTCGGAAAATCTGGTACCAAGAGAAAAAATATTTCCTACTTCAATTGATTTTTTTTCCTTTACGGAAGAAATGTCCATCTTTAGAATTTTTAGTAAATCTTTGGATATCGGATCATTCCAAATTTCTTTATTTATAGCTTCATTTACATTTTCATCAAGATAAATGATGTCTTCGCCAGATGGAGTTACGGTCTGAAATTCGTGGGATAATTTTGAAAAAGTTCCACCAGATGCAGAAGTAATGTAAGTCAAATAACCAATACCAACCCTATCAAAAATATTTTTATAAGCTTTTTTTGCTTTTTCATAAAATTCATTATGCTCGATGTTATTCTTTGAAAAAGAATACATCGCTTTCCAGTAGAATTCCCGCCCTCTCAGTATTCCAGATTTACTTCTAGATTCATTTCTAAAGATACTCTTAAAATCATAGGGATAAAGTGGTAGATCCTTGTATGAGCTAATATACTGTTTTAATATGTTTGCGTAAGCTTCTTCATTTGTGAAAGATAAGCCAACTTCAGTTCCATTTTTTAATTTGGTTTTAAACCAATTATCAACCACTTCATCGTTCCATCTATTTGATTTTTCCCAAACTTCTTTGCTTTGAATAATAGATGTTTTCATCTCCTGTCCACCAATTTTATTCATTTCATCACGAATTATATCCTCAATTTTTTTCATTACTCGAAGGCCCAAAGGTAAATATGAGTACACTCCGGCCATTTCTTTGTTTATGAACCCAGCACGAGTAAGGAGAATAGCGTTTTTTGAAACCTCATCTTTCGGCCCATCTTTCCTCGTTTTTGTAAGAAGTTTTGATTGAAGCATTTTATGAATAATACATTAAAATATAATAAAAACAAACTCTTGACTAAAAAAATAAGTATGCTAATTTAACAACGGACTAAGCATAGTTAAAAGAAAATACTATTGAGAGGAAGTTCAAATGAGAGCTCATGCGAAACCGAAGAAAAAATTACCTAGAGGAATTTTTTTGATCGGGGGGATCATAGTAATGATGTGCCCCACCCAAAAAAAGAAAAAGGTTGCACAAAAGATAATAGATAAATACTTCGAGGGTCTCAAGAAAAAACTGGAAAAAATCATTGCCGGGATTGAGAATCCTTAGAAAATGAACCTTGGTTAGCATAGAGGCCGCGCGAATCCGATTCGCGAGGCCCTGTTTTTTTATTTTATCAAACCTGTTACATCTTTAAAGGTAAGCACAATCATAAGTAAAATAAGAAGAGAAAAACCAATCATATTTAAAATATTCGCTACAATAGGTTTAATCTCTTTTCTCATTACAGCTTCAATCGCCACAAAAAGCACCCTTCCTCCATCAAGAGCTGGAAAAGGTACCAGGTTTATTATTCCAAGATTAATAGAAATTAAAGCAATAAAGCCGAGAAAGTACGAAAAACCAAAAAATCTTGTTTGGTTTATCATACCAGCAATCCCTACCGGCCCTGTAACCTGGGAAAAATCGGCCTTACCAAAAAATGAATTCTTTATCAAATCATAAAGACTTGTAACAACCTTCTTTGAATTGAGAGCAGTTATCTTTCCACCTTCCCAAAAAGCTAAAACTGGATTTAATTTTACTACCCCAACATTTTCCATATAAATACCGATTATTTTTTTATTTATATTATTTTTTGCTGTTTCCGTAGAAGTGGAAATATTGTTTGTATCTCCAATTGTAATTAAGTCTCCCGGCCTTATCAAATCCAAATTACCGGAAGGAACAGATACTATTCCGGCAGTTTTATAATTCGAAAAACCATATTTAACGGCAATGGCATTTAGAGTATCGCCATTCTGCACTTCGTATATAACCGGGGTAGAAGTTGAGGAAGTTGAAGACGTCAAAGCTTCCATTGGAGTGGCAGTTGCCATCAATAATTCTCCGTTTCTATTATAAAAAATTTCTAAAGGAGTATTTTTATTGCTCGAAATAGCTTCTTGAATTTGAGTTATAGAAATATCTTTTGGATCATCGGTACCGTATTGTTTTCCATCTGAAATTACTTTTATCAAGCTGTCTCCTGTCCGCAATCCTATTTTTTGAGCTACAGAATCAGACATGACTTGGGTGATAATTATTCGTGGATTTTTAATATAATCAGCATATTTCAATGTTTCTTCCCCAATCGGCACAATTGACCCAAACATAAAGGAAATTGAAATTAAAATCCAAGCAAATAGCAAGTTAAAAAAAATACCAGAAAGTAAAATAGATGTTTGTTTCCATTTTGGGACAGAAGTAAAACTTCTGGCTGAATCCTGTCCTCTAAGAGATTCCTCGTCGGGATTTTCACCAAAAATTTTTACAAAACCACCAAAAGGAATAAGTCCTATAGAATACTGTGTTTCACCTTTTTTAAATGACACAATCCTCGGCGGAAAACCTACACAAAACTCATCAACTCTCACTCCACAAAGTTTTGCAACAATAAAATGCCCAAGTTCATGAACAAATATAAGCACCGCCAAAACAGCAAGAAAAAGTATTACCGTTATTACCATAAAGATATTCTATCAGAGAAAATAGAAGTTACAAAGAAATTTCCTTTTCTTTTTTGGTGAAAATAGTTTCTAAATTTTTATTGGCATCATCAATCAACTTTTGCATTTCGTTTTTTAATCGGAATTTGTCGTCTTCGCCCATTCCACCAAGTTTTTCTTTTGCCTGAATTTCATTCCAAATTATGTCTCTTATACCACGTAAAGATTCCCTTGCATCTTCCATTTTTGACTTAGCTGTTTTTAAAAGAAGTACTCTTCTCTCAGAAGTAAGTTCTGGAAAAATAATTCTAAGACCTTTATTGTCCACCATCACGGATACGCCAAGATTCGCGACAATAATTGCTTTTTCAATTTCTTTCGTTTGAGTTTTATCCCAAGGAGTAATTCTTATAGATTTGGCATCTTCTATACTGATATTGGCCAATTGATTTATAGGCATTCTTTGACCATAAGATTCAACTAATGCCCCATCAAGAAGCGCTGGGCTTGCCATACCTGTTCTAATACTTAGAAATTCTTTTTTAAGCCATTCTTCCACTCTTCTTATTTCATCTTTTAATTTTTTAAAATCGTATAACATATATAATAATAAATTATTTAATAATTAATGCTATTATATCATAAGCGCTAAATGCTCCAAAATGATTTTGAGAGATGGCGATGGATCGCTTGAAAAAGAACGACATTTCTCTATTTCTTCCAAAATAAAAAGTTCCTTTTTTGTGGCTTTGGATATTTTTACACGATTGTAAACCTCAGTTTCAAGCTCATTAAGAAAATTGACTACCCGAATTTTACTTTCTTTTTCATCAGAGATATCATCTAAAAGTTTTTTGATTTTTTTAAGTCGTTCCGCAAGATCTATAGACAGAAATTCTTTTGCATTCATGGAATTTTTGTCTTCTTTATTGTGAGTTTCTTTTACTTTATCCACATCAACAAAAATCATCCTGGATTTCAACGTAGGCAAAAGATTTCCCGCAGATGGTGAGATCAAAAAGAAACAAGTTCCTCCGGATGGTTCTTCAAACATTTTCAGCATTGCATTCTGTGCCTGTTCTGTAATGAAATTTGCACAAATAACAGAAACTCTCAAATCACCTGCTGTTGGTTTTTGAAAATGTGTTTCTTTTATTTTTCGGCTTTCTTCTACATTCAAAGTATCAAACTCCGCAAACCAAAAGTCCGGATTTCCTCTTGTTTTGAAACCAACCTTTTTTTCAACAAAATTAAAAACTTCTTTCGTAATATCTGCCCCGGAAGCATTTATGCAGTAGGCATGATGTGGCTTACCGTCTTTTAAATTAATTTTTAACATCAAAATTATCTCTTCGTGATAATACTCTTTTTGTAAGTATCAAGATGTTCTAAGGCAATACCAGTTCCCTTTGCTACACAATAAAGCGGATCTTTCGCAACGACAGCCTTTACACCGGTTCTTCTGAAAACAAGTTCCGCCATGTTGCGAAGCTGAGACGAACCACCAGTCATTATTATACCTTTGTCTATAATATCGGCAGAAAGTTCCGGAGGAGTCTCTTGTAAAACGTCTTTTATCGCTTTTATCATATCCCTAAGTTCTCTGGAAACAGCTCTTACAATTTCATTTGTTTTAATTTCCGTTGAACGTGGAAGTCCTGTGAGAAAATCGCGTCCTTTGATAGTCATTACCAGTTCTTCTTCCACAGGTACGGCACTGCCAATTTTTATTTTAATATCCTCGGATGTCTTATCTCCAATAGCCAGGTTAAAAGTTTTTTTAATATAATCTGCAATTGCGCAATCAATTTTATTTCCAGCGCACTTTACTGAAGTGGAAGAAACTATCCCTCCAAGGGAGATGACGGCAACGTCGGTCGTACCCCCGCCAATATCCACTACCATATGTCCCATCGGTTCATATATAGGAATACCTGCTCCAATAGCTGCAAGAATCGGTTCTTTCACTACGTAAGCGTTTTTGGCTCCAGCTTTTATGGCGGCTTCTATCACGGCACGTCTCTCAGTGGATGTAACTCCGGCAGGAACGGATATCATCACATCTGGTTTAAAAATATTCCACTTTCCCAAAGCTTTGTTTATAAAATACTTAAGCATTGCTTCCGTTACACGATAATCGGCAATCACCCCATCCCTCATCGGTCTATAAGCTATAATACTATCCGGCGTCTTGCCTATCATTTTTTTTGCTTCTTCCCCCACTGCGAGAATTTTATTATCTTGTTCGGAAACTGCTACTACAGAAGGTTCAAACAAGACTACACCTTTGCCAGGTAAATATACCAAAGTGTTGGCAGTACCTAAATCTATTCCAATTTTTCGTGTAAAAAATGACATAACTTCACATCAATATATCACTTCTTATTATTTTTACAATCTTATGTTATACTCGCTCCATGAATCCCGTTAGAGACCATTCCGTTATGAAATATAATGTAAAAAGGTAGAAAGGATTGGAATTGATTAAATTTAAAAAAATAGATATCTCTTCGGAAATATTTAAGGGGAAAGTTAAATAAAATATAGTCGAAATAATTTAAAAGTAATTTAATAACGAAATAGGAATAAAAAATATTTCCTATCTCTAACGGGATGAATTTGCAAATTGAGGGTGGCCACAAACTTTCGGGAACAATAGTCACAAAAACATCAAAAAATGGGGCGATGGGGATTCTTTCCGCTTCCCTATTAAACAAAGGAAAAACCATCATAAAAAATGTACCGAAAATCGAAGAGGTTTACAGAATGACAGAAGTTTTGGAAAGTATTGGAGTAAATATTAAATGGAACAAAGATGATCTTGAAATAGAACCTAAAAAAATAGATCTAAGAAAGATTAACAGAAATTCCGCAGAAAAAACCAGAAGTATCATAATGCTTATCGGTTCATTAGTGCATCATTTCAATAAATTTTCTCTTCCACAATCTGGCGGATGTAAGCTAGGTGCAAGAACGGTTACTCCACATTTTTTTGCGCTTGAAAATTTCGGCATAGATATAAAAACCAAATCAGACAGTTATGAAGTTAGCGTTAAAAAATTGAAACCTGCAGAATTTGCTCTCTATGAATCGGGCGATACCGTCACTGAAAATGCCATAATGGCCGCCTCACTTATACCGGGAAAATCTGTTATTAAATTCGCTTCTGCAAATTACCAAGTGCAAGATCTTTGTTTCTTCTTAAAAAACTTGGGAATAAACATAGAAGGAGTCGGTACAACTACTCTCACAATACATGGAGTAAAAGAAATTAGGAAAAATGTCACATACTATTTGGCCGAGGATCCTATCGATTCAATGTTTTTTATTGCTTCAGCAATTCTTACGAACTCCGGAATAAAAATAGAAAGATGTCCGATTGACTTTCTAGAAATCGAATTGCTTAAACTCAAAAAAATGAATTTTAGATACAAACTTTCAAAAGTCTATAAAGCGTTGAACAATATGACAAACCTTGTGGATATTACAATATCGCCGTCAAAACTTATTGCACTTTCCGACAAAATAGAAGCAAGACCATATCCCGGACTAAATATAGACAATCTTCCCTTCTTTGCAGTTATAGCCACACAGGCAGAAGGCCAGACACTTATCCATGATTGGGTTTATGAAAAAAGAGCCATACATTATAAAGAACTTGATAAACTCGGAGCCGATACAATACTTGCCGATCAACATAGATTTTATGTAAATGGAAAAACAGAATTGAAACCAGCGGAAATAATGTGTCCACCGGCGCTTCGCCCTGCTGCAATTATCCTCATCGCAATGCTTTCCGCAAAAGGCACGTCAATTCTACGAAATGTTTACAGTATAAATCGTGGATATGAAGAAATAGCAAAACGACTAAATTCTTTGGGTGCTAAAATAAAAATCTTAGAAGGCTAAATTTAAAAAATTTCTCGGGGTCCTGTCGACTTATTTCTAACAAAATTTTCTAAGCTTGAAAAATTGACCTTTTTCTGCCATTATACAGAAGATGAAACTAATAGAAATTATACCTATTTCTAGAGGCATACCAAAAGAATCGCTAAATTATTTTTCTTCCATTTCGGTACCTCTCGGCTCTATAATAAAAGTTCCTCTCAGGAAAAAAATTATCCCGGCAATTGTCGTATCCGTGAAAGATGCAGAGGAAGTAAAATCAGATATAAAAAATTCATCTTTTTCTCTCAAAAAAATAGAAAAAACAAAATTCGTAAAATTCTTAACCGAAAGTTTCGTAGAAGCCGGAAAAGAAACTGCGAGATATTTTGCCGGGTCAACCGGTTCCGTTTTATATTCTCTCGTACCTAAAGTTTTGCTTGAAAATGCAGGAAAAATAAAAATTTCAGAAGAAATGGGCGTAAAGAAACAAAAGGATCAGACTTATGAAAAATACGTCATTCAAGCTACCGATGATGAAAGATATACGAACTATAAAAGTTTGATAAGAGAAGAATTCGCAAAAAATCTTTCTGTTTTCTTTTGTTTACCGACAATTCAAGATATTAAAAAAGCAACCGAGAAACTTCAAAAAGGAATAGAAAAATATACTTACATACTGCATAGTTCAATGGGTGAAAAAGAAATAATCGAAAGTGTAAATAAAATTTTGTCGGAGAAACATCCTGTCTTAATCATTGGAACAGGAGGATTTCTTTCCGTTCCAAGAGAAGACATCGGAATTCTCATAATAGACAGAGAAAATTCAAGAACATACAAAAGTCAAAGTAGGCCGTATCTTGATATGAGATATTTTGCGGAAAAATATGCAGAAAAAGCAAAGATTAAACTGATGTTCGGAGATATGCTCCTCCGTACAGAAACTATTTGGCGATATAAAAATAATGAGCTTGTAGAAATTTCTCCTTTAAAATTTAGGTCTCTTTCTACCATGACGGAAGAGATCATAGACATGAAAGCATTACAAGAAAGTAATTTGGAAAAACCAAAATTTAGAGTGATAAGTGACAAACTGGAAAAACTAATAACCAAAAACATAGAAGGTAGCGAGCATCTTTTTATATTTGTTGGTAGAAGAGGCTTATCGCCTTCTGTTGTCTGCGCCGACTGTGGATCAATAGTGGGATGCAAAACCTGCGGAGCTCATACCGTCTTGCACAAATCTCCCATAGAAAACTTTTTTCTTTGCCATAAATGCGGAGAAAGGAGAAGCGCTCTTGAAAAATGCGCAAATTGCGGAAGTTGGAAATTGACTACTCTCGGAATAGGTACGGAGCTTATAGAACAAATGCTTTGGGAAAAATTTCCCAAACAAAAGATTTTTAAGCTTGATTCAGACAATTCTCCTACACACAAAAAGGCTTTGCAAATAATAGATAAATTTTATAATTCTCCCCAGGGAATACTCATTGGCACAGAAATGGCTTTGCTTTATCTCACAGAAAAAGTGGAAAATTCGGCTGTTGTCTCCATGGATTCTTTTTTCTCTATCCCCGACTATCGAATAAATGAAAGAGTGTTAAATATTTTATTAAAAATAAGATCTGTCACGGACAGGAACTTTATCATACAGACAAGAGATCCTTCGCAAAAAGTCTTTGATTATGCTTCCAAGGGTAATTTGATTGATTTTTATAAAGACGAAATATATATGAGAGAAAAACTCGGTTTTCCTCCTTTTACAGTGCTTGTAAAAATAATAATTGCAGGAAATAAGAATGAGGTTTTGGAAAGCGTTGAACGTTTACAAAAGGATTTGAATCCTCTGGAAATAAATATTTTTCCAGCTTTCATCCCTGGTGCAAAAGGAAAATATGCAGTAAATGGAATTATTAAAATACCTAAAAAAGACTGGCCGAATGAGAAAGTACTACATATATTAAAAGCTTTGCCACCGAATTTTTCTATAAATATAGATCCGGAAAATTTACTCTAATAATTGGAACAAAAAATAGTAGAAAAATATTCCTGAATTTCGCTTAGGTCCGGACAAAGCTTATTCAGAAACATTTTCCTACTATTTTTTGTAGTCAAAATGAACTTTGTTTCCGTATCTTAAATCCAAATGATTGAGTTTTTCAAGAAAATCAGTGCTTGTACTAATGGCTCCATCCCGTAACATCGAATCTATGTTTTCTAGACTATTCTCAAACGCCTGTTTTTCATTGAAATAAATTACTCCACCAAGTTTTAGTTCTATTTCATATTCTCCACCAGAAAGAACAGACAAACTGACCGGTATAAAATCCATATCTTTCAATTTTTGCATCAAAGAATAAAGTCGTAAAAATTTCGGATTTTCCATATAAACACTGCCTATGGGTTTTGAGAAACTTCCACCGAAAAAATAGAAAAAAGGATTTCCGAAAAAATTCGGGGCCTCCGAATATATGAATCCATTTTTATCCAAAAAATAACACTTTCTGTCTTCTCTTTCTTTAGAAGAACAATAAATACCTACGGGGTGTCTTTCTAAAACAGTTACTCTGAAAGAATTTTTTCCGAGAATTCTCACTGAAGTGTCTTCTATTTTGGGAAAATTTTTCTTTAGAGAATTTCCGATTCCGAAATACGGTAAAATTAAAATATTAGATTTAGAAAATAAATAAAAGTATTTCCCCTCTATAGTTTTTTGAATATTCTGTACAAGATCGTCTGCATTGAGAGTGGACATTCCTGCTACTTCGATTTTATTTACATTCCAAATACCGCTTCCAGAGAACCAAGCAAAAGCAACAAGTAATACGACAATTGACGAAAAAAAAATCAGAATCTTTCTTCCTAAAACAATCTTTCTTCTCTTTTTAAGAGAATTGCTTATGTCTCGCGATGAACCCATTTTTAAAATTAAGACTTTTTACCTATATATTCAATACCGCCTACATATTTTCTCAAAACTTCCGGGATCTTAATACTTCCGTCTTCTTGTTGATTATTTTCCACTATTTGAATTAAAATTCTTGGAGTGGCAAGAGCAGTGTTGTTTAAGGAATGAGCAAACTTAATTTTACCGTCATCATCACGATACCTTGTGTTCAAGCGTCTGCATTGAAAATCATGGAAATACGAGCAAGAATGAGTCTCTCCATATTTGTTTTGAGATGGTCGCCACACTTCTACATCGTATTTCTTTACCTGTCCAAGCCCAAGATCTCCCCCGCAGTTTGCAACAACGTGATATGGAAGTTTGAGTAATTGCAAAAGTTCTTCAACATTCGCCAAAAGTTCTTCGTGATGAGCAACGCTCTTCTCATGGCTCGCTTCACACAAAATCACTTGTTCAAATTTAAAGAACTCATGCAAACGATAAAGTCCTTTTACGTCTTTGCTATAACTTCCCGCTTCTCTTCGGAAACACGGAGAGAAAGCAAATTTTTTGAAAGGTAGATCTTTTTTGTCCAAAATCTTATCTGCAAAGTAACTCATGGTCGCAACTTCAGCGGTTCCCGCTAGATAATCATTGTCTTGAGTCTTGTACAAGTCATCTTCACCCTGTGGAAGATACCCCGTGCCAAGAAGCGTTTCTCTGCGAACAAGAGATGGAACAAACATAAGCTTGTATTCGCTTTTCTTCTCTCTAAAAAAATCCATCACAAATTGCCACAGAGCAAATTCCAAAAGTGCGCCTTCATTTTTCAAAAAATATCCTCGGAATCCGGCAACTTTTGCACCAGTCTCAAAATCCGCCAGGTCTAGCTTCTCCATTATCTCAATATGGTCTTTTGGCTTAAAACTAAAGTTTGGTTTTTCCCCCCAAGCTTTTACTTCTACGTTTCCCGTCTCATCATCACCCTCTGGTACAGACATATCTGGAATATTTGGAACCTGAAGCATAAGCATCTGCCAGTTTTTCATCACTTCTTTCATTTTTTCTTCTTCTTTCTGCAAATCTTCTTTCAATAGTTTCATTTCATCCAACAATTTCTTTTTTTCTCCCGCATCTTTCATAGAAGGCAGTTTTTTGCTTGCTTCGTTTTGTTTGGCTCTTTTTTCATCCACTGAAAGAGTAAGAGCTTTCCTCTCATCATCTGCTTTTATAAGTAATTCAACATCAAATTTAAGATGTTTTTTCTTTGCGCCGGCTTGTATTAATTCTTTATTTTCTCTTATGAATTTTATGTCTAACATATATTCAATGTTACCAAAGTTTGATAAAATAGACAACCGATGTTAAAAGATTTCAAAATTTCAATAATCAGAAAAAACGAAATGCCGGAAATGCTCCGAGAAATTCCTGACTGTCCGGAAAAACTTTTTGTTCAGGGGAAATTACCAGGACCGGAAACCAAATTACTTTGTGTTGTGGGTTCACGCAAATTCACGCCTTACGGAAAAGAAGTTTGTGAGAAACTTATATCGGGACTTCGCGGATATGATATTACTATTGTTTCCGGACTTGCACTCGGCATAGATGGCATAGCTCATGAATCTGCAATGAGTGCGGGATTAAAAACTATTGCCGTTCCTGGCTCGGGACTTTCCGAAAGAGTTTTGTCTCCAAAGACAAATCTTATGACTGCAAACAAAATTCTTGAGTCGGGTGGTGCAATGCTTTCGGAATTTGAATTAGATTTCGTTGCCACGCCATACAGTTTTCCACAAAGGAATAGAATTATGGCAGGAATTTCTCACGCCACACTTGTCATAGAAGCAGAAATTAAATCCGGAACTCTCATCACTTCCAAACTCGCCACGGAATACAACAGAGACGTACTTGCAGTCCCCGGCTCAATCCTCTCCAAAAATTCCGAGGGACCAAATATGCTTATCCGCCTTGGAGCAACTCCTATTCGTTCCAGTAAAGATATTTTGGAAGCACTCGGATTTAATATTGACGAAGAACCACAAAATCTCGAACTCAAATATTCCGACTGCTCGCCCGAAGAAATGCTTATAATAGAAATCCTGAAAACTCCAATGCCGAAAGACGAGCTCATCCGAAAAGCCAAAATGCCGATTTCAAAAATCGGAGCTGCTATCTCAATTTTAGAAATAAAAGGGTTGGTGGAAGAAAGTATGGGGGAGATGAGGCTAATCTAATTCCTCTAACAAGAACATTTCTTGCTAGTTATATATTATTTAACAACCTTAAAATAAATTATTTTTATTTTCGGATCATTTGGACCATTCAAATCTATTTCTACAACACTCTCTTCTACTTGACCACTCTCTTGATAAAACCTCAAAAATAATTCTGATTTACCATAGCAATCAAGTCCACTTAAACTAGGTATTCCATATCCTGCCTCTATGTTTAGAGAATACTCTTTAACATCATTTCTTTCTCTAACAAACAAATCTAAATATGCTGTTTGGTGCGGATAAATATCACGAATAGCAGTATTTTTATGAGTCCAACGTAATGGTACTGGAAAGAAGTTTTCTCTGATTTCTCCATTAAACTTAATACTTTCTATAAAAATCTCGACTGATCTAGCTATAAACCTTCCATTATTTTTTATAATTAATCTTCCATTTAAATAACCGTTTTGATTAACAATGCTCCGATTTTCAAGTTCTAATTCACTTTTTTTTGGTTTATTATTAAGCCAATTTACCAACCATGGAGTAAGAAGAGCAACAATTACTGCTAAGGTTGTTACAATTACTGAAAGAGTTGGGGCATTTGATTGAATAAACCCCCATAGAAGTTGAGGAATATAAAGCGATTCATTTAATAAGTAGCAAAAACACATAAGTAAGATTATATCATATTAATTCAAAAATTTGCTAAAAAATAAATTATGGTATATTAGTATACGAAATGAAATTATTAATTGTTGAATCACCGTCAAAAGCAAAGACAATAGAAAAATATTTGGAAGGTGCTTATACTGTCCGTGCAAGCGTCGGACATATTCGTGATTTGCCGAAGAGTAACAGGGACGCTATTGATATTCCGGGTGGTTTTATTCCTCGTTATGTAGTTAGTCCCGGAAAAGAAAAAGTGGTTTCAGAAATAAAATCTTTGGCCAAAAGAGCTGACGAGGTGCTACTCGCTACCGACCCTGACCGAGAAGGAGAAGCTATTGCATGGCACATCAAAGAAGCAGTAGGACTCAAAGATCCGAAAAGAATTCGTTTTTACGAAATTACAAAAGATGCAATCAAAGAGGCGTTAAAAAACCCAACACTAATAGATGACAATTTGAGAAAGGCTCAAGAAGCAAGACGTGTTCTAGATAGACTTGTAGGATACGACCTTTCTGGACTTATTTGGAAAAAAGTGCGATACGGACTTTCTGCAGGACGTGTGCAATCCCCCGCTCTCCGCATAATAATGGAAAGAGAAAGAGAGATTCGCACATTTAAACCGGAACAGTTTTGGGTTATTGAAGCCGATGTAGAAAATAAAAATAGAACAAAATTAACTTTGAATTGCGATGAGGAACCTCGCGATATAAAGTTAGTTGAAAAAATACTTGAAGTTGGCAATAAAGAAACTTGGACTGTAAAAAGCGTTTCTGCGACAGAAGCAAAGAGATCTCCAAAAGCTCCGTTTACGACCTCCACACTCCAGCAAACTGCTAGTACTCGCCTAGGATACGCTCCGTCAAATACGATGAGAATAGCCCAGAAACTTTATGAAGTTGGTCTTATTACCTATATGAGAACAGATAGTACCAACTTGAGTGCAACAGCTCTTGATCAGATGGGCGTTTTAATAAACAAAAAATACGGCGCAAATTACGCCAAAAGAAATGTGTATGTAACGAAAAGTAAAAATGCTCAGGAAGCACACGAAGCTATCAGACCAACAGATGTTCAGAAAGAAATGGCTGGGCTCGCTGATGACCAGAAAAAACTTTACAGACTTATTTGGCAAAGGACAGTTGCTTCACAGATGACCGATGCAAAAATATTGAGAACAAAAATCACTGTACAGGTTGGCGATGGTAAAATTCCAAATTTTTCTATAAATGGTTCGCAAATGCTATTTGACGGTTGGCTAAAAGCAGATCCAGATGCGCGAGGTGAAGATGTTGAATTGCCAAAAATCACTGAGGGAGAAATTCTTAAGCTCTTGGATATTAGGAGCCAAGAAAAATTTACCGAGCCACCAGGAAGATATACCGAAGCGGGTCTTATCAAAGAACTTGAAAAGAGAGGTATCGGTAGACCTTCTACATATGCTTCAATTATGAAAACTCTTGAAGAAAGAGACTATGTTTCAAAAGAAGGCAGAACTTTGATACCTACTGACGTCGGCGATGTGGTAAGTACTTTCTTGGAAAATAATTTTGCAAATTATATCAGTGATACTTTCACCGCAGAAATGGAAGATGAATTGGACCAAATAGCAGAAGGAAAGAGAGAATATGAAAAAACTCTAAAAGACTTTTATGGGCCTTTTTCAAAAGATGTAAAATCAAAAAATAAGATTGAAAAAATTACAAATATGGGTGAAGCGGATGAAAAATACAAATGTCCTGTCTGTGGCGGATCAATGGTTATAAAACTCGCAAAAACTGGGAGATTTTTAAGCTGTAAGAAATTTCCAGATTGCATGGGTGCAAGAAAAATTGATGGCGAAGAAATGGCAGGACCAAAAGAAACCGGGGAAGCTTGTCCTGAATGTAAGTCCGGCAAACTTATGGAACGCGAAGGACGATTTGGTAAATTTATTGCCTGTTCAAATTATCCAAAATGTAAATTCATTAAAAAAGATGCGGAACTTGAAAAGCAAAATTCAACTGGTGTCGCCTGCCCTATTTGCAAAACTGGTATGATGACAGTAAGAAGAGGAAGATTTGGCAATTTCTACAGTTGTTCAAACTATCCAAAATGTAAAAATATCACAAAAGCAAAACCAACCGGCAATCTCTGCCCTACCTGCAATGCACTTATGATGGAAGGCACTAAAACAATTCCCGAAAGATGCTCTGATAGAAAATGTCCTAATCATAATCCACATAAATTAGAAAAAAAATAAAATGAAAAAATCTGTTGGATTAATATTAATGTCATGGGTTCCACAAAAAGATGGCTCAAAAAAATTAGTGGCTATTCTCCAACGACGCGGTATTTGGGATTTTGAAAGAATGGACAAAGAAACTTTTCCTGGTTGTTATCAAGTAACTTTTCATGGAGGATTGGAAGAAGATGAAACATTTTTAGATACTCTCAAAAGAGAATCCGAAGAAGAACTAGGAAAAGAGTTTAGCAAAAAGAATCATCTAAATAAAAATCTTAAAGAGCTCTTTCACAAAAACGAAACGGAAAAAGAGGTTATTACCTTTGGAGCATTAATTCCCTTTGAACAGATATCTCTTATTCGCCTTGGTATGAGCACCGGTGGACTTGATTTAGTAGAGGAAAAACAAGTCAAAAAAATTATAAATATTTCTCCAGAATTTAGAGAAGTTGGTGCTCCTTCTAGTGTAATAGCAATGTTTCCCGACGAAATTGAAGCTCTAAAGAAGGCCTTTGAAAGCTTCTAATAGTAACTTGGTTTCAATATTTGCCTAAAAACAGATTAGGGTCTATTATTCCCAATATGGCTTCTGTAAAAGAGATAATAGATTTGATGGATTCCCCATCAAAAGAAGATATTGTACTTATAGAAAAGGCGTATAATTTTGCCGAAAAGGTACATGAAGGAAAAAAAAGATACTCGGGAGAGACGTCTTTTAATCATGCTTTTGAAACTGCTAAAATTCTTGCGGAAATCAGAATGGGATCAACGACTATTGCCGCCGGTTTATTACACGACACCATTAGGGACGGCAGAATAGGAGATGAACAAATTAAAAAAGAGTTTGGAGACGAAATTTTGTTTTTGGTAAGTGGAGTAACTAAAATCGGAAAAATAAAATATGGAGGAACCGAAAAATACATAGAGAGTTTAAAAAAATTCTTGGTTACTGTTTCTCAAGATATCAGAGTTTTAATAATAAAATTTGCCAGCCGACTTCAAAATATGAGGACTTTTGAACCGATTTCCACCGATAAACAGCGAAAGATTGCCTTGGAATCATCTAAGATTTATTCTCCACTTGCTTATATGCTCGGTATCAGAAAAATATCAAAAGAATTAGAGGATTTATCTTTCAAAAAACTTTATCCGAAAGAATACAAAGAAACTCTCGATTTTATAAAGGAAAAAAGCGAAAAAGAATTACCAAAACTGGAAAAGTTCGTAAAATCCGTTAAAAAAATATTGGCAGAAGAGGGTGTCATAAATATAAGAACCAGTTATAGACAAAAAGGTATATACAGCTCATATAAAAAAATAAAAAGAATCCAAAACGCAAGAGGAGGTGTGGATAAAATATACGATATTTTAGCCCTAAGAATTTGTGTGGAAACAGTTGCAGATTGTTATAAAGTTTTAGGTATTATTCATGGGACTTGGCAACCTCTGCCCGGCTTTATAAGAGATTTCATTGCATTTCCTAAGCCGAACGGTTATCAGAGTTTGCATACAACAATTTTTACAGGAGATGGTTCAATAGTAGAAATACAAATACGTACAAACAAAATGCATGAAATGGCTGAGTTTGGTGTTGCGTCATATCTTTTTTATAAAGATGACAATAAAAGTATAGAAAACAACGAGAGTACAAGATGGTTCAAATATTTTTTGCCAAAATTTATAAACTATACAAAAACGGATAAAGAAAAAGAAATTCCAGAGTGGATTAAAGATGCTACCCAAAAAATAGATCATGACGGTAACGAAAAAAACAAAGGTACTTTTTTGAAAGATTTAGGAGCAGATGTTTTTTCTGATAGAATTTTTGTTTTTACTCCAAAGGGTGAAGTGGTAGATTTGCCTGTCGGCTCAAGTGTGCTTGATTTTGCATATGCGATTCACTCAGATATAGGAAATCACACCAATAGTGCAAAAATAAATGGAAAAATGGTTGCAATAAAAACTGTATTAAAAAATGGAGATATAGTAGAAGTCATTACAAAAAAAAGTAGCAAACCAACCACAAAATGGCTAGAGATAGTCAAAACCTTAATGGCAAAAAGACACATTAAGAGTTTTCTGGAAAAAGGTTCTAATAAATAATTTAAATAGAAAAATTGCTGACGGAATAAAGATCGTCATCTGCTTCCTTCTTCTCATCGGCAGATCTGTCATCCAAGGGTGCTTCTTCAAGATTGTTTTTAACTCCTTCAATATGCTTCTCTAGCATTTCTGTCCCCTTTCTTTTCTCTTGTTTCTCAATTATATTGAGAATAGTTCTGAGATCGTCATTTGAAAAATAATCTATTGTAATCTTTCCACCAATTTCTTTTGGTTCTATTTGAACTCTCGTACCAAGCGATTCCGTAAGCTTACCTTCAATTTCCATAACTTCCGGGTCAAACATCCTTTCTTTCTTCCTAGCTCTTTCAAAAGCTATCTTTCGTGCAACAAGTTCCGACTCTCTGACTGTCATTTTTTTATAAATGATTTCCCTAAAAACAGTTTCTTGTTCTTCTTTTCTGTCAGTAAGCATGAGAAGTGGTCGGGTGTGTCCTTCGGATATTTTTCCCGCTGAAAGTGCCTCAAGCATATGTTCTGGTAAATCTAAGATTCTCAAGCTGTTTGAGACGTATTCCCTACTTTTGCCAACCTTATGAGCAATTTGAGCATGTTTGAAACCAAATTCATCCACAAGCTTCTTGAACGCTTTTGCTCTATCTACGGCATTTAGATCTTCTCTTTGCAAATTCTCAATAATCGCCAGCTCTAGTTTCATCAGATCTGACTCATCGGAAGAACGTATAACCACCGGTACCTGAGAAATACTTGCGAGCTTTGAAGCACGCAATCTTCTCTCACCAGAAATAAGTTCGTATTCCACGACAAGGCCACCGTCTTCTCTTTGAATTTCTTTTCTGGTTACAACAAGTGGTTGAAGCACACCATACTGTTTGATAGAATCGGCGAGATCTTTCAATCTTGCCTCATCAAACTCTTTTCTCGGTTGAAAAGGATTTGGTTTAATTTTTTCTGTTTCTACCCAGAATATAGAATTGCTATAAAATTGTGTCATATCTTTTGACTTCTATTTTATCATAATAATTCATAAAACAAAAAGGAGATTATGCCTTTATTTTTTTAGAAAAATAAGATATATTGGTGGAATGCCGGAGTGGCGGAATGGTAGACGCGCACGACTCAAAATCGTGTCTCGAAAGGGGTAAGAGTTCAAGTCTCTTCTCCGGCACAAAAAAATGAAGTCAAAAATCCTAGTAATTCTTGGACCAACAGCCACTGGTAAAAGCGACCTTGCGGTAGAAATTGCACAGAAATTTAATGGTGAGATTATTTCTGCCGATTCCAGGCAAGTTTATAAGGGTATGAATCTTGGTACAGGGAAGATTACCAAAAAAGAAATGGGGGGTATTCCCCACTATATGTTAGATATCGTAAATCCAAATTCTATTTACAATGTCGCAAAATATAAAGTAAAAGCCCAGAGAATAATCTCAAACATAATTAGGAGAGGAAAATTGCCAATAATTTGTGGTGGTACAGGTTTTTATATTGATTCAGTCGTAAAAAATATTTCTCTGCCAGACGTTCCACCTAATCAGAAATTGAGAAATGAGTTAGAAAAAGAAAATTGTGAAAGATTAATGAAGCAACTTAAGAAATTAGACCCAGAAATTTCAAAAACAATAGATTCAAAAAACAAAGTGAAAATAATCCGCGCAATTGAGATAGCTAAAAAGCTTGGAAAAGTGCCAGCTATAAAATCAGAACCAATTTATGATGCGATTCAAATTGGCCTAATTGCACCCGATAAAGTATTAAAAGAAAGAATTAAAAAAAGACTTGTAAAAAGAATTGACTTAGGGATGTTAAAAGAAGGAAAAAGACTCCATAAACAAGGTTTAAGTTGGAAGAGAATGGAATCTTTGGGTCTTGAGTATAGATATATGGCAAGATATTCAAGTGGCAAAATTTCGCTTGAACAAATGATAAAAGAGTTGAATTCAAAAATTTGGCAATTTGCTCGTAGACAAAAAACTTGGTTTAGAAGAGACGAAAGCATAAAATGGTATAAGGTTGGGGAAAAAACAAACCGAGAAATAATTAGTTACTTAAAAAAGGTTTTATAAAAGACTATTTTGTGCTATATTCTTTTGGTATGGGAGCATAGTTAAGTGGTATAACTGCGGTCTCCAAAACCGCTGTCGAGGGTTCGATTCCTTCTGCTCCCGCAGTTAAAAAGCCGCCCCGTTTTAAGCGGGACGGTTTTTTGATTTAATTATTTTTTGGCTTCTTTATGAACAGTCTGTTTTTTACACCACTTACAATATTTCTTGAGCTCAATTTTTCGCTCAACTTTCTTTTTGTTTTTTCTGCTCCAGTAATTTACTCTCTTACAATCTTTGCAGGCAAGTTTTATTAATTGTACTTGTGACATAATTTAAATATTATGGAGTCTAATATAACTTAAATTGAGATAAAATGCAACCTCTGTTTTATAATTCGGTAGTCTCCGGAACGACAGCTTTAACTCTCCAAAATTTCCTGTGAAGTGTTTGCCATGCTTCTTTCAGCTCTTTACTGCCCAAAAGATGCAAAATTATAATACCAGAAACTATTCCGATTATTCCGGAAACAAATCCTTGCCCAAAAATACCCAAAAAAGTGTTGATATTGAATACATTAACAAAAATATTTAAGCATAAATATGAGACTGCACCCATTATTATTGATGCAGAAAAACTCTGAAATAATGTCTCTAGAACCGGTTTCGAAAATCCCCGAAAACTCCTTTCAAACATAATCCAAAGTGCTATACAATTGATAATACTTGCCAAAGAAAAACCGAGAGCAAGCATCAAGACGGAAGTATCAGAAAGCCCATCTACTCTAAACAAATTTTCTATAAAATATTTAAAAAAAAGCGAGGTGCTAAAAAGCTTTACAAAACCAAAAGAAAAAACGATCGTGAGAATACCAGACAATACGCTTGTCCAGAGAGATTTGCTTGTATTCCCCATCGCATAATATCCGCGGACAAAAAGAAGTACGAGTGATTGGGCAAGAACCGAAATAGCAAATATAGCTAAAGTTGCAGCAACGAGTTTTGTGCTTGACCAATCAAAATGTCCAGAACCATAAATAACCCTGACTATTTGAGCTCGAAGAACAACAAACAAAACGCTTATGGGTATTGACCAAAAAATAATGTGCCTAGCCCCCGTGATAATGTTTTCTAAAAATTTTTCTTTATTCCCGTCTATAAAAAATTTGGAAAGCATCGGAAAAGCAGCGACAGAATAACTAACTCCGATTATCGACAAAGGAACTGATTGCAAGTTAAAAGCAAAATTAAAAACTGTAATAGATCCTTTTGCCATAAGGGAAGCTATGCCAAGAAGAACAAGGATAGAAAATTGGGACATCCCCAATGTTATGGTTCTTGGAACAGAAATGATTACAATATTTTTTATCTCCGACCAATTTATTTTTAACACCTTAAAAGAAAAAAGTTTGCTGGCAGAGACAAAAGGAATTTGTATAGCCAAATGCATAAATGCGCCAAGAATTACACCATATGCAAGTCCATAGATTCCATATATAGGATAGAAAAATATAATGCCTAAAATTATGCCAAAATTATAAAAAATCGGACTTAGGGCATACACCAAAAATCTTTTACCTATCTGAGTAATTCCTGCAAAGAAATTTGAAAAGCCAAGAAGTACCGGAGACAAAAGCAATAATCTTGTCATTAAAACAAGTTCAGAAAGATGAGGACTATTTTGCATTCCTTTAAAAATAAATGGCGTAAGATAAGGGATTAAAAAAAATGCGATAACGCTTGTAGAAAAAATTAGGATAGAAAAAAAAGAAAAGATACTGCCGATAAATTTTTTCGTTTCTTCTTCTCCGCAATTCATTCTTTCCGTAATAAAAGGAATAAGAACAGAGAGAGAAACAATGGATGCCACAGAAACAAAAATAAAATCTGGAATTCTAAAAGAAGAATAATAAATATCCAAAAATTCTCCCGTACCAAAGGAAGATGCGAGCATTCTATCTCTGAATAATCCCAAGATTTGAGATAACAATGCAAAAAGTCCAAGCAAATACGCCGCTTCGTGCAAACCACTTATTTCTTTATAAAAAATATTAAAAAACCTTTTGACCATTTACCCTAAAAAATTTTTACTAATAAAAAAGTCGGACAAAACCTTCCAAGATATAATAACATGATATACTCCAGTTTTGTAGTAAAATCAACTTTTTCTGCATTATGCAATCTGATTGCATAATGTGTTAGTAAAAACTTTAAAGGGTGAATGTTTTTTGAAAAAAAATTCATCATAAAAGCAAAGTTCCATCCGTTGTGGATGGAACTTCGTTTAATCGCCCTTGTGCCTATAAGCCGAATTCTGTCTTCTTGTGTTTAACACAAGATGTATGATTATTTGTCTCGACCA
>Ga0265297_10003889_pt1 | contig 25728 bp, 22 predicted proteins | sample Munlanlwell13791_FD_192502 | JGI IMG/M metagenome (GOLD analysis project Ga0265297, IMG submission 192502) | Leachate microbial communities from a municipal landfill in Southern Ontario, Canada - Leachate well 137-91 | ecosystem: Engineered > Solid waste > Landfill > Unclassified | place...
GATTCGTTGAATACACGGGAAACAGTCCGGTAGCATTCATCATTGGGGCCAACCTTGCGCGGCGGCACTTGGACAAGGGCCAGAAGATTGCGCTTGCGCTGGAGATCGAGCCGCACTTCGCGGAAGAAGCGAGGAAGCGGCAGGATGCGGGCCGCGTTGCTGGTGGCCATGCGAGGCATGGTGATCGGAGCATGGTGGAAAATGTCCCACCAAGCAGAGAGAAGTCCCGTGACCAAGCCGCCGCCGCAGTGGGCGTCTCGGGTAAGTTGGTTTCAGCGGCGAAGGCGATCAAGGAATCTGACCCGGTGCGATTTGAAAAAGTCAAACAAGGTCAACTATCGGTCGCCAAGGCCAAGAAGGAAATTGATGCAGAGCGGCACAAGCGCGACTTGGCCGAAGCCCAGAAACACGTTGACGCGGAAAAGCGGCGCAAGATTGAAAGCGTCTGCGATTTGCGGGTTTGCTCATGTTCCGAACTATTCGCCAGTGGCATCAAGCCGGATGCAGTCATTACCGACCCGCCCTATCCGCAAGAGTTTCTTCCGGTTTTCACGGAATTAGCGGAGGGTTGCAAGGCCGCCGGCGTCCCGCTTGTGGCCGTGATGAGCGGGCAATCCTACTTGCCGGAAGTCATGCGGCGGTTGTGCGAGTATCTCCGCTACCGGTGGACCCTGGCCTACATGACTCCGGGAGGGCAGGCCGTGCAACAGTGGAGCGCAAAGGTCAACACGGCATGGAAACCCGTCCTGCTATTCGGCGAGGCTGTCGAATGGTTTGGCGACGTGGCAGTCAGCAAGACAAACGACAACGACAAGCGGTTTCACGGGTGGGGCCAGTCGGAAAGCGGCATGGCCGACCTTGTGGAGCGGCTGACAAAGCCCGGGCAACTCGTTTGTGATCCGTTCCTGGGTGGTGGAACTACCGCGGTTGTTTCACTTGCTCTTGGTCGGCGTTTCGTCGGGTGTGACATTGACGCCGCGCACGTAGAGCAGGCGAAAGCGAGGGTGTTGGCATGAACGAATGGCGCACTGAAAGAACCGGATGGAGAGATTCAGAATTGAGTCGGCGTCATGGTTGCTGGGGCTTCAATTGTCCGGCGGTGGATTTGGATTTTGTGATGATGGAATACAACCACGGTAAGCCATGTGCGCTCGTGGAATACAAGCATATTATGGCGCGGCCAGTGGACCCGAACCACGCGACCTATCGGGCGCTAGTGGCCTTGGCCGATGGCTACCGAGACGGGCCGCTTCCATGTTTCATCGCCAGATACAATCCAGCCGATTGGTCGTTTGTCGTTACGCCGCTGAATGATAGGGCGCGGGAGCATTATTCACATTGTCTTGGCGTTGCGTTGACGGAGCGGCGTTTCGTTCGGAGTCTGCATTTGCTGAGGAAAGCCGTTTTGTCGGCAGAAGATGAGGCAGCAATCGCTGCGTTGAATAACGTTATATTCAAAGAAGTGCAATGATGACCACCACCACCGCCCGCTCCCGTTCCCTCGCCTCGTTTGCCCCTGGCGCGTTGCTCATGCCGGAACGCGGTAGCGTCGTGGAGTTTGCCGAGCGCAACCACGTGCTCACTGAGGGCGTGCCAGGCAACTACTCCTCCGCAACAATGCCCTACCACCGGGAAATGCTGGAGATATTCCGGAATCCGCAAGTGCGGAAAATCGTATATGTCACAGGCTCGCAGGTAGGCAAGACCACGATCATGCAGGCGCTGTTGCACTACGCGGCGACCTGTGACCCCGGGCCGACAATGTGGCTGATGCCTGACATGGTGGCGCGCCGCCGTGCCGTCAACGCGAAACTCAAGCCCGCGATCCGCGCAAGCCCGAACTGGCGGAAACAACTCGCGGGCATTGGCCGCCCGATCACCGAGGAAGCAATCTGGTTTACCCGGATGGACGTTTTCCTTTCCATCCCGACATCGTCCCAACTCGCGCAACTCTCCTGTAAATTCGCCTTCGCGGATGAGGTGGACAAATTGCCGCCGAGCACTGAGGGCGAGGGGCCGCCGCTCAAACAGTTGGAAGCCCGCACGCGGACATTCCTGAATCATAAAATAGTGCTTTCGAGCACACCCACCACGCGGGACGCTCCGGCTTGGGCGACGCTGGAGCAATCCACATTCCGCGAGTGGTGCGTCCCGTGTCCGCATTGCGGCGCATTCCACCCGTTCGGGTGGGATGACATCATCGCCCGGGAGTGGCATCGCCCAACGTATGCGGTGAAATGGGAAAAACGCCCGGAGGGAACGGACCATTTGATATATTCCGAAAATGTAAAGTCCGGTGCTGTGCGCGTGTGGCTTGTTTGTCCGTCGTGTGGGAATGACATCGAGGAACATTCCAAAAGCCGCATGGTGTTGGACGGGCGATTTGAAGCGCGCAACCCGTCGGTGCGGGAAATCGAGGGCTTCCACGTCCCGGCGCTGTGCTCGCCGTTCGTCACCGTTCGCGGCATGGTGGCGGATTGGCTGGTGGCGTGTCACTCCCTCGACGCGGGAGACGACCGCGAAGTCAGGCACTTTATCCAGCATCAACTTGCGCAATGCTACCGGGAGTATCGGGTTGCGATGGGGCCGGAACGCATCGTTGAGCGGTGCGGGACTATCCCTCGCGGCGTTGTGCCGTCTGACATCGTTGCGCTCTCCGCAGGCGTGGACGTGCAACACGACCGGATTTATTGGGCGGTTACGGGGTGGACTCCGATAGGACCACGCCCGCACGTCGTGGATTGGGGCATGGTCCGGGGCGCGCCGGAGGTGTCCCTCCCGGAACTCGACGGGATTATTTTGGCCCGCGAATTTACGCGGCAGGACGGGCAGCGGTTGCGCGTCGCGTTGACGCTTGTGGATTGCCGCGACGGTGTGACCGCTCCGGCGGTCTATGGCTACACGGGCCGACGGCTCGACCGTATGCGCCCGTGCATGGGCGAGAACTGGCTTCCCGCCGGGCAATACTATCGCTTCGGCTCATATTCCAAAAATGAAGACAGGGAAATCATTGGAGACCACGTTGTGAAACTTGACGTAACCCGCGTCAAGGACTGGTGGGCGCGTCTCATGCACCGGGACATTGCCGAGCCTCACGCTGTGTCCTTCGCATCCGAGGCCGCGACAGATAACGATTTCGTTAATCAAATGATTTCAGAAGTGCGGCATGTCCTGCCCGGTGGCCGCGTGAAATGGGTCCGACGCCAGAACTACGAGAACCATTGGTTCGACTGCGCGATTTACGCCACCGGCGCGGCGATCATCATGGGCGTTTTGCGCTCTTATATCAAAGCCTCGCGACAGGTGAACCCGACGAAACGTGATGACGCGGAACAGCCAGAGGAACCCAGGGCCGCGCCGGAACCGCCACAAACAAGGCCTGGACAACCAAGACCGGCGGCGAGGCCGGACCCGCGCCGACTCCATGATCCGTTTGCGCCCGTTGACCCGTTCGGGCGTGGCGGATAACGGTTGACACGCCACCCGCCGCCGGGCATACTCAATCCAGAAGTCAGGGCTTTTGCCCCTTGCACGGCTACACCTCCCATGCTATTCGCCGCCGCCTAAAAAACGGCGGCACTTTTTTTTATTCCAACCAATCCTCGGGACAGAATAATCAGGAATTGGCAAGTAAAAGTTTTCTTAGTTGCAAAAAATTGCTATTGACACCGCCCGGAAAATCGGCAAGGACACGGCAAGAAGGCGGGAGAGTATCCCGCCGGAGCCTCTCGGAACCGAGGGCGGACAATGGCCGACGAAACCACAATCAAAACGGAATTGCTGGAGGGCATTGAGACAACGGCGACAGCGCAAAATTTCAGCATTGCGCCGGGAAGCCGCTCCGTCTCCCGCGCACCGCTGAAGGAACAACTTGACGCACTCGACCGCATCGAGGCGCGGCAAGTCGCGCAAGCCGGGACGTTCACGGCGACACGCCTACGCTTTACGGAGCCGCTTTGATGGGTATATTCTCGAAGTTGAATATATTCAAACGTATCGAGCGAGCGGAGTCGGCGGCACGGCGCGCACAGGAAACCCAGAAATACTTGATAGCTGAAAACAACCGGCTCACCAGCCTGATGCACGGGCGGGCACAAACGGCGAGCGCCGATGAACTCATCACGGCGAAGGGCGCAAAACTCCGCGCCATTGCCCGGCTACTCGTTCGGAACTATCCCGAGGCCGCATCGGCAATTGATTTCCTCGCGGCGAAACTTGTCGGGCCGGATGGCATCTGGCCGCGCTTCGACACGGGCCGCCCGCGGCTGGATGAAAAACTCAATGGCGCGTTTTTCGAGTGGTCGCTCGCGTGCGACGTTTCCGGCGAAGAATGTTGGGCGGATATGCAGAAACTCTGGGTGCGGGAGATGCTGATTGCCGGCGAAGCGATCTGTGAAATGGGAACGCTTGCCGGCGGTGGCGGATTTGTGTTGAACCCAATCGAGCCGGAACAACTCGCGGGCTACGCGCCGAAGTATGCAAAAAACCTAACGAATGTTGACGGAGTTTTGTTTGACGAAAACGGGCGGAAGGTTTCCTTCCTCGTGATCCCGCACGACCCGGCGCACCTTTACACGGCGACGATTGATCCGGTGGAAATTCCCGCCGCTCGCGTTTTGCATATATTCGAGAAATGCAGACCTTCACAGCACCGAGGCGTTACGATATTTGATGCTGCCGGGATAAACCTTCACGACCTGAGCGACGCGGCTTACGCCATTCTCCAGAACCTTCGGGCCGCGGGCCGTCATGGCCTTTGGGTGGAGAAGCCGCAATATGGCGGAATGAACTCCTACGGCGGCAACTTCGACCCGTCGGAACAATTGTCTGGTGACGCGGCACGCAACACCGCGCCCTCAGAGCCCGGCATGTGGAACACGCTGAACCCAGGAGAGAAGTTGCACAATTTGGTATATAACGGTCCCGCACCGCAAGCCGAGGCGTTCGTGATGAGCCTCAAGCGGGCCATCGCCGCCCGCGTTGGCGTGCCGTATGCGGTGCTTGCCGGTGACCCGTCCGGCATGAACTACAGCACCAGCCGCGCCGAGGAAATGCACTACCGTGTCAGGTGGCAGGCTAATCAATGGATTATTGCCAGGAAGGGCATCCGCCCGTTGCTCACGCGCTGGCTGGAGTGGGCGATTATCACCGGGCGCGTTGCCGTCCCCGCCTCGATGACAGTTGCGGAAATCTGCAACAATATCCGCTATGAGTTTCCGCCTTGGCCATGGGTTGACGTGCGGGCCGAGGCCGCGGCGCGGGAACTGCGGGCGAAAACCGGCACGCTCACGTGGAGCGGCGCGCTGCAGGAAGACACCAACCGCGGGCTGGAAGACTATTGCGCCGAGGTGCAAAAAGAGATTGAGACCTCGGAACGGACAGGCGTCCCAATCCCGGCAATCTACCCCTACTCACCGAACCACAAGCAGACCGATGAACCCGAGGCGGCAACAGTCGAGGAGATGGAACCCTCCGACGCGACGCCGGAGACGCCACCCGCCGCCGAGGCGAAAGGATAACCGATGGACCGCATAAACCCCGAACGCTTCCGACTACTCGCGGAACAGGCTCGCGCCGGTGACAAGGGCGCGCAGTCTGAGCTTTTGCGTATATGCGAAAAACACCAACTGGGCCGCCGCATCCAGGCTCAGGCAATGCCGGAATCCTACAGCGAGGAATCCGGACAGTTCGACATGACGATTTCGAGCGGAACGCCTGTTGATGCCTTTGATTATGAGACTTGGGAATATATTCCGAGAATCATAATTGCGAAAGGCATGGAGCTCCGCCCGGGCCGCGACTCGATTCCCCTCCTCGATTCTCATGACGCCTCCACAATTGGCGCAATTCTCGGGCGCATCAGTCGGATTCGGCAGGAGGGGAATCGCGTTGTTGGCACTGTCACCATTGACCGCGAGAGCGCCCGCGGGCGTGAGGCGGAGCAGAAGGTCAAGGCCGGCATTGTCACGGACAACAGCGCCGGGTTTGACATTATCAAAAAACGGTATATTCCACAAAATGAATATGTAACAATCGAAGGCCAAACCTACAGCGGGCCGCTCCAAATCGTGGAGCAGTCCATTTTGTATGAGGCAAGCCTCTGCCCCATTGGGCTTGATGATTTTGCGCTGGTCCAGGCGCGCAACACCACCCCCAAAGAAGGAGTGCAAAACATGGAAAAGGACCTGCCGACCGGCGCTCCCCCGAACGCCGAATTGAATGCGACTCCCGCCGCCGCCGCCGCTCAAGTCGTGGACCTCGACGAGCAGCGACGCGAGGCGCAAGCCGCCGAACGTGAGCGGGTGCTCACGATCCAAAGTATCGGACGAATGGCCGGGCTGGAACCCGAGGCCGTCGCCGAGGCCGTGGAAAAAGGAACTCCCGTCGCGGAGTTTCAAAAACTCGCAACTAAGAAATTCACGGAACAAAACACCGTGAAAGCCCCCGCCGTGACAGTCGAACGCGACCAGCAGCAGCAATTTCTCGACTCCGCCGCGGACGGCTATCTTGCCCGCGCTGGTGTGCTCCAGTCCTACGCCTCGCGAGTCAAACCGGGCTACCAGCCGAACCCGGCGCACGTGGAATTTTCCCGCGCCTCGGTCGTCGGGATCATGCGCGAGGGCTTGCGCCTTTTCGGCCAAAGCCGCAACACGCACCTGATGAGCGATGCGCAAGTTGTGCGCGAGTTTCTGACCCAGGGCCGCGGGCCGTCTGTGTTTCACGGCGACTCTCCGCACGTCCACACCACGGGCGTGCTTACCAACGTGTTAGGCGAAATCGCATATAAGAGTTTGATGATTGGCTATGCGGTCGCCAACACCACATACCAGCTCTGGACCCGCAAGGTGTCCCTTGCGAACTTCTACACCCACAGCCGCGTTGCCCTTTCTGAGGCTCCCACGCTGGAACTCAACACAGAGAATGCGGAAATCCAAGAAGGGTTGATGAGCGACCGCAAGGAAACCATCCAGTTGGCGACCTATGCAAAAATCCTTAGCTTCTCGGAAGAGGCTCTTGTCAATGACGACACCTCGGCGCTCGTGCGCGTTCCGCAGTTGCTCGGGACTTCGGCATCTCTGGTCCCCAACCGCCTCGTTTATCGCATCTTGAAGGCCAACGGAAACCTGTCCGACGGCTCGGCACTTTTCAACACGACCGACGGCACGCTTGCTTCCTCCTCCGCCGCGATCTCCGTTACCTCGGTGGGCGTTGCCCTTGCCGCGATGATGAACCAAAAGGGCGCGCTCGCCGCCGACGCAAACGGCGAACAAACGTGCCTCAACATCCGCCCGCGGTTCCTGATCGTTGGACCCTCGAAATACACCATCGCGCGCCAGTTTATCACCTCGGTTGCCGACCCCGCCTCGAACAACTCGGCGGTTGTCAACCCGTTTGCGGGCGCGTTGGAACTCATCACCGACGCCGAACTCGAACAAGGCACTTCCTCCTCGACCACTGCCTGGTTTGTCGCCGCCGACCCGAACGCCATTGATACCATCGAGGTCGGTTTCCTCGACGGTGTGGACGCCCCCTCGATGTCGAGCGAGGAAGGCTTCTCGTATCGCGGCGTCAAGTATGCCGTGAAACTGCATTGCGCCGCCGCGGCCATTGACCGCAAGGGCCTTTTCAAAAATTCCGGCGCGTAAATGCCACTCCGCGCATATTCCAAAAAGTGCATGAAAGGAGAATCTGCACATGAAACCTTCCCGACTCACCTTCGGCGCGGTGGCCATTTGCATCGCCGCGCTTTTCGCCTGGGCCGCTTGGACCCCGGCGACGAACTACCCGACCGAACCCGGGCGAACGATCTACTGGACAAACTCGACCGGCTCGGCTGTTGTTGCCGGCGAGGTGGTGGCCGTCGCCTCGCGCACAAGCGGCATTGCCTCGGTCGCCATTGCCAATGGCTCTTCCGGCTCGGTGTATATTGACGGTGTTTTCCGCGTTGACAAGCGATCGGCCTACACATGGAGCGCGGGCGACGCGCTTTTCTGGGACGGCACATACACCACCACGACCGCAAGCACGTCATACAAATTCCTCGGCTACGCGACCGAGGCCGCGACGAGCGGGCAGACCAATGCCAAAGTGTTGCTCCAACCATCGCGCGATGACCTGCAAACATTGGGAGTCGTTGGCAACGCGACCGTGGGCGGCACGCTCGGCATCACGGGCGCAACCACATTCACGGGCGCGGTTGCCGCGAACGGTGGGCTGACTGTTGACACGTCGGCTTTCACCGTTGCGGATACTTCCGGCAACACGGGCATTGCCGGGACGTTGACAGTCACTGGCGCGACCGCTCTCAATGGTGGTCTCTCTATGGATTCCACTGCTTTTACCGTCGCCGATACGAGTGGTAACACAAGCATCGGTGGAACCCTCGGAGTTACCGGCGCGAGCACGCTAACCGGCGGAGTTACCGTTGGCAGTGGCGGGACATCACTTGCAAAAATCCTTATGGGGACCGTGACCGTGGAAAACGGCCACACCTCGAAGACGCTGGCGCTTACCGGAACGACTGCCGGAAGCCGCGTTTTTGCCCAAGCGACGGAAAACGCAAGCAATGGCGTCTATGTAAAATGCGCTATTCCATCGACAAATTCCGTCAACGTCATATTGTCAGGCGATCCGGGCGCGTCGAATGCTGACGTCTCGGTTCTCGTGATCGTTCCATAAATCCAACCTTGGCGGCGTGTCCCTTCCCCACGTCGCCACCTCCGGGGAGGGGGTTGGGTGCTACCTCCCACCCAGCCCCCTCTTTTCCACCTTCTCGGAATATAAGAAAAATGGCAACCTTCGACTCCATCAATTCCGCAACGTGGGCCTTCCTGAACGACGCCGATCTTGTCGGCTCGGACGTGTCGCGTTCGGCCACATTCACGAGCAAAAGCGGGGTGCAAAGCGCAGCAACCAACGTGCTGTTTTTTGTTCCCGGCTCGTTGCTCATTGAAAACGAAAACGGTGAGACATCCCAAGAGCAGCGGGTGACAATCGAGGCCGCCGTTTCCGTCGTCGGCGCGGACACAATCGGCGGGCATTTCACCGTCGGCGGTTCGGACTACGACGTTATCTCCGAGACGAGCCGCGACGGGCTGACAGTGGTTTGCGATTGCGCGAGACGTAGCCGCCATGATGCGGGAACGCGAGAGACATAAAGGAGACCGCATATAATGAGATTCACAAGTGAGGCAATCAGCATAAACGGAACGGCAGTCGGCGGCACTGGCACGGTGGACATCTCGCCGGGCATTGTCCCAGCGCCGATCCTGACAGACGGCGGCGTGGACCCGGAAATGATTTCCGCACTTCGGGCCGACAACCGCGCAATGTTCACGATTCATGATATTGAGACCATGCTCGGCATTGGTTTTATCGGTGGCGTTGCGCTCAACGGCACAACGGGCCTTACCGCATACGCCCGGCCAATCACGGCGGGCAGCACACGCGCCGCGGCTGGCAGTGTCAAAATCCTCATGGCATCTGGCATGGTGGTTAACCGCTCGCTCACGGCAAGCGTTGGAGAGTATGCGACGCTTACCTGTGAGGGCATCGGCACGTCGGCCAGCGCCGCAACCGCGCCCATCCAGGTATCCTCGGCGAGTGATGCTTTGCTTGCGCCGACGAAAACCCAACTGTTTACGTTGGGGCCCGTGTCCATCAATTCCTCAACCGTTACCGGTTTGCAGTCTTGGGGCCTTCAGTTCGGGATTGCCGAGACGGTCGAGGCGGGGGCCGGGAGTCCCTATTCGGATTTTGTGGGCATCGCCGGGCGCATGCCGGTTTTTACTTTTACGAGCACCAACTCGGCATTGCTCACGACCTACGGGGCTTCCCCCGTCGCGGTGACAGCGCTCACGTTTTACTTGCGCGCCGCGAAAGCCGGAGGAACCGTTGAAACCGATGCAACATCTGCACACGGAAAATTCACGGTCTCGAAGGGCCTGCTCCATTTGACGTCCGTGGGCGGTGCGGGCATGGCCGTGCAGGGAACAATCCTTCCCTACTATGCGGCTGGCGCTAACATCATAATTTACACTCCAAACAGCGCGATAACGTAAAATGACAGACAGCGGGACCGGCTATGTGGATTTGCGGGCGCACGCCAAGGCGATGCTGGCGGCAAGCGCAACGTTTCAGGAATTGGTGGAAGCGGAAAGCGCAGCGGAAGCCGAAGCCTTCGTCTATATGGATCACAAGGCCGACGAAGCTCCGCCTTATGCCCGCATTATCATTTCGCCATATATAAGAGACTCGCTAAGCCTCGGGACATTCAGCGAATCCGGGACCGTGCGTTTTGTCATCACGCTGGCTATTGACCTGGAGGAGATACAGGACGGCGGCAACCCGCCCGTGGAACTGATAGAGGAGTATGTGGCGCAACAGGCTGGTGATATAGTGGATGACCTTGCCGACCTGTCCCACACAGCGGGCTATCTGATGCTTGCGCGTTTGCAGGCCGACCCGCCGCAACGGAACCCACGTGAGGCGAAGTCCGGCCTCGGGGAGTATTGGAATATCGTTATTGTCGCTGACCTTGCGAGCGGCTAGGGACATGCTAAAAATTGAATACGACACGATTGATTTTCAAAAACTCCGCGAGGAAGTGACTCAGACGGCGGTGTCCCAGTCCGTTCGGAAGGGATTCAAGACGTGGGTGGAAGCACCGGGCAATGACGGCTTCTTCGGGCGCTTCCGCCGTGGGAACGTGGAGCGCTACGGGTGGCGTGAGCGGTCGCCAAAATATAACAAATTCAAAATGTATGGAAGAAGCAAAGCGCGACCGAACAAGAAACGCGGCTTCGCCATCGCCAACATTTTCACCGGCGATACAATGAAAATGATCCAGGAAACCGGGAAGATAAAAGTCAACAAATACAAGAGCTTCGTTGAATACTCATACAAACTTCCCGCATATTCAAAAATCCGCAGACGGGACGCGAACGCGATTATGCCATACAAGGAGATTTCTCGGTGGTATGCTGGCGAACGTGATTTGATCGTTTCGGAAACCGTCCGGGAGATGAAGGCCAAAATTCAAAGGGCGCTTGAAAGGTCAATGCGCCGGAGGCGGACTGCATGAGTTTCCTTTATTTCATTCCGTTGGAGGGCCGGGCCATGCCGACGCGCGACCACCTCGACGCGCTTGGCCTGCATGATTTGGCTTATTCCAAAACCTTGAACTATTGCCCGGACGTGCAACTGTGGCAGTGGGTCGGGTGCGTCGTGTCCACCTGTGAGGATGCGACACGCGGCGCGTTTATCCGCCGCTCTCAGTATTGGGAAAAACTCGGAGAACCCGGCGCGGAGTATGGCCTCGGCTATTGGCTGGCCGATCCGCCGCACGAGGCGGAGTTGAGGCGCACGCAACAGTTGGGCGGCTACTGGGTGACACTCGCAGGCGGCGAGCGGTGGCTCGTGCCAACTTTGCGTCCATACGCGCAAACCCTGGAGTTGGGATTTTTCCCGCCGTGTGCTGATCCCGACGGCATGGATGAGCGTGTGGAGCGGCTCTATCGCCTCGCCATGCGCCAGACATTCGGGCGCGAACCGATAGAGGATGAGCCGCTTTGCTCGAGCGCCGAGGAGCGTGATGAAACCATCCTCCGGGCCTTGGCCCTGAACTACTCCGCGCCTTGGCAGGCTTTACGTTCCTTGAATATACTGGAACCGGAAACCGTGCCGCATTGCCTCGCGGCCATGTTCGACCTCGGCACGCTGGCCCGTGAGTTGCACCTAGCGGCAACCCGTGAACTCGAACGCATTGAAGTGGAGGAATCGGCCAATGTCTGACAGCGGCGGAACCGTTGACGCAAAAATGCGTTTCGTTCCGGACACCGGCGGGGCGCAACAGGCCATTGACAACCTCGAAAAAGTCGTGAACAAACTCAATGCGGCCATTGAGCGCACTGGGAAAAAGTCAAAAGAGGTGAAGGAAAAAAACGAGGAGATGGCTAAGACCGGCGAGACGGCCTTCAACAAAATGACGTTCGGGGCCTCGAGCTATTTCATGGGAATCGCCCGTGGCGTCGTGACTGTCGGCGCTCTCATCGGAGCATATAAGCAACTCATTGATTTACAAAATCAGTATGAGCGGTCGGCCAAGGAATCCAATCTCGCGGTCGCCTCCGCCGCTTCCGGCATGGGATACGCCAGGAACATGCCGGAGTTCAGGCAACTCGTTCGCACGCTCGGCACGGAAACCGGAACCACACAACCGGAAATCCTCGCATCGGCGCGCCGCATGTTCGAGGCTATGCCGGGCGCTGAATATAAGGATTTTGCAAGAGACTTTCGGGCAACGGTGCTTGCCGCCGACACGGCGGAAGTGGCGAAAAACGAGACGCCGGAAATTGCCGACATCGTTGGGCGCATGATAAAAATGGGCGTGCCTCAAAAAGACGCCATAGACTCGGCGCTGTATCTCCGGCAGCGTGGCGTGCGGGACATTCGCGGCACGTTCGAGGCGATGATGGCAACCGAGGGAGCCGACCCGATGAAGGCCCTTTCGCTGATGACTTCCGCCGCTCGCGCCGGTGTCGAGCCGACACAGATGCGAATGATCCTGGGGAAAATCATGACGGCGCAAGAGACGCCGGTTGAAACCAAAGTCGGCGGGCGAACATTCCGGACGACCCAATTGGACGCGACAAAAAACCCGCTTGATCTCATGTATGAACTGTTTGCTTCAGGAAAGATTTTGGAATATACGGAACGCGGCACAAGGGCGCCCGCGATGACAATGGCCAAAATGGGGCTGATGACACCGGAGCAAATGCGCGCCGAGGTCTCCGGCACGCTGGCGGCGTCCCGCCGCGCTCTCGAAGCCGATCCCGCCTATATGACCGCGGCGCGCCTCGACGAAATCGAGCAAAAAAAACTCATCAACAAACAGAGGCAGGGTGAGACGATTTTTGCACGGCAACGCGCCATTGCGCGCGGGGAAATGGTGGAAAATTTGCAAAAGCATTACGTCCCGGATGCCGTGTCCGAGATCATGGCAACCATGTATTACGATTATTATGGTCGAATAATGTCGGACGTCCCGGGCATCCGCGCAATTCCGCGTCTGAACCCAATAACGGCAATGCGAAACGAAATCCGCGGCGCGGCAGGCACGGCTGGGACAGGGGCGCAATCGCTCAACATCACGATCACCACCGCGCCGGGAACGCAGGTTTCCGCGTTCAACTCGAACCAATAGATAGGGGTTTTTGCATATGGCCTCGGTATCCTTCAACTCAACGACGATCTGGCAAAACGGCACGGGGCAGACCGGCGTGGGCCGGATCATGGAAGCGGTTCAAACCAAGGAACATTTGCGCGAGTTCTCGCGTATCGCCCGCGCCAACGGCCTGCTTGTCAAGGGATTAGGCAAAGGCGGCGCTTCCTATTCTTTGGTTTTGGAATATAACTTCGCCAACCGGGCCGCCATTGCATCGCATTTCTCCACGCTTGACGGCCTCGATTACGGGACTCTTGTTGTTGACGGCGCGACGCGCACCAACTGTCACCTCGTGCGCGCCGTTGTCGCAGTTCCGCCAACGGAAATCATGCTCGCCGGAGGGTCCATCGTTTACCGAACTGTTATTGCTTACGATTTCATCCAGGCCACATAAGGGAATTGTTATATTATGGGAACCCTTCGCGCATTTTCCTCGGCACTCTCCTCCATCACGGCGTCATTTCCAACGACGGCTTACACGCCGCTCGAACTGTGGGATGAAAACCTCGACGCCGGGGCATCGTATAACCGCACGGACACCGGCACGGTCCCGGCGGCAACGCCCTATGTGCTGACATGTGAACTTGTGCCGCTCGCCCAATACGGTGTGACCGTGACCGTAGGCGGAAACTCCCGCGCCATTGTCCGCCCTGGCGATGAGGATGAGGGCCTCGTGGGCGTGGATTTCGTTTCCGGGATGCTGTATTTTGATTCCACCGACGCGGGACTTGCGGTTTCCGTTACTTATCGAGGCCGTGGAACTGCACCGGACGCAACGCTTTTGAACCGGTGGCAAAAAGAAATTTACGCAACGCAGAACTGGTTGCTTACGACGTTCCGGAACGAGGCTCCCTTTGGGCATCTTATCGCCTCGAAGACCGGGTGCAACCTGAAGAGTTCCGGGCAGATAGAGATCGCCTCGAGTGTGGCCGTGCCCTATTGGGTGACTGGTTTTCGTTTGTTTCCAACGTCGGTTTCCGGAGTCACAACATACCCGTGGGTTAGCCTCGGGAGCAATGACAACGTTACGCGGTTTTATGACGCGCGGGAAATTCCGCTCACTGATGCCCTTTCCTCGTTTCGCGTTTTCCCCTCAGAGGATCGGGAGGTCCGGATTGGGACCGATGAGAATGACGATATTGTGTTGAATGTTTCAACCGTTGCCGTGGGAACTGCATTCACGGTCACGGCCTATGTTTACGGAATTAGAGTCACATAAGGAGAATTGAATATGCGCTTTTGGAGAAACGTTTTTATCCTCGCGGCCATCGGCCTGCTGCTCTCAATCATCGCTACCATTGCGCGGGCGGAAACCTACCTGCCCCGAGGGTTTGGCGACACGTCGCGGCGCGAGCGGATCATGCAAACAACGGACAACTTGCGCGTGGGCGACATCCGCTCCAGCGGAAGCCTGTCGCTTGACTCGTTCTTGGATATGCCAAAAACATATATTTATGCTGATGGGAATATCAGCACAAGCGGCACTGTCACAGCATCGAGTTTCGTCGGTGTCGAGACCTGGCCGGAAAATGTGATTACGGTCGGTGCGGAGAATTGCGACTACACGACGGTTCAGGCGGCGATCACTGCGGCAAGCAGCGGCGATGTGGTGTTGGTTATGCCGGGCACGTATAACGAGCAGATCACGGGAAAGGCTGGTGTGACGGTGCGGGGGGTTAGCCGGGATGCTTCGATCATCCGATACGATGTGCAATTTTCCTCTCCGTATGGTCCGGAGGATTCGAGCATTTCGTGGGGTGGGAGCGGGACATTTTCGCTGGAAAATCTGACACTGCAAAACCTGACCGACCCTCCGGTGTCACCCGGCGGAGCGGCAACGGTGCTCTACACTTACAATGCCGCTATTTTGCGGGTGAGGGATTGCAACATCACGGGGAGCGATAACGACACGGTAAGTGGATGGGGCACTTCACAAACCTACATTGACAGATGCAGGATCGAGATGACCAACAGCCAGCCGGACCCGTTGTATTTTGGCGGCTCAAGCACATGCACAATAACAAACTGTGACATGATTGGGCCATCCAATCTTATCTATACGGCAGATGGAGCAGTAACAATCAGTGCTTATGACAACAGGCTGTACAACTACGCAGGAATATGGACCACCAGAGGAAGCGGGACAACGTATAACGCCAGCGGAAATGTGTTTGTCGGGGCATCATACATCATCCCGGAATCGCAGACCCATGAAGAGGATTTGACTCTGGAGAAAAATTTAGGCGTTGCCGGTGACATTGCTTGCAGCGATACGGTGCGGGGTCAGACGGCGCAGTTTGACAGCGGCACATTCGGCAATGCGTCATTCGGGAGTGACGCATTGCAGGACATAACGTTTGTCGGCTATGGCGGAAACAACTGTATTTGGAACACCGGCGATGAGTTCACGCTGCCGGGCTGGACGTTGGGTGGCGACACTACGCTATACCGTAGCGCGGCGAACACGCTGAAGACCGATGACACCCTCGAGGCGGCGTATTTCAAGGGCGACGGTAGCCAGTTGACGAACCTGCCGGGGGGCGGGAGCGCGACAACTCCAACGCTCCAACAGGTATGCAATCAGGGGAATATAACGACAACGGACATGGCTACGAGCGGTACGCTTCGGGCGCAAACGGCGGTGCAGAGCGAGGCGACTCGGTGGAAGGATTGGCCGGCGGCGAGCTACGGCATAGGACTGCAATACCTGGACTCGGGTGACTACGCGGACGATAGCATCGTCGCGGTCGCTGGGCGCACCTGGCGGGCTGGGACCGGAAACGCCACTACGCACATCGAGACCACTGTTGGCGGGGCAACGGCGCTCTATCCGATCCACTACGAGTCCGGCACCGTGCTGACACGGCTGCGCGTCAAATGGCAGGCGGTGGGCACGGGGGACGGTGTGAAGGTGCGGCTGGTGCGGCGCGACGATAGCGGGACGGCGACGGCCTGGACAGTGGTGGGGGCGCAGCAGACGTACACCGACGCCGGCAGCCCGTATGACGTGACGGTGAGCACGTATGACTTCGCGGACGAGACGATGGCGGCGGACAACAGCTACGCGATCGAGGTGGAGAGCGTGTTCAGCAGCGTTGGGGTGTCTGTGTATGCGGTTGGCGTAGAAACAAGCAAGCGCGTGTTCTGATGCGACGCCAGCATTTCGGCTGGGAATGCAACGTTTCAGGTCGCAAAACTATACTAAGGAGTCTTGAATATGCACCTTTTAGCAATTGCGGAAAAACTTCTCGGCACAAGGCCAAGCGGCGCACAGACGGCAGCGGCCACAGGCGCGGGAATCATTGCGGCACTGCCAGCACCGACGCCCGAGGCGATGCTTGCCAAATACGGCGCACTTGCGCTCATCACATTGGGCGCTACCATTGCCGAGGCCGTGCGAGACAGACGCACGCGCAAGGCCATCGAGGCAAACAAGCCGACACAGGAACAGGCCGAGGCGCTCCGGCGCTACCTCGACAAAATGCTTCTCGGCGGTGATATATAATGGAACTTGCAACCCAGACATTGCGCATCCCATTCCGGCACGTTGTTTTTTATTCCGGCTTTCGCCAGACGTGCGGACAGGTCTCAGGCATCCACAAACTCTATCTCAAAACGTGGGAGTTGGTGCGCGGGAAAAACGTTATGCTCCATGACGTTCACGGCTGGCGCTCTGATGCCCGGGCAATGGGCGCAATCATCGGCGCAAGCGGAATGCTCTCCGAGGCCGTCATCGTCGGCTATTCCTACGGCTCAAACCCGGCGATGGAGTTGGTGTGGGAATTGGCATTCAAACGCATACGCACGGCGCACCTGATCCTGCTGGACCCTGTGCGGCGCTGGCCCGCGCTTCCCGGCGTGGCCGCCACGCTTGGCCGTTTTCCTATATTCCGAAAGCTGAATCCATTCTTTATCCCTGAGGAGGTCCATGCTGTCCATTTGTTCCGGCAACGCCTCGATTGGCCAACAGGGTTTCCCGTGAAAATAGAGAACCCGGAAGCCACCGAATACCACGAGACGGAGTTGCACGTCGGGCATAAACGGGTGGACGATTCGCCCGTTGTTCACGCCGCTGTTTTGTCGGCGGTGAAATCATTCTGCGAACGGTGAGAGGGCTAATCCATCATGTCTCAGCACGACGCCGAAAACTGCTTTTGGAAAATGTCGGAAAAGACAGTCGTTGACCGCCTCGAAAGCATCGAGCGGAAACTCGATCGGTTGCGAACGAGTGACCTTCCAAACCTCATGGTTGACATTGCCGAACTCAAAACACAAGCGCGCATTTGGGGCGGTTTCTGGGGCGTGATCGGCGGGGCCGCAGTCGCGCTCATCGTTCGGCTTATGTCCGGGAAAATGTAATTATGGGATTTTGCAATAACGGAATCTATCGGCCAGCAACGTGCGGAACCCTGCTTTGTGGCGGGGAAAACGGCATTGGGCGAATCTACGCCTTGCGCACATTCTCCGGCCTTCCCGGCGTCATCGCCATTGGATTCGAGGCCGATTCCCAGATTGCCGACCGCGCCCGCGTGGCGCTTGCCGTGGATGGCGAGGTTGTGGCTGATGCGCCGGCAAGCGGCGGCGAGGTCTCCGCCCTTGGCCTCGGCGACGGTGTGCATGACATTGGCCTCGGTATCGAGTCGAGCCGTTGGCTTTCCGATCCGTTTGTGACCGATGGCGTGCGCAACCGTGCCCGCGTGCGATGGACCGCCAGCCCGTCAGATGATGTTAGGAGTTATCGAATATATGAAAAGCAGGGAATACCGGGCGACTGGACGCTTGCCGGGACGCAAGACCGCATCGAGGCCGCCCGCGTGGCATACGCGCCACCGGACGGCGAGACAACGGGCGGGCGCGTTACTGTGCTCGGGGCCTACCGAGGCGATGCCTGTAACGTGGATTGGCATATTCAGATTGTTGCAGATGATTCTTTCAAGGTGGACCCGGGCACGGGAACCTACGGCGACGCGATAAGCATTTCACGCGGCGCGGCGGTGAGCATCGGCGGCGGGATGACCGCGGTTTTCCACGACGCGCCGACCGCCTACACTGAGGGCGACACGTGGACATGGCGCGTCGGGCCTCGGTGCGAGTGGGTGAGTGATGACGTGGACGGCGGAGTCGGCCCGCTCTATGGCGGCATGTATTATCGCGTAAATGCCGTTGACGGCGCTGGCAACGAATCCGCAAACTATGACGTGCCGTTGCCGTTCCGCCCGGACTACAACCCGCTGCCGCCGACAAGCCCGGCGGTGACATATGCGGGCGGAACGTTCTCCTTCACGTTTTCCGCGCCGGAGTCATGGATAACTAAATACCGCTTATATTCCAATTACAGCAAGGACTTTGGAGACCTCGAAACTGATGTCATTTTCGATTACCACCTCGCAGAGTGGACATGCGAGGGAACGGAGGAATCTCCCTATGCCGGAGATTGGACACCGGACGCGACGCCGGACGGTGAGTGGATGTTTACGATTCGCGCATATAATGAAGTAGCCGGAAGGGACTCGAAAAACAATGATTATTTCACGTACACGCTTCCCGATGGAAGCCTTGACGTTGCTGCTCCTTTCGACGTTTCCGCGACTGCTGGCGAGGGTGGAACCATTGTCCTGTCATGGTATTACGACACGCGCAACGGCACGCCGACCGCATTCAACATTTACCAGCATGACACGGAAACGCCCGTTTTTACGTCGCCTGTCGCGTCTCCCGCGTCAACGATTACCGGGGTGGAATTTGGACCGCAGACCTGGACAAGCGACGCCCTAGGCGCTCAGAAATGGTTTACCGTGCGGGCCGTTGTCGGCGGCGCGGAAAGCGCCAACGTTGACGTTGCAACCGACACGCCGGACGCGACCGCGCCGGACCCGCCAAGCGCGGGCTTCCCGGTTGGAGTATAAGCACAATGGCATATTCAAGAGTTACCATCTCCAACACGACGGCGGTCCCGCAACCGCTTTCCAAGGTGTATGTCAACGGCTCGCTTCGCGGCGATCTCGACCTCGTGAGTGTCACCACGCGCGGCGATGCGGCTGGCAACCAGGCCGTGTTTGCCATACCTCGAGCGCGGGCGGACACGTTGACGGCGTGGGCCGACGGCGCGGAGGTGGTTGCGTATGCCTACCACGACGGCGGATTTCAGGGCCGCCCGGTTTTCCGAGGCTGGCTCAATGGCAAGTCGGGCGCGCTCGACAGCAAGACCGACTCGCTCATGCTACGGGCCGACTCCGCTATCGCCCGCATGGACTCCGTTTATCTGGGGCAAAAAGACTACATGGCCCTTGTGCGGTTTTTGCGCGTCAACCGGGAAACCGCGCAGCTAAACAGTTGGACACTTGAAACCATTTTGGTTTATATTTTCTCAACCCTGTTTTGGCCCGTCGGGTGGGCCTCGAAAGTGAAACTCGGTAGCCTGCTAGGCCTTCACACCGGGCGCGCGGGCGCGGTGCTGCAAACCGATGTGGTGTTTACTTGCGCGACATACCGGGAAGTTATATTCCAAATAATGCAACTAGCCGGGAACGTCGGGGTGCGGGAACGCTACGAGGCAAGCGCAACGTATCTCGACTTCTACCCGCTCGGGCCGGACCCTGTAGCCGCCCGCAACGTGGCGATTGCGACGCTGGGCGACAGCGTGACCGGCGGGAGCATTGTCGAGGCGCTTGCGCCGACGTGGGATTTTTCCGGCATCTATACCCGCGCCATCGGCTACGGGGCCGCCGCTCAAATGGTGGTGACATTGACGGATAGCCACGCGACATTCCCGCTCGAACCCGGATGGGACGGCGCGACCTACCCGGGTGGGACGGATGATGAACCGTGGGTTTTCGAGGCGGCGGAGCAAGCGGTGCTCGACAATCCGTTGCTTGCCGTTCCAGGCTCGCCGGAGTTTGACCCGGCTTATGCGCGGGTTTTCCGCACATTCAAGATCCCTTCTATTCTCAAAAACTATACTATCGAGAGTGACCTCCGCATCGTCGGGCCGGACGGTGGCTACTTGCCGATTCAGGCATATATTTACGGCAACACCTATGAGACGGTGACAGACGCGGGCCTCACGAAATACCGCCGCGTGGAGGGCGTGGACGGCGACAAAATCCCGTGGCCTATCGAGTCCATTGACCCGGTGGCCGGAGAAATCACTTTCAAACAGCCGGTGCTTGTGGAGCGCGAGATATACAACGACAGCACCAACGCACTGGTCGTGACCATGATGCCGCGCCCTCTCGGCGTGACTCTGTGCTTCTCGCTCGACGGCTACCACCTAGCCTATGACACGGGCGTGAGAGGCTGGGCTGGGCCGGAGGGGATCGGCTCGGACGGCCTGACATTCTGTTTTTTCCGCAATGACCTGAAGCACATTCGCCTGACTTCAGACGGCGCTGGCATCACAAGCGGCGGTGTCGAGGTGGTATGGCCCGCAGTGTTTCATGACGGGCAGCAATGGCGGACATATTCCGCAGAGTATATATATCAAGACGACTCCTTGCAACTTATTGCAATCACAGAGGCGGCGTTCCGGGAGCGTTGCATGGCGCGGCGACAGACTCGCGTTGACGTTCCTTTTATCCTTTCAGGCGTTCGTGTGGGTGACTCGCTGCGGATCACAACGGCGAACGATTCCCACGTTACGCAAATCCAAAGTATAACGATTTCCGCAAGCACCGGGCATACCGTCATGATGTGCTCGGACCAGGTTCCAAATGTCGTGGCCGTGGCGGGTGCTGATGCCTACACGCTGCCGCGCATACCGCACCACCTACCCGGCACGCAATACCCGCTCGCTGGCGACTACGTAGGCGGTGCATTGCCGGGCATGGCCGACGGTTTCGCGGCGATGGGGCAAGGCCAATTGTCCGCCGCCCGCGGCGCTGCCGGAACCCTCTCCCGTATGTTCGGCCCGATGTCGGGCCTTGCCGCGCCGTTGCCTGCCGGTGAGCCGCCGCACTTCGAGCCGTCCCTCCCTGACACACGCCCACCGCTCTCAGAGTGGGAAATGTATTAGCTAAAGGTTTTGGAATATGGCACACATTGACAACCTGACCCGCCGGGTGGGCGCGCAACCCACGGAGAAAAAGCCGGAACTCCCGCACGCCGGGCACGGCGTGACTACCCGCTTCGGCGTCGTGGTGGATTCCGCCGGTGAGGTCGGCGCGTATTCCGTGGACCTGCTGAACCTTGACGGCTCGACCGGCGACAACCTGCCGTGCGTGTTCACGTTCCCGCCGGGTGTGGCGCTTTCCGCAAATGACCATGTGACACTCGTTTACGCCGCAGGCAGTCGCATCCCATACATTGACGCGAGCGGCGGAAGCGGCAGCGGAGAGGCGACAGTCATTTACGCCATCACCATTCCCTTCGGGATCATTTCGGAATAATGACTTTTTGGAATATGCCGACTGTTGCAAACGTCTCTCCGCGCTCCGCCGCCGGACAGGAAGGGCACATTGCGCCGACGCTCACCGGGCTGGCGGAAAACGTGATCCCGCTCCCGTCTTGCGTCGGATGCTCGAAGGCCGCCACTCACGCGCCATGCTATGGGATAGCGTATGAGATACCCTACGGCGAGGCGCGGCATGACAGGGTGGCGGACGCGAGCCGCGTTGACATTGATGACGTGCGGAAAATTCACCAAAGCCTTTTTCTGTATGGCTATTGTGAGCATGGGATGGTGGAAAACAACCTCATGAACGTTGGCCTCGGGCTGGCGAATAACGCGGAACAATATCAGCGTTATGAAATATTAGCAATTGACAATACACGAATCCAACTTCGCGGGCCGAACCCCTGCTCAATGTCATTCACGCGCTCGGCGGAGAACGCGGGTTGGCCGCTGGACCCGGAAGACCCATCGAGCGGTCGGCTCATTTTCACCTCGGAGTTTTGCGCCGTGCCGGTGGGCGCGGTGATCCGATTCGTGAATGGGGCGCTTCGCGCTCGACCGCTTGTCAAAAAGATCGAGCCGCCGGTGAGCACCGCCGCGACTGTGGATTTTTTTATCGAGGCAACGTGTGACTGCACGGGTGGGGATGAGGCGTGGGATTTGGCATTTCCGCCCGCAGACGGGAAATACTACCTCGACCTCGTATGGTATCAGTTGTTCCCAGAGGGTTGGCCGAACTTGCAAACGCAAAAGGAAACGCAATTTACAGCCACAACCAACACGGTTTCCAAGGCGCAACTCGAAGCCGTTTCCGGCGTCTGGGAACTGCTCGACACCGCCGGGGAGCGAACGCGCATCATCTACCCGGAAATGTTTACCGGCTCGCCCGTCATGTCCGTTGTCGTGGTGGATGACGGCGCGTCAACGGCGCTGACCGATGCGGAAATCCTGGAGCGCCTCACAACGACGCAAATGGGCGCGGGCTCGTGGAACACGACGCTGGACCTGAGCGACTATCTCACCGCGACGCTGGAGGAAGTGCGTATCGCTTACCGCCCGCAGGCGACGCCGCTCGATGACGTGCGCTTGCCATTCCCGGCGCATTGCGCGAACTGTCAACGCGATCTCTCGGGGTCCTATATTCACGGAACGGAATGTCATTGCACGGACATCACGGCCAGCGAATTCGGGACATTCCAAGATGACTGCTGGCAACCGGACTGTGACCGCTTTTGCCTCGGGTATCCCAACGACGATTCAGCATATAACGAAAGCAATATGTCAAACCCGCCCGCGAATTTGCGGGAGTCGAAATGGTGGGCGGACATCTGGACCCGCTGCTCGTGGGTGCGTTATCAGGGCGTTGCCGGGTCATCGGCCTATCGGAATTTTGCTCTTTCGAGGCCGACGAATGGCGGGCCGTCATTCGAGGAAATCCTCGGCTCGTTTCAAGACACGCTTCCAACCGGCCTTTTCGCGTCATACCTTTCCCACTACGGCGCGAGTGCCGGGGAGTTGGTCGTTGACACCTCGCCGGAGACCGGCGCGCAGACCGCCCGCTTGCGGCACGGGGCCTTCTGGCGACAGGGTAGCACATACGACACACAGGACGCGGCGGCGCTCACCACCGGGCTGATAGCGGATGAGGTGGCGGGTTGGGCGCATACGGACCCGCGAGGCGAGGCGCACGCCACGCTTGCCCAATACCCGAGCGGGTGCGGCGTGTGCCCGCTCTACTCGTGGGGCGTCGAGGGCAATTGGCTCGGTTGCCGCTCCGCGCTTATTCCGGATTCTGCAAGTTACGTTTCCGGCATATCCACGGGCGCGGCGGAGGATGCGACGCTGGCCGCGGAAATCCGCGAAAGGTTTGAATGATGCCCACACAGCATTTCGGGCGATGGACAACCCTCAACCCGCCTGTGACCGTCGGCGGAGTGCAATACTCCCTCGCCCTCAAACTTGCCGACCCGTTTGCCAACCGCACGCAGGCGGCGGAGAGCATCGTCTCGGGGATCATTGACGCGGCGACGGACCTCGGCAACGGAACGTGGCGCGTGAAATGCCGGCGAGCCTACCGGCAAACATCCCAAACGGTTGTCCCTGCACCGGGCGAGGGTTATGAGGCAGTTACCGCGAGCCTGTGCGGCGGCAATGTGGCGGTAACTCCTGAGCCGATGCGGATTTACTCATGGTTGGACAGCACGGCGCGGCGCGGGTGTGATGCCCGCTCCCGAGCCATTCCCGGCGACGTGTTGCGCCTACAGGTGGGCGCGGTGACACGGGATTTCCTGATCCTCTCGGCCAATTGCTACGCGATAGCGCCGACGTCGGTAAACTGGGAAGCCGATACACCGTTGCCAATTATTACATATAAGGAAAATACTAGCTATGAAATGATTCTTGACGTGGAGGATGTGGACCTTGCCACCATCCCAACCGAGGATGACGGCCTGTGGAAAGCGCCTATCCTTCACGCGGTGGACACCGGGCCGCCGGCGGTGGAACAACTACTCACGCGGAAAACATTCTCGGGTGAGGCGGAATACTACCCGCCCGACGCCTCGTTTGACCCGGCTGGTTTCGAGTATTGGCTTGACCCGACCACCTACAGGATTATGCTTTCCTCTTATGTATCAAATGCCGCAAGTAACGTGCGGGCGCGCTATTGGGTGGTAGGGCTGGAGGAGTTCTCGGTTGAGGCCGACGAGCCTGTCGGCGTGCGCCCGTCGGCGGCCTGCTCCTACGGCACGGGTAGCGGCGGCGCGGATGAAGTGCTGCTTGCGGCGCTACTCACTGATGGGGATTTCGACGAGTCGCTGAAAATCACCGAGGGGAGTGGCGCGCTGGAGTGGCGACGCGGGATCGGCGAGCGACCCGGCGGCGGAGAATCCGCGCCTTGGACCCCGGAAGCCGGGCTGGTGGAATGTGCGACCCTCCGATGGGTGAGCCAGGGCGCGGATGCAAGCATCTCGACAAGCGGCGGCGGGGCGCGGATAGAATACGCCGGGGGCTTCGCAAACCAAACGACAGTTGCAGGAACTCTTACTTATCCTTTTCATGTTCGCTGCGTGAAGAGCGGCGGCACGCTGACACTCTACCACTCGCCGGACGGCGTGGCGTGGACCGCGGCCTTTTCGGTCGTGATGACCGACGTTTCGGCTGACCATGACGGCCTGCTCTCACTCGTTGGCATGGACACGGATGGAGTAACGGCGGAGGGTTTCGTCGGCGACTTGCGAAAAATTGCAATTGGTAAAACCGGCAACCTCGGCGTGCGCCGGGAAGTGACAGAGAGCGACCTCGAGTTTTTCATCTCGTTCACCCTACCTTCCTCGAACGCGATCTCTGAGGTGCTGAATCTCACGACGGGAGAGGAGATGACGAAACGCGCCGACCCTGGCGACACCGTGACCCGGGCCATGTATGACCGGGCGGGCGACGTGTTTTATGCCTGGGGCGAGGGGGCTGGCGACCGCTACAAAATCACGCAAGAGGCCGACGTGGCGCCACCGTCCGGGCCGGGGACACCGCCGCGAGTATTCAATATTACGCATTTTGCGGACGGTGGGACGGACACCGCAGACAACCGCGCCAACTGGGCGGATGAGTTGATTATCTCCGATCCGCTCGCGGAATTTACCGGCACGCCCGCCGACGTGTTCACGGTTCACCGCTCGCCCGTGATTGATACGGAGACCGCCGCGACAATTGAGACAGACATCCGCAACGCGGTTTCGGATTGGGCTTCCGCTGCTGGCAACTATCTCGTGTCGCCCGTTGATGGAATCATCCTATTCAAAAAATCCTATATAGATACCATTGAAAACACGCAACGCTTTTGCGCCCGCATCTTCGGGAACCTATACAGGCAGGCGTGCGGTATCGAGGCGCGGACCTACAACGACGCCGCGCGGGTGGTGGAAGTGCTGGACTCGTTTTGGCACTCACTTGGAATTGCCGGCGGGGAGTCGCCGGATATTCGATGCTACGGTGGGCGCTCGTTCGGCGCGACCTCGTACACCTGCACGCCATACGGATGGGTGCCGGATGATTGCGTTGTCGGTGAGCAGAAGGGCAACATTGCCGCGATCGTTGACTTTTTCGCGGCGCGGGC